>Ga0207873_1002087_pt1 | contig 17320 bp, 12 predicted proteins | sample BGWIniCompost_FD_187373 | JGI IMG/M metagenome (GOLD analysis project Ga0207873, IMG submission 187373) | Cellulose adapted compost microbial communities from Newby Island Compost Facility, Milpitas, CA, USA - BGW Initial Compost (SPAdes)... ...
GGTCGGGTTCTCGTACTCGGCCTTGAGGAGGATCCGCGCGCTCCCTTCCGGGACGATGTGCCGGAGCGGAACGAGCCGTGTATTGCCGATGGTGTCGAGAATGGTCATCCGCCTGTCTTGACTTCAGTCGCCCCCGCTCCCTGCCGGTTCCTGATCCGCATCGCGCCGTACACCACCTCTTCCGCGAGCCGCCGCCCGATGCGGTAGACGGCGAGGAGCGCGACCGCGTAGAGGATCTGGAGGCGGACGGACGGCGGACGCACGACGACTGCGATCCAGACCGCGACGAGGACTGCGCCCGCGAGCGCGCCGATGCGGCCCCACCGCGCAGCCTCGCGGCGCGCGGCCGTGCGGCACTCCTCGCACCAGAACATGCGGTCGAGGTCGGCGAACGGGCGCAGCCGCAGACAGCGGCGGCACTGCACCTCGGCCGCGTCGGCGAAGGCGCGGAACCGGAACGGCGAACGATCCTGTGTCGACATCTCGTCAAGCCTGCTGCATGGGTGCGCCCGCGGACGGAGGCGGCACGGGCTCTGGTGTGGGCGCCGCGAGCGCCGGCGGCACGGGGCAGTCCAGCGCCTCGGCGACCGCGCGGAACAACTCGACCTCGTCCGAGGTGAGAACCCGGTCGCGACCAATCGCGTTCCCCGCCGCGACCAGGAAGCGGCGGCGCACGCCGGGCGAGCCGCGCGCGAGCCGCTCGAGCGCGCGGTCCACCGCGTCGAGCCCTGCTTCAGCCGCCGGCAGGATGCGAAGCTCGCCGACGCCGGACGGAAGGCTCTTCACGGCGTGATCGAACGACGCGTGCGCGTCCGCCTCGTCGCGTGCGCCCGCGTACGCGAGCGCGGACAGGACGACGGCGCAGTCATCACGCAACGCGGCGAGCGAGTGGATCGTCTTCGCGCCAGCCGCCGCCCGCTCGCGCGCGCCGCCCAGCTCGCGGGCAAGGGTACGGTAGACGGCGAACTCGAGCGGCTTGATGCTGCCGTCCGCGAGGATCAGCGCACGCACGGCGCGGCCCAGCGCGGCGGAGCGGTCGGGCTCGAGCAGCCGCAGCGCGGGCAATGCCATGTCGAGCAGCGGGAGCCGCGCGCGCGGGCCGGCCTTGCGCACCAGCGGGACGAGCGCGTCCACCCTTGCGGCCATCGCGTCGCCGCCGAAGTCGAGCACAGCGCCACGTTGTTTCCCGGCCACGTCTGCGTCCGACTCGGCCGTGAGCAGGAGCGCGAACACGACGGCGGGCGCGTCGTCCGGCGAATGGACGGCCGCGCGCAGCTCGGCGGGCAGCCCGTCCACGAACCCGCGCGCGACGCTCAGGAGCTCGGACGCCATCGCGCCGATCGAGGCGATGAGCGCACCCCGGTCCACAGGCGACCACATCGCGTCCAGGGGCGTCCGGGGCTCGGCGCGCGGCACGGCTGCCTTGCGCTCCTGCGCCGCGCGCTCCGGTGTTTCGCGCTCCAGTGCCGCGCTCTCCAGCACGCCCTCATAGCTCCCATCGAACGATGGGTCGATGCGGCGGATGCGCTCCTCGAGCGGCGGATGTGTTGCGAACAGGCCGGCGAAGCTCGACTTCAGCCCGCTCGCGAAGTAGAGGTGGCTCAGCTCCTCGGCACGCGGGTGGCGGATGCGCGAGCCGGCGCCGAGCGCGCCGATCTTCTTCAGCGCGCCCGCGATGCCCTCCGGGTTCCGCGTGAACTGCACGGCCGCCGCATCGGCGAGGAACTCGCGCTGCCGCGATGCCGCTGCCTTGATCAGCTTGCCGAACAGCACGCCGATGTATCCGAGGACGACCAGGGCGAGCCCGATCAGCAGGGTATGCGCACTGCCCGCACCCTTCTTGCCGCGGCCGCTCGAGCTGCGGGTGCCGCTGCGCACCAGCACGCGCCCGATCAGCGCCAGCAACAGCAGGCCGTGCAGCAGGCCGATGAGCCGGATGTTCAGCCGCATGTCCCCGTTCAGGATGTGGCTGAACTCGTGGGCGACCACGCCCTGGAGCTCGTCGCGCGTGAGGTGGCGCAACGCGCCCTCTGTCACGGCGACGGCCGCGTCGTGGAGGCCGTATCCTGCCGCGAACGCGTTGATGCCCTCCTCGGGTAGCACGAAGACGGCCGGCACCGGCACGCCGGACGCGATCGACATCTCCTCGACGACGTTCAGCAGCCTCCGCTCGCCGGGGTCGGTCGTCGCCGGGTCCACGGCGCGGCCGCCGAGCATCGCGGCGACGGACGGCCCGCCCTGCCGGAGCTGTAGTGTGCGGAACGTGCTACCGCCGCCCACCACCAGCGCCACGCCGGCGGCCACGGCGAGGAACACCTCCGGCACGAAGCGGAGGCCCATGCCCACCACGAGGACGACCACGGTGTAGACGGAGACGGTGATCGCGACGATCGCCGCCGCGAACAGCGCGATCAGGACGCGCGTTCGCTGACGCGCGTCGTCCTGTGCCTGGAAGAAGTCCATCGCCAGCTCCGGGGCGCGTGGGCCGCACGCCCGTCAGGGCGGGCGTGCGGCCCGCTGCGGCTCAGCGGAACGAGACGCGCGGCGCCTCGCGCTGCTCCGCGTCCTCGATCACCAGCAGCGGCGCCTCCTGGAAGCCGAACGCGCCCGCGATGATGCTGGCGGGGAAGACCTCGCGCGCGGTGTTGTACTGCGTGACCGCGTCGTTGTAGGCCTGGCGAGCGAACGCGATGCGGTTCTCCGTCGAGGTCAGCTCCTCGCTCACCTGCATCATGTTCTGGTTCGCCTTGAGGTCCGGGTACGCCTCGGCCAGCGCGAAGAAGCGCGTCAGCGCACCCGTCAGCGCCTGCTCCGCGCCCGAGAGGTCCCGGATCGCCGCCGCGTCGGCCGGGTTCGCAGCAGCCTTCCGCTCCGCGGTGACCGCCGCGTTGCGCGCCTGGATCACCGCCTCGAGCGTCTCCCGCTCGTGCTGCATGTACGCGCGCGCGGTCTCGACCAGGTTGGGGATCAGGTCGTAGCGCCGCCGGAGCTGCACGTCGATCTGCGCGAACGCGTTCTTGAACCGGTTCCGCAGCGCGACGAGCCGGTTGTAGGTGCTCATGGCCCAGAAGCCGATCAGCGCCACGATGACCAGCAGCACGATGAGTGTCACGGTAGCCACTCCTGAGCGGGTGGAAGCGCGGTTGACGCCATCCCGAATGTAAGCCGGCAGGGCCGGAACACCAACCTCCTCGAGCGGCGCCCTGCGGACTCGAGGCCCCGGCACCGGCCCGCGGGGAGCGGCGCCGGCCCGCTGCCGTCCGTCCGAGCACGCGCGGGCGCGGGGTATCGCTCGCCCCAGGCACGATCCGGTACGCAACGGCGGCACTCGGGGTTTCTGGGCGGTCGCCTCGCACCTGCGCCGCCGGTGGACTCGTGGCTCGCGCCACGGCCCTGGGCCGCGGTTTCCCCGGACGCCCGCTGCCCCTTACCCCAGGAACTCGAGCTGCGCCGCCTGTCGCTCGATGCGCGTGCGCGTCAGCCGGCCGATCAGCACACTCGCCGCGATCAGGGCAGCGAACACCGTGGCGAGGGCGACCGGGCTGCTGTACAGCCGGTCCACGAACCTCATGAGCAAGAGGCCGAGCAGGCCGGCCAGCATCATCACGACGAGGACCCGCGACGTCTCCTGCATCTTCTCGTGGGGCCGGGAGAACGGCAGCTCGGGATTCATCAGCGTGGCGAGGAGCAGCATCAGGTTGCTCGACAATCCGGCCATCGCGAGGTATGCGAGGAGCCACAGGGGATCGTCGACGAAGAACGCGAGCGTCACGCCGACGAGGGCGAGGTAGGGGAGGAGGAAGAAAACGGCCAGGATGTCGCGTGCAGACCGGATCAGACGGGCACGGTCGGCGGGCGTCGCGAAGTAGATCCAGGACGCGCGAAACGCATCACTGGCCGCGAGGTTCGCTCTCAGCATCGTGGGGAAAATCACGATCGCAACGCTGACCAGGGAGAGGTCGGGCCTGGCGGCCCCGACCTCGCGCGCGTCGCTCACGCCCATGAGCAGGTAGATCACCGTCAGCGGGATGATCGCGAGCACGCCCATGCGGAAGCGCATGTCGTTGCGGAACTGGCTCCGCACCAGGATCGCGACCGCGCGTGCCTCGCCGGCGCGGAACCACAGGCGGAGCCCGGGGCGCGCCGTGCGTGGGGCACGCGCGTCGCTGCCCGCGGTCATCAGCGCGCCGAGCTGCTCGACGTACTCGAGAGAGAGCCGGCCCCGCATCGCGCCCACGAGCAGCGCCATCAGGGCGAGCGATGCCAGCACGCCGGCCACGTGCAGCCAGTCGCCCGCGCCGGCCACGAGCTCGGCGTAGCTCGCGAACCACGTGCCGGGGTAGAGCAGCAGCCATGGCGACCGGGGCAGCGTGAAGTTTGCCAGCACGCTCCGGCCGACGATCTCGGAGACGAAGAAGAAAGCGCCGTAGAAGACAAAGCTGACCGCGAGCTGCACCCACGAGAGCGCGGTGCGCAGCCGGCGCACGCCCACCGCACGCGCGAGCCGCGCGTAGCCGGCCACAATGGCGAACGTGACCGTGACCGCGCACGCGTACAGCGCCGTGATGCCCGCCAGCCCCGAGGGAAGGCCGTGCTTCACGAAGAACACGATGACGGATGGCAGGCCGACCAGCGTCGCGAGCGCGAGCGTGTACACCAGGATGTTGGTCAGCTTGGCGGCGAAGTAGGTACGAGACGAGATCGGCTGTGGGCCCAGTACGCCGTAGTCCGTGGGCGAAAGGATGACCGCGTTGAGATCCACCAGCATCGCCGTCGCGACCATGATGGTCACGTAGCTCAGCACCACCATTGATGCCGCGAAGCGGTCGCCGATGAACGCGGCCGCGATCGCCACGAAGACGCCGAGCAGCGCGAAGCCGAACATCCGGCCGAAGATTCCGGCGCCGCCGCCGCTGCGCTGATTGCTCAGCGCCGCGGCCGCGCCGCCGCCCGCGCGCAGGTCCAGTTTGAGCGATGCGATGGTCAACGCGCGCCACTGCACGTAGTCGACGCCGAACGCCGAGAGCAGCCGCCTCATGTCCGATCTAGCGCGGAGAGCAGGTCAGCCGCGACGAGGCCGACATCGCGCACGCCGGTCAGCCGGCTGAACGCCTCCTCCAGGGTGGCCGCGCCCGCGGACGCGCAGATGTCCGCGGCCGTGCCCTCCGCGATCTTGCGCCCCTGGTTGATGATGACGATGCGCGAGCAGACCCGCTCGACGACCTCGAGGATGTGCGAGCAGAAGAGGATCGTGCGGCCCTGGTCGGCCAGCCGCTTGAGCAGCTCCTTCGCGACCGCGGCCGTGTTCGCGTCCAGGCCGTCGAACGGCTCGTCCAGGAACAGCACCTCGGGCCGGTGCAGCAGGGCCGCCGCGAACACGACCTTCTGGCGCATGCCCTTCGAGTACTCGCTCATGCGCTGGTGCTGCGCATCGCCGAGCCCGAACAGCTCGAGCAGCTCCTCCCGGCGCGCAGCCGCGGTCTTCGCATCGAGGTGGTGCAGGCACGCGACCAGCTCGAGGTACTCCGCCGCGGTCAGTGCGTCGTACAGCGCGGCTGTCTCCGGCACGTAGCCGATGCGCCGCTTCACCTCGAGCGGCTGCTCGACCACGTCGTACCCCGCAACCAGCGCACGCCCGGACGACGGCCGGATCATCCCGGTGAGGATCTTCACCGTCGTCGACTTGCCGGCGCCGTTCGGGCCGAGGAAGCCGAGGATCTCGCCCGGCTCGACGCGCAGGTCGAGATCGATCAGGGCGTGCTTGTCACCGTAGTTGCGCGAAAGCTTCTCGGTCAGGATCATTGGCCGCCACCGTTGCTCACGCGAGGGCGCTGGGCTCGCGCCGAGGCGCGAGCCTCAGGCGTTATCCTCCCAGCTCCCGGACCAGCAGCTCCCTCGCCTTCTCCGGGTTCGCGCGGCCCCGCGTCCGTCCCATGACCTGGCCCATGAAGAAGCCGATGAGGCCGGTCTTGCCGGCGCGGTACTCCGCCACCTTCGCGGCGTTCGCGGCGAGCACGTCACGCACGACACCCTCGAGCTCGGCCGCGTCGCTGATCTGCGCGAGCCCCTTCTCCTCCACGATGCGCTCCGGATCGCCGCCGTGCGCGGCCAGCTCCGCGAGCACCTGCCGCGCCGCGGTGCTGGACACGCGGCCCTGCTCCACGAGCCGGACCAGCGCCGCCAGCTCCTTCGCGCCGAACGGCAGCTCCGCGATCGCGCGGCCCGCGCGCTCGCGCGGCAGCTCGTGGATCACCCAGTTCGCCACCGCGCGCGGCGACACGCCGCCCTCCGCGACCGCGCTCTCGAACAGCTCCGCGGCGGCGGGCTCGCGGGCGAGGAGGTCGGCCTCTTCTTGGCTCAGCCCGTGGCGTTCGACAAGGCGGGCTACCCGGACGGCGTGGCGCACGTCGGGGGCCGGCCGGGCACGGGCACGCGTAGGCGTACGTGTACGCGTACGGCCCCCGCCGCGAACGCCCTCGCCCGCAGCTTCGCCCGCATTTCCCCCGCCCTCGCCCGGGCGGCCGGGCTGCGGGGAGGTGACGCCCCCGCCCTCGCCCGCCTTCTGGCGCTTCGCCCACGTGTCGCGCAGCGTCACCACCCGATTGAAGACGAGCGCCCCGGGCGCGGAATCCACCGGGTCTACAAAGAAGTAGCCCAGCCGCTCGAACTGGTAGTGCGTGCCGGGCGCCGTGTCCCGCACGGACGGCTCGATGCGCGCATCCTTGATGACGACGAGCGACTCCGGGTTCAGGAAGTCCTTGAAGTCGCCGTCTTCGCCCGCCGCGGCCTCGGGGTCCGGCTCGGTGAACAGCCGGTCGTAGAGGCGCACCTCGCACGGCACCGCGTGCGCCGCGGAAACCCAGTGGATCGTGCCCTTCACCACCCGGCCGTCGGGCGTGGCGCCGCCACGCGTCGCGGGGTCGTAGCTGCAACGCAGCTCGACGATCTCGCCGCGATCGTTCTTCACGACGTCGTCGCACCGGATGATGTAGCCGTAGCGCAGCCGCACCTCGCGGCCCGGCGCGAGCCGGTGCCAGCCCGGCGGCGGATCCTCGGCGAAGTCCCCGCGCTCGATCAGCAGCTCGCCGGAGAACGGCAGCAGGCGCGAGCCCTCCTTCGGCACGTCGTGCGGCCAGTACGGCGCGTCGAGCTCCTCGACCTTGCCCTCGGGCCAGTTGGTGATCACCACCCGCAGCGGGTCGAGCACACACAGCACCCGCGGCGCCCGCGTGTTCAGGTCCGTGCGGATCGCGTACTCGAGCTTGCCGATGTCCACCCGGCTGTCCGCCTTCGCGACGCCGATCATCTCGCAGAAGGCACGGATCGCCTCAGGCGTGACGCCGCGCCGCCGCAGGCCCGCGATGGTCGGCATGCGCGGGTCATCCCAGCCGCTCACGTACCCGCCCTCGACGAGCTGGAGCAGCTTGCGCTTGCTCATGACCGTGTAGTCGAGGCTCAGCCGCGCGAACTCGTACTGCCGCGGCCGCGTGCCCAGCTCGGCGTTTTCGACGACCCAGTCGTACAGCGGACGGTTGGTCTCGAACTCGAGCGTGCAGATCGAGTGCGTGACGTCCTCGATCGCGTCCTCGAGCGGGTGCGCGAAGTCGTACAGCGGGTAGATGCACCACTTGTCGCCCGTGCGGTAGTGGTGCGCGTGACGGATGCGGTACAGCACCGGGTCGCGCAACAGCATGTTGGGCGACGCCATGTCGATCTTCGCACGCAGCACGTGCGAGCCGTCCGGGAACTCGCCCGCGCGCATGCGGCGGAACAGGTCCAGGTTCTCCTCGACGCTGCGGTCGCGATACGGGCTCGGCCGTCCCGGCTCCGTGATCGTGCCGCGCTGCTCGCGGATCTCCTCCTCGCTCTGACTGTCGACGTACGCCTTGCCCTTGCGGATCAGCGACTCCGCGATCTCGTAGAACTTCTCGAAGTAGTCGGACGCGTAGTAGAGGTGCTCGCCCCAGTCCCAGCCCAGCCACTTCACGTCGCGGATGATGGACTCCGCGTACTCGATGCTCTCCGTCTCCGGGTTCGTGTCGTCGAAGCGGAGATGGCACACACCGCCGAACTCCTGCGCGATGCCGAAGTTCAGCGTGATGGACTTGGCGTGCCCGATGTGCAGGTAGCCGTTCGGCTCGGGCGGGAAGCGCGTGACGACCCGTCCGCCGTGCGTGCCCTTTCGCACATCCTCGGCGACGATCGCGCGGATGAAATCCTGGCCTGCAGCCCGCCCCGCCGGGGCGGTCGTGGTGCTCTCGCTCATGGATCCCCGGATTCGTGCCTCTGATTACTCCCGTATCCTTCAAATATAGCACATTTCAGGGCTTTCCGGGGGCGCCGCCCCGTCCCGCTATTCTCCTGTCCCGGCCCGCCCGCCAGGTTCGGTCCATGGACGACGTTTCGCCCTCCGGCCGCACGGGGTCACGCCGGTACCCGGCGCCCGGCGAGCTCGCGGACCGCTACTACCGCGAGCATCGCGACACGATCGAGCTCTGCCTGGAGCTCCGCCGCACCGCGCGCATCGCGCTGGCCGCGAGTGACCGGTTTCTCGCCATTTTCCGGTTGACCGACGTGGCGATGACCGTCCTGCTCGAGCTGCGCCGCTCGCCAGGCGCGATGCCGGCCCTGCTGGCAGAGCGGGCCGGGGTGCGCCCCACCACGCTCGCGATGATCCTCCAGCGGCTCGAAGGGGAGGGCTGGATCACGCGCTCGCGGCACCCACACGACGCCCGCCGCCGCTGCGTCCGGCTCACGGAGGGCGGCCGCAAGCGGCTCGACGTCCTGCTCCGCGATTTCTACGAGATCGCGACCGCGCAGCTCGAGCCGCTCACCGCGGAGGACCGGGCGATGCTACGCCGCCTGCTCGGCCTCATCCGCCTGGCCTCGCCTCCACCACCTCGCCGGAGCTGGTGGGTGGAGCGCGGCCTCGATCCCGAGGAGCCGTTCCACGAGTGGGAGCTGTGGGAGGAGGCGCGCGAGAAGGGCGGTTGAGCGGAGCGGCGCTCCCTGCCCGGCGCCGGTGCGGTTTCCGTACGGCGCCGATGGTTCAAGATTGAACCATCCCGACCGGCGGAAGCCCCCCTCCACGCCGATGGTTCAAAGTTGAACCATCTCGCGCGCCGCAGGCGTCGCATTGGGGGCCGTATCCAGCGCGCACGGGTTGGTTCAAAGTTGAACCATTCGGGGTGAGGGCGAACGCGCGCCCTCAAGGACGCCGGTGCCTCAACACCAGTACCAGATGCCCCGGCTAGAGCTCCGAGGAACACGCGGCGAACAGATCGAGCTGGGACTCCACCGCCCGCGCGTCCGCCGCCTGCCCAACCGCCGCCGGGTCGCCCGCCTCTAGCGCGCCGGCCTCCAGCGGGCCGGGCTCCCGCGGAGCCAACTCCGACGAGGCCGCCGACGGCGCCGCCTCCCACGACCCCAGCGCCGGTTCCGGCAGAGGGGTCCCGTCCGGCAGGCAGCGCTCGGGTGGCGGCACGCGCGTGACCGGGTCGTCGCGGCGGCGCCGGCGCGCGATTCGGACAGCGCTGCACGCCCGCGGCTCGCAGCCCACGCGCCGGGCGATGCGCCGCCAGCGCGGGCCGTGGCCCCGCTCGCCGTAGAGCAGGTACGCTTCCGCGTGGGCCATCTCGTGGAGCAGCGTGTCGAGGCGGTGCTCGTCGTTCGCGCGCAGCATGAGGTCGACGTTGAGCGCGATCTCGAGCACGGCGCGCTCGGCCCCCGCGTCGTCGTACCGAATCTGGCCGAGGCGGCGGCGCATCCGGTCGCTGAGGCGGAGCGGGATGTCCGGCGGCAGGCGGCCGCCGAAGCACGCCTGGTTGAGCCGCGCGTACAGGTCGCGCAGGTACGCCTGCTGCTCGGGTGTGCCGCAGCAGGGGGCGCGACGCGTCGCGCGGCCGCCGCCGTTGGCCTGGTGACGGGCGCGGGCGTCCTCGAGCGCGGCGAGGAGCGGCGGCCAGTTCCGGATCACATGCACGGCACGGTCGTACGCCTTGGTGCGCCGCGCGCCGGTCCTGGCAACCACGGCGAACGCGTCCAGCAGCTCGGGCGGCGCCGCGGCGAACGCGGCGTTCAGGTTCAGCACGCGCCCGTAGCGGGTGAGCGAGAAGATGGTGCTGCGGGTGCGCCGGAACACGACGCGGCGCACCCGGTCCGCGCCACGTGCGCGGAGCTCGGCCAGGAAGTCGTGTGGCGTGAGCAGCATCACGCCGGGAATGATAGGGCCGGAGCGGGGGCGCGGGCGAGGGCGGCGCGGTGCCGCTCACTCGCCGCGCAGCGCCGCCATCGGGTCCACGCGCGCCGCGCGCCGGGCGGGCAGCCAGCTCGCGGTGAGCACGGTCCCGCCCAGCACGAGCGCGACCGCGGCGAACGTGACCGGGTCGAGCGGCGACACACCGTAGAGCAGGCTCGTGATCAGGTGGGCGGCCCCGGCCGCGAGCGCGACGCCGATGGCGAGCCCCGTCGCGCCGAGCGCGGCGCCCTGGCGCACGACGAGGCGCGTCACGTCGTCCGTGCGCGCGCCGAGCGCGATGCGGATGCCGATCTCGCGCGTGCGCTGCCCGACACCGTACGCGACGACGCCGTACAGCCCGACCGCCGCGAGCAGCAGGCCGAGCACGCCGAACAACCCGAGCAGCGATGCGCCCACGCGCTGCGGCAGGAGCGCCAGCCCGAAGTGCTCCTCGAGCGCCTTGAGTCCCGTGATCGGCAGGTCCGCGTCGAGCGCGCGCACCTGCGCGCGCACGGCAGCCGCGAGCTCGAGCGGGTCGCCCGCCGTGCGGACGTGCACGGTCATGTCCGCCTTGTAGTGCTGCGCGAACGGGATCCAGACGTAGGGCAGCGGATCCTCGGTCAACGAGAGGTACTTCCCGGTGCGTGCGATGCCGACGATCTCCGCGAACTGGTCGCGGCTGTACCGGATCCGCTTGCCCAGCGCGTCTTCGCCCGGCCAGAAGCGGCGGGCGAACGCCTCGTTCACGACGACGACGGGCGGCGAGCCCGCGCGGTCCTCCGCGGTGAACCCGCGCCCCCGCACGAGCGGGATGCCCATCGTCTCGAAGTAGCGCGCGCCGACGATGTTGAAGTCGAACTCCATGTCCTCGCCCGGGCGCGGCTCGTAGCCCTCGACGGCGATGGAGCGACGCTGTCGCCCGAGCCCGAGCGGGACCATGTCCCCGAGCGTGACGGCGCGCACGCCGGGCAGCGCTTCGAGCCGCGTCGTGAGCTGGTCGTAGAAGTCACGAGCGCGCGCCTCGTCGTAGCCCTGGATCGAGAGAGGCAGGTCCAGCAGCAGCATGTTCGACGTGTCGAAGCCGGGGTCCCCCATGTGCGCGTGCTGGAGGCCGCGGATGAACAGGCCGGCGATCACGAGCAGCACGACGGATGCGGCGACCTGGGCGACGACGAGCGTGCCGCGCAGCGTGATGCGGCGCCGGCCGAGGCTGGCCGCTGGCTCCGCGTTCTTGAGCGCGCTGACCAGGTCGAGCCGCGTCGCGCGCAGGGCGGGCACGAGCCCGAACACGATCCCGGTCAGCACGGTGACCGCCAGGCTGAAGCCGAGCACCGTGCGGTCGATGCTGAGGTCGAGGTCGAGGGGCACGGGCAGCGGCGGCTCGAAGCGCATGAGCAGGTCGGTCGCCCACAGCGCGAGGACGATGCCGGCAACGCCGCCGAGCGTGGCGAGCAGCAAGCTCTCGGTCAGGAGCTGCCGGACGAGGCGCCCGCGGCCCGCTCCGAGCGCGAGCCGCGCCGCGACCTCGCGGCGCCGTCCGGCGGCGCGCGCCAGCAGCAGGTTCGCCACGTTGGCGCAGCCGATGAGCAGCACCAGCGTGACGAGGGCCATGAGCAGGCCGACCAGCCCGACCACGGGTCCGCGCACCGCGGGGTGGATCCGACCGTCGCGCTCGGGGATCGCGGTGAGCAGCCGGCCGCGGTCGCGAATGTCGGTCCACATCTCGGGATAGGCCGCGTGGAGCGCGAGCGCCAGCAGGTCGAGGCGTGCGCGGGCCTGCTCGAGCGTGACGCCAGGGCTCAGCCGCGCGGTGACGAGCAGGCCGCGGTCGCCGCGGTGATCGATGTCGAGCCCGCCCGGGCCGAGCTGGCTGTGCATCATCAAGGTCACCCACACGTCGGTGCGGAGCCCGCGCAGCGAGCCGTGGAACCCGGCCGGCGCGACGCCGATCACGGTAAACGGGTAGCCGTTCAGGCGCACCGTGCCGCCGACCACTTGCGGGTCGCCGCCGAACCGGCTCTGCCACAGCCGGTGGCTGATCACCGCGACGGGATGCGTGCCCCGCGTCGCGAACTCCTCCGGCAGGAACGTGCGGCCACGTGCCGCCTGGATGCCCAGCACGTCGAAGTAGTTCCCCGTCACCACCTCGCCGAGCACGACCTCGGAGCCGGTGCCGTCGTTCAGCGAGAGCGGGCGCGGCACGTACGCCATCACGCCATCGAAGACGTCATCCAGCGCCTGGATCTCGAGGTAGTCCGGGTAGGAGGACGCGCCGAGCCGCGGGCCGCTGTAGTCGCTGGTGTAGATCGACACCAGCCGGTCCGGCTCCCGCACGTGCGGCGGCGGCCGCAGCAGCACCGCGTTGACGAGACTGAAGATCGTGGTGTTCGCGCCGATACCCAGCGCGATGGTCAGCACGGCGGCGAGGGTGAAGCCGGGGCTGCGCAGCAGGACGCGGGCGGCGTAGCGCAGATCCCGAAGCGTCGTGTCCATGGGCGTACTTCCGTTGGCGATTCGTGGTGCGGTGGCCGGCCCGGCCGTACAGGCGTGACGTGTCCCTGCGGAGACCCGGCGGCTTCCGTGCACCGCAAGGAAAGCGTCGTGCCATGCGCCCGGACGTCGTCCAACCGCCTGTGCACCACCAACTTGGCGCTGTCGCAGCCGCGGGCTGCGGCCGCCGCGGCGCGCCGCCCCTGGGATGCGGCGGTCCCGGAAGCGGACACCACTGCCCCGTGCCGGGTCTACCGCCGTCGCCACGGCCGCTCGGCGTCCGCCCCCGGTCCGAAGCCCTGGCCCCTGGCCGCGCGTCCGCGCATAATTGCGCGCGAACCCAGACCCCCCAAGCGAACAGGAGACCGGAGATGAGTGGCAACCGAGCAAGTCGGCGCCTCGACCGGACAGTCGTCCCCATGCTCCTCGCCGCCGCCCTCGCGGCCGCGTGCGAACGCGGCGGCCAGCCGGCGGAAGAGACGGAGATGGAAAGCGCGGCGGAGGCGATGGCGACGCCGTCGTCCATCACCGTCGCTGAAGTCGGCCTCCAGACGCCGGAGTCCGTGCTGCACGACCCCGCGGCCGACGTCTACATCGTCGCCAACATCAACGGCAACCCCACGGACAAGGACAACAACGGCTTCCTCAGCCGCATCACGCCGGACGGCGAAGTCGCCGAGCTGAAGTGGGTGGAAGGCGGCCAGAACGGCGTCACGCTGCACGCGCCCAAGGGCATGGCGATCAAGGGCGATACGCTGTTCGTCGCCGACATCGACACGGTGCGCATGTTCCACCGCGAGACGGGCGCGGTGCTGGGCGCGCGCGGCGTGCCGAACGCCACGTTCCTGAACGACATGACCGTCGGCCCCGACGGCACCGTCTACGTCACGGACATGGGCATGCGCGCCGGCGCCGCGGGCTTCGAGCCGACCGGCACGGCCGCGGTCTACCGCTTCGGTCCCGACGGCCAGCCGCAGGCGATCGCGCGGGGCGATGCGCTCTCCGCCCCCAACGGCATCGTCGCGGACGAGCAGGGCCTGATCGTCGTGCCGTTCGGCGGCAACCGGCCTCTCCGCATCGATGCCAGCGGCAACATCACGCCAATGGACAGCCTGCCCGCTGGCGCGCTTGACGGCGTGGTCCGCCTCGACGACGGCTCATTGCTCGTCTCGAGCTGGGACGGCCAGGCCGTCTACCACGTGATGCCCGGGCACGTCATGGTCGCGGTCGGCGATGTCCAGTCCCCGGCCGACATCGGCTTCGACCGCCAGCGCAACCGGGTGCTCATCCCGATCTTCATGGACAACCGGCTGGAGATCCGGTCGGGGCAGTGAATGCGGGCCCGCTCCGGGAACGGGAGCGGGAACGGAGGCGTTGATGGCAAACGGGGCCCCGCTACGAATGCCGGGGCCCCCATCGCTGCCCGGAGCACAGGAAGGAGACGCGGCGGGACGCCGGCGCTGACGCCTCGGAATCACGCCGCCCGCCGCAGCCCGCCCGCGCGCACGCCCTCGATGATCTGCCGCGCGGCGGCGCGGCCGCTCGCCATCGCGCCGTGGACCGTCCCGATCCCCGCGCCTTCCGCCAGCGCCTCGCCCGCGAAGAACAGCGTGTCCTCGACCGGCCGCGCGAGCGCCTCCCGCGCGTCCTCGCCGCCGACCGGCACGTAGCTGTAGGCGCCGCGCGCGAACGGGTCGGCCGACCAGTCGTGGTGGTGCCAGGCCTCCAGCCGCGACTCGACCGCGCGCCGGTCCACGCCCAGCGTCTGCGCGAGCGAGACCACGGCGCGGTCGATCCGCTCGTCGAGCGAAACTGCCTCCAGCCGCTGCGCCGCCGGCCCGCCGGCCCACCCCACCAGCACGGGCGCGCGCACGGGCAGCATGGTCCACCACGTGGGCAGCGCCTGGTCCGTGACGATGAACTTGATGCGCCGGTACGGCGCGCCGTCCTCCGCCGCGGATTCGCCCGCACCGCGCTCCCAGAACGCCTCGCGGAAGCGCAACACGATCTTCACGACACTGCCCATCTCGAGCCGGCGCGCGGCGTCCAGCACGGCGGCCGGTACCGGATCGAAGCGGATGCCGGCGGGAGCATCCGGACCCGCGCTCAGCACGCCGAGCGGCACGGTGACGAGCACCCGCTGCGCGCGCAGCGGCTCGAGCACCGCGCCGGCCGCGGTGCGGGCCTCGATGATCGCGTCGTGCGGCTGCCAGCGGATCGCCGTGACGATCGTGTTGAGCCGCAGCGCGTCGCGGGCGACGACGTCGCGCGCCAGCCACTCGGCGAGGCGGACGTAGCCGCTCAGCACGTGGAAGCTCGGCTCGGCAGGGGCGCCGTGGTCCCAGGCCTCGGCCTCGGCGAGCGCGCGCAGGCTGATGCGATCGACGGGCGCGGCGTGGAACCCCTCGACGTAGGCCGTGGCCATCTCGCGGGACTCCGCCCACTGCTCGCCGCTACAGCAGTGCTCGAGGTGGTCCGCGAACGAGCGGCCCGGCGGCGCGCGCGGGCCGATGCGCCGCATCACCTCGGTGAGCCGCGCGCGGAAGTGCGGCATCGGCCACAGCAAGCCGCCGTGGGAGCGCCAGAACCGGTCGCTCGCCTCGCACACCAGCAGCCGCGCCGCCCGCACCGCATCCCACACGTCCGCCGAGGTGCCGTGGATGAACTCGGCGCCCAGCTCGATCGGAACGGGCGAAAGCGGGTCCCGGTAGGTGTGCACCCGGCCGCCCACGCGCCCGCGCGCCTCCAGGACTCGCACGTCCAGCCCCGCCTCCAGCAGCGCCTGCGCCGCGGCCAGACCCGCGACACCCGCCCCCACGACCACCACGTCCATGCCGAGCCAGTGACGCAATTGCGGCGCCGCTGGGGCGGCGCGCCCGCCTCGCGCCGGCCCGCGGCTCGTGGGGCGGCCTCAGTCGGCGCCGCGTCTGCGAGTGATGTCGTAGACGACGACCGTCGGCACGTCGTCCACGCGCGTGACGACCGCCATGAGGCCGCCCCGCACGGACGGCGTGATGAACGTCGGCACCACCGGACTCGCCACCTGACCGAGCAGGCGCCCCACATCGTCGAACACGTCCCAGGCCGGCAACTCGCCCGGCGCCTGCGTGCGCCAGACCCAGAGGTGGGACCGGTCGTCCACGAAGAGCATGCCATGCGCCGGCTTCGTCGAGGCGACGCGCGGCTCGCGGTCCGGTGTCGCGCCCGGTATGCGCTCGGCCAGCTCCCGGAAGGCAGCGGCGGCCGAGTCGCGCTCCGCCGCGGTGACCGGGACGGGCGCGCGGTCCACCTCGATGGTCAGCGCGGTGTCCCCCCGGAAGCCGATCCGGTGCAGCCGGTACGCGTGCCCGACACCGACCACGATGCCGCCGTCCGGATGCGCCGCCCACGCGGGCATCGGCGCGAACGGCACCGGCATTCTCATGACCGGAACATCGCCCCTGCGGAACGTCACCAGATTGGCCTCGTCGGGCCCTGGCAACGGAAGCGTGTCCCGCGGAGCGAACGCCGAGTCGAGGCCCAGGATGACCGGCTCGCCGTCCGGCCCGAGGCCCACGTCGAGCGCCGCGTTGGATCGGTCGAAGCGCCCCGGCCACGGGACCATCGCGAACGACGCGAGCCGCCTCGCCTCCTTCACGAGCGCGCCGGTGTTCGGGTCGAAGCCGCTATAGCGCGCGTTGCCCCAGTCCATGACCCAGAGCGTGCCGCGCGCGTCGAACGCCATCCCGGTGGCGCTCTCGAACTCGCCGGGACCGCGGCCGCTCCGGCCGAACGTGCGTAGATGAGCGCCGTCGCTGCCGAACACGCGGACCTCCGAGGCCTGCGCGTCGAGCACGTAGAGCGCGCCGTCGGGCCCGAGCTCCACGTCGACGATGTTGCCGAAGACGTCGGCGCCCTCTCCCTCCATCGCCCCGAGCCGGAACCGCTCGCGCAGCTCCCACGCCTCGCCCGCCCGCCACAGCGGCGCGTCCGGATTGCGGACGACGATCCGGCCGGACGCGAGCGTGTCCATCGTGCCCGCCCATTCGCCGGCATCGTTAGGAGGCGGTGAGGCCTGGCAGGCGAGGAACGCGGCCGCGCCTGTGAGGAAGAAGATCTGCGACGTGAGTCGGTTCACGATGCGTCGCTCCGATCGGTTCGTTCGCGTGCGCGCCGGTCCCCGGCGCCGGTGATGACGCCGAGCAGGAGACCCGGTGCGGCGTCGGGCTGCCGCACGCGGCGGGAAAGGCAGCCCCAGCCCGCGCAGGATGAGAGCGCGCAATGTCGGGAAGCGTTGCACCAGGATGGTCAGAACCGACTGACGAACGTCCTCACGTTCCAGCCGTTCTCGGACTCGTTCCGCGTGGCGCACAGGATGGTGCTTCCGTCCGTGCGCACGTTGACCAGCCCGTACACGATGCCACTGACGATGGCGACGTTGCGGAACGACCGCTCGCGCGACTGCGGGTTCAGCGCGCCCGCCGGCGTCTCCTCGTAGAACACCACCGAACGCGCGTTCTTCTTGGCTTCTGCGTCCTTGCGGAATTCCTTCGGCAGCCGCTCGGCGTCACGCGCGTAGATGCACAGATCGATCTCGCCGTCGCCGTGCGGGTA
>Ga0207873_1002088_pt1 | contig 17314 bp, 16 predicted proteins | sample BGWIniCompost_FD_187373 | JGI IMG/M metagenome (GOLD analysis project Ga0207873, IMG submission 187373) | Cellulose adapted compost microbial communities from Newby Island Compost Facility, Milpitas, CA, USA - BGW Initial Compost (SPAdes)... ...
GCGGAGGAGGCGCTAGCCGTCGCGCGGGCCCGCGCTGGCCGACGCGCCGTTGCGGCAGCTCGCCTCGGCGGACTGCGCGCGGGCGAGCGCACGCGCGAACGCGTCGGGCTCCATCTCGGGCGCGATCAGGCTGCGCAGGGCCTCGTCGCGATGGGCGGCGGGCTCGAGCACGCGCACCCACTGGCGCAGCAGCGCGAGATAGCCGCGCGCCGACGCCGCCTGGGTGGCGGCCGCGGCCAGCTCGAGCGGTACGCCCGGCCGATAGCGGGTGCCGTCCTCGAGCTGGATGGTGCCGCCCGGCGACACTTCGCCGAGTCGGCGCAGGGCGGCGCGCAGATAGCGATCGGTGAAATCGCCGCGCGGCGCGAGCGCGCGCGCGAGCGCCTCGCGGTCGAGCGTCCCGCGCAGGGCCTGGTCGAACCGGGCCGCGCAGCCCGTCACGTGCGCGGCGCCGATCTGGCCCAGCGCGACGCGCGCGCGCTCCATGGCCGCATCCGCGCCGCCGCGCGGAATCATGTCGACGGTGAAGCGGTGCAGCCCGCGCACCGGGTCGGCCTGCTCGCGCGCGCGCAGCTCGAGCGCGTCGCCGGCGAGGCCGTCGGGCAGGCGCACCTTGAGCAGCAGGTCCTCGCCGAGCTGCTGGGCCGACGCCTCGGCGATGAGCGGGCTGCGCAGGCCGCCGAGCACCGCCTCCGCGCCCGGCGTGCCCGCCGTCTGGGCGAGGATCAGGCTGAAGCCGCGCTCGGCCTTCTGCACGCGCACCGTGGCGGGCGTGCGCAGCAGCAGCGAGAGCCCGGCGCGGCCCGCGAAGTAGGTGTGCGCCACCGACACCAGCGTGTTGTCGAGCGGCTGCAGCTCGATCAGCAGCCGCTCCTCGGAGCCCTTCACCGGGACGTGGCGGGTCTCGATCTTGTGCCCGGGCAGGAAGGCGCGGATCGTGACCGAGTCGCGCTTGCCGGCCTCGGCCCGGGTGGGCAGCTCGAGCACCACCGGGGCCTGCGCCTGCTCGTAGCGCTTCTGGAAGCTGGCGCGGACGTAGAACAGGTCCAGGGTGGCGCCGGGCGGCGAGGTCTCGATGCGCAGCGTGCGGGCCTCGTGATACCCGGGCCGCATCGCGCCGAACAGCTGCGTGGGGCTCCAGCCGGCGCGGTCCGCGGGCTTCAGCACGACGCGCGTGGCGCTCGCGTCGGCGTGCGCGTGCGGGGGCGACGCGGACAGCGCGAGGGCGAGCGCGGCAGCGATGGTCGAGCTGCAGGCGAGCAGGCGCGCGAGCCGTGTGCGCACGGCCAAGTCCTTCCCCCGAACGGCTTCGGCCCCCGGCCCGGCACGATAGCTCCACCGCCCCGGGGTTGCATCGCGCCCGGCTCAGTCGGGCTCGCCGGGTCTCCGCCAGTCGCCGCTGCGGCCGCCGCTCTTGCGCACGAGCCGCACCGCGTCGAGGGTCATGCCGCGGTCGATCGCCTTGCACATGTCGTAGACGGTGAGCCCGGCGGCAGTGACCGCGACCAGCGCCTCCATCTCCACGCCGGTGGCCGCCCGGGTCCGCACCCGCGCCTCCACGTGCACGCACGACGACGCCGCGTCGGGCCGCAGCTCCACCTCGACCGCGTCGAGCGGCAGGGGGTGGGCGAGCGGGATCCACTCGGCGGTGCGCTTGGCGGCCTGGATGCCTGCGATCCGCGCCACCGCCAGCACGTCGCCCTTGGGCGTGCGGCCCTCGCTGATCGCGGCGAGCGTCTCGGGCGCCATGCGCAGGACGGCGCGCGCCACGCACTCGCGCCGCGTGACCGGCTTGTCGCCGACGTCGACCATCCGGGCGCGGCCCTGGGCGTCGAGGTGGGTGAGGGCGGCGGCCTGCGCCGGCCGCGCGCCGGGACCGGCTTCGGGCTCGTCCGCCACGCTCAGCCTTCGCGCTCGTGGAGCCAGCCGAGCAGATCCTCGAGCACCTGCTCGTGCTCGGGCTCGTTGAAGATCTCGTGGCGCAGCTGGGGATAGACGCGCAGGCGGTGGCCGGAGCCGCGCAGCTGGCCGTGGAAGGCCCGGCTCGCGCGCGCGGGGCACAGGCGGTCCGCCTCGCCGTGCAGCAGCAGCATCGGCACCTGGACCCGGAAGGCGGCGGCGGCCGTGCGCGGCACCGCCTCGAGCAGCTCCGAGGCGAGCGACACCGTGATGCGGCGGAAGACGAGCGGGTCCTCGAGGTAGCCGCGCACCACCGCGGGGTCCCGGGAGAGGTGCTCGGCGTCCAGGCCGGCCGACATCCGCAGGCGGGGCGCGATCCGCCGCAGCAGCCGCGCCAGGCGCCGGCGGGCGGGCGAGACGTGCTCCGGGATCTCGAGCGCCGGTCCCGACACCACCGCGCAGGCGACGTCGGGCTTGCGCTCCACGAGCAGCGCCGCGGTGACGAGGCCCCCCATGCTGTGGCCCACCAGCACGAGCGGCAGATCGGGATGCTCGCGACGCACGAGCTGCAGGAAGCACTCGAGGTCGTCGAGCAGCTCGCTGAAGGCGTTCACGTGGCCGCGCACGCCCTCCGAGCGGCCGTGGCCGCGCTGGTCGTAGGCGTGGACGGCGCAGTCGCGGGTCGACAGCCAGGCGCCCACGTGGTCGTAGCGGCCGCTGTGCTCGGCGAGCCCGTGCACGAGGACGACGGCGCGCCGCGCCTCGCGCGGGAGCCACGCACGGCGGAGGAGCCTGGTCCCGTCGGGGGCGGCGAACTTGCCTTGCGAGCGGCGGACGACGCGGCGCTCCACGCGCCGGACGCTACAGCGCGGCCGATGCGCGTCAATGGAGCCGCGCGCGCGACGATGCGCTCTGCTTGCATGGGCCGCGACTCGCCGTCGAAGGCCCGTGGCCCCGTGGGGTGCAACGCCGGCTTCATCGCCGTGCGATGTACCCGTTTGACCCTCGCTTTCGCGCTCTGATAGGATGCGCATCCGCTCGGAGCCCCGCCCCCGAGGAGCTGCGTGGACCTCGCAGAGCTCACAGGACCGCCTCGTCTCCACGCCCCCGTCGAGGCTGCCCTCGACGCCTCCACTGCCCGCTCTGCGTGCGATCCGGAGCTGGCGCGCCATCTCGCGCCGCTCGCCGCCGTGTTCGACGTCTCGCCCGAGCCGGTGGCGGTGGTCGATCGCAGCGGCCGGCTGCGCTACGCGAACCCGCCCTGCGAGCAGCTGTTCGGCCGTCCGCTCGCGGCGCTCACGGGCCGGCACGTCGCGGACTGCGCCCACCAGGTGTCGGGCGCCCGGATCCACCACTCCGAGAGCGGCGCCGGCGTGCTGCGCGGGCATTTCGAGCTGCATCCGCGCCGGGGCGGCGATCCGCGCTGGGTCTCGTGGTCGGCGAGCCCGCTGCGCGACGAGCACGGGGTGGGCATCGGCATCGTGGTCTTCCTCCGCGACGACACCGACCGGCGTCGCAACGAGCAGCAGTGGAGCCGCCGCCACGACGAGCTCGAGCAGACGATCCGCGCGGTGGCGCACGACCTGCGCTCGCCGCTGGTGTCGGTGCTCGGCTTCTCGCGGCTCCTGCGCGAGGACTTCGGCGCGGTGCTGGGCGAGCGCGGCACCCACTACCTCGACCGCATCACCGAGGCCGGCCGCACCATGGAGACGCTGATCCGCGAGCTCCTGGACTTCGCGCGGATCGGCCACGGGGAGCAGCGCGTGCTGATCGACCCGCGCCAGGTCCTCGAGCAGCTCAAGGGCGAGCTCAAGCCGCGCCTCGACGCCCTGGGCGCCACGCTCGAGCTGCCCGCCGAGCCGCCGCTGCTGCTGTGCGACCGCACCCGGCTGTACCAGCTCTTCTCCAACCTGATCGGCAACGCGCTCGATCACATGGGCCCGTGCGAGCGCCCGCTCGTGCAGGTGGAGATCCGCGAAGACGCGCGCTGGCACGTGCTGGTCGTGCGCGACAACGGCCGCGGCATCGACCCGAGCCAGCACCGGCGCATCTTCGAGATGTTCCACAGCGTGCCCTGCGAGGGCGGGCGCAAGGGCACCGGCATCGGGCTGGCGATCGTGAAGAAGATCGCCGAGCTGCACGGCGGGCGCGCCTGGGTCGAGAGCGAGCCGGGGCACGGCGCCGCCTTCCACGTCGCGCTGCCGCGTCCCTGACCGCCGCTGCGTCGGCCGACGCAGCCGATTGTCGGCCGCGGCGGGCGCGGGTCGCCTGGTGGCGTCCCCTCATGGGCTCCCTTAGGCTGCCCCACCCGAGGCAGCATGTATCCCGTCGTCTTCGAGTTCTTCGGGTTCCAGGTCTCGTCCTTCGGCGTGATGCTCGCGGTCGCGTTCCTGGCGGGGACCTGGCTCACGGCCCGGCGCATGGCCGAAATGGGGCTCGACCCCGAGGGCGCCACCACCCTGCTCATCTACGCCATGGTGGGCGGCATCGGCGGCTCGAAGCTCTACTTTGCGGTCGACATGGCGCTGCGTGGGGAGATGCCCTTCCTGGAGGCGCTCCTCTCGCGGGCCGGGATCACCTTCTACGGCGGCCTGCTCGGCGCGATCGGGCTGACGTGGATCGGAACGAAGATTCACCGGATCCCGAGCGGCGCCTTCTTCAACGCCGCGTCCCTCGCCGGGGCGCTCGGGCAGGCTCTGGGCCGCTTCGGCTGCTTCCTGGTGGGCGACGATTACGGTCGCCCCACCGACCTTCCCTGGGGCATGGCCTTTCCGGAGGGCGCCCCCCCGACACTCGAGCGCGTGCATCCGACGCAACTCTACGAGATGTTCTGGCTGCTCGCGCTGACCGGCCTGCTGTGGAGGCGCCGCAAGCGCAGCCCGCTGCTGTGGGGGGAGTATCTGGTGCTCGCCGCGATCGGCCGCTTCGCCGTCGAGTTCGTGCGCGTCAATCCTCCCGTGCTGCTCGGTCTGAGCGAAGCGCAGATCATTGCGATCGGCCTGGCCCTGGTGGGGGGCGTCAGCTGGCTCGCGGCCAGGCGCAGCCCCACTCCGGCGCCGGCCTGATCGCCGGAAGGGAAGCCGTTGTCGCGATCCCAGGACACCCGCAATCGCATTCTCGAGGTGGCCGAGCACGAGTTCGCGAAGGAGGGCTTCGCGGGCGCGCACCTGCAGAAGATCGCCGAGCAGGTCGGCGTGCGGAAGACGGCGCTCTACTACTACTTCGAGAGCAAGGCCGCCCTCTACGTCGCCGTGCTCGAGGCGATGCTCGAGAGCTTCGACCGCACGCTGGTCGAGGCGCTCGACGGCCCCGATGGACCCGAGAAGCGTCTCGAGCGGCTGGTGACCGGCGTGAACCGCCTGCTCGCCGAGCATCCCTCCTACGCGCGCATCCTGATCCGCGTGTTCGTCGACAGCCCGGGCATCGACGGGCGCCGCGTGCTGCCGATCGTGGAGCGCGTGGTGGGGCGCCTGTTCCGCTTCTATCGCGAGGGCGTGGACGCGGGCGCGTTCCGGCGCCTCTCCTCGCGCCACTTCTTCCAGGCGCTGCTCGGCATGAGCGTGTTCCACTACGCGGCGCCGTTCTTCAGCGCGCGCGTGCTCGGCGTCCCGGACATCTTCGCCGCCGACGCGGTGGCGTGGCGGCGCGACGAGGTGCTGAGCCTGCTCGAGGACGGCGTGCTGCGTCGCGAGGGCAAGCCGGACCCGCAGCGGACGCGCCGGCCGCCGACCGGCGGCGGCTGACCCGCGACCCTTCGCGGCGAGCGCGCGCCGCCCGAGCGCGCGCCGCCTGACACGCGCCGCCGGTTGGCGCTTCGCGGGCCCGGGCTTCGGCGCTTTGCGGGCGCGCCGTGCGCTCAGGCCGCGGCGGGTCCCGCCAACGCGCGCCCGAGCGCAGCCGCACGCGCCGTCAGGGCCTCGGCCTGCTCGCCCTCGACGAGCTGGCCCAGGCGGGAGATGGCCGCGAGCGCCAGCGCGCGGAAGGGCGCGTCGCGCTCGGCGAGCGGCTCCGCCACCCAGCGCTCCAGGTGCGCGAGCGCCTGCTCGTAGTCGCCGCGCAGCCAGGCGCTCATGCCTTCGGCGTAGGCGGCGTCCGTGTGGAGGGCGGCGCGGCCGGGATCGCGTGCGGACGCCTCGGCGAGCGCCTTGCGCGCCTCGTCGAAGTGCCCGCTCTCGAGGTACGAGCGCGCCGCGATCGCGTAGCCCGTCACCGGGTCGCCGTGGATCGACGCGAACAGGGCGTCGATCGGCGCGCCGAGCACCTCCTCGGCGAGCGAGGCGTTCTCGAGCAGGTAGCGGTTCACGAAGCCGTTCTCGCGCTGCGCGGCGAGCAGCACACGGAACTGCCCGCGCGTCTGCTCGAGCAGCGACTCGGTCTCGCCGAGCGCCTCCTCGAGCCGCTCGCGCGAGGCGCTGAGGATGCGCGCGAACTCGTCGAAGAGCGCCTCGCTGCCCGGCTCGGCGTCGGCGCGCGCCGCCTCCACCTTCGGCGCGTACACCTCGAGCTGGTAGAAGTTCTCGCGCAGCTTCATGGCCTCGTGGAAGAGCGAGCCCACGGCCAGGTCGAAGAGCGCGACGCGCGGGAGATCGGCGCCCGACACGCCGGCGCGGAACAGCGCGTGCGAGCGCTCCTTGAGCCGGAACAGCACGCTGCCCTCGTCGTCGCCCACGAGCCGCTGCACCTCGTCCCAGCGCAGCGTCCCCTGGCGATGGCGCGCGAACAGACGGCGCAGCTCGCGGTGCGCGAGCAGGAACTCGCGGACGATGTCGACCAGGGCGGCGTCGCTGCGGGCCACGGAGGCGATCATAACCGGGACGCGCGCGGCGTTCGGCGGCCGTGCGCGCGGCGGGCGGCGCGGCGACGAGGCGCCCGAGCGCGCGGCCATCCTCCGCGAACCCGAGAGCGGGCGACGCGGAGGCGAGAGCGGACGGCCACGCGCGCGCGCTCGCGGCCGCCCACGAGCCTCGCCCCAGGGGGCAAAGCGCGCCAAACCGCTATCGTTACGGATCCTTTCCGTTGACCCGGGGGAAGCGTCCCCTACGTTGACCCTGTCCCTGGAGGAGAACCGATGGGCGAGATCGAGCGCGAGAGTCTGGAGGTCGACGTTCTCTACGTGGGAGCCGGGCCGGCGACGCTCGCGTCCGCCCTCCACCTGATGCGCTCGATCGACCGGTACAACGAGGAGGCCGCGAAGGCGGGCCGGCCGGCGCTCGAGAAGCCGACCGTGCTGGTCATCGAGAAAGCGGCCGCCGTGGGCGACCACTCGCTGTCGGGCGCCGTGATCAACCCGAAAGCGCTCGCCGAGCTGATGCCCGACTTCCAGGAGCAGGGCTTCCCGACCGAGTACGTCTGCGACGACGCCTCGTTCTACATGTTCTTCCGCTCCTTCACCATCAAGAGCCCGATCTGCCCGCCCAACTTCCAGAAGAAGGGCTACCACGTCGCGTCGCTCTCGAACGTCACCAAGTGGCTGGCCGAGAAGTGCGAGGCGGCCGGCGTCGAGATCTATCCGGGCTTCGCGGGCGACCGCCTGCTGATCGAGGGCAACCGCGTGGTGGGCGTGCGGATCGGCGACATGGGCGTCGACCGCAACGGCAAGCCCAAGCCGAACTACCAGCCCGGCATGGACATCCGCGCCAAGGTCACGGTGCTGGGCGAAGGGGTGCGCGGCAGCCTCAGCAAGCAGCTCATCGAGCGCTTCGACCTGCACGGGCGCTACCCGATGGTCTACGAGACCGGGATCAAGGAGATCTGGCGCATCAAGCCCGAGAAGCACAAGCCCGGGCGCGTGATCCACGGCTCGCTGTTCCCGGACTTCCTCAAGCAGTTCAACGGGATGTGGCTGTACGACATGAAGGACAACCTCGTGTCGTTCGGCTTCGTCACGATGCTCGACTCGAAGAACCCGTTCAACGATCCGCACCTCGCGGCGCAGAAGTTCAAGACGACGCCCTTCATGCGCGATCTGCTCGATGGCGCGGAGCTGATCCGCTACGGCGCCAAGGCGCTGCCGGTGACCGGGCTCTACTCGCAGCCCAAGCTGTACTGCGACGGCGCGATGCTGATCGGCGACTCGGCGGGCATGTGCAACGCCTTCCGGCTCGCGGGCGTCCACCTGGCCATGAAGTCCGGCATGCTGGCCGCGGAGACGATCGTGGACGCGCTCGCCCGCGACGACTTCTCGTCGGTCACGCTGGGCGGCTACGCCGAGCGCTACCGCGAGAGCTGGGCCTACCAGGAGCACTGGGAGGCGCGCAACTTCCACGGCTCGACCGAGGTGAGCCCGATCTTCGCGATGGGGCTCAACATCCCGCTCATGCTGATCACGAAGGGCCATGGCATCTACGACCCGCTGCCGTGGAGCGCCGGCCACACGCACATGAAGAAGCTCTCCGAGCTGCCGCCCGACAAGCGCCAGAAGGAGAAGTTCGAGTTCGACGGCAAGCTCACCTTCACCAAGGAGCACCTGGTCCAGTTCAGCGGCGCGCAGCACGAGGTGGACCAGCCGCCGCACCTGGTGGTGGCCGACGTCGACCTGTGCAGCGACGTGTGCACCTACGAGTACGGCAATCCGTGCGAGAGCTTCTGCCCGGCGGCGGTCTACGAGATGATGCCCGACCCCGATCAGCCGGGGCGCAAGAAGCTGTTCATCCACCACGAGAACTGCGTGCACTGCAAGACCTGCGACATCGCGGACCCGTACCAGATCATCACCTGGACGCCGCCGCAGGGAGGCGAGGGGCCCGATTACACGCAGATGTGAGGCGGCGCGCGCGGCTCAGCCGCGCAGGGCGGCCCGGATGGCGGCCGCGGTCTCGCGGTCGCAGGCGACCACGAGCGAGGTCGCGGGCTCGTCGAGCGAGTCGGGGAAGGGCGCACCCTCGGCCGTCTCGACCAGCGCGCCGCCCTCGCGCGCGATCAGCGTGCCGATGCGCCCGCGCGCGCTGATCGCGCCGTGCGGCGAGAGGCGCAGGCCGCCGCGCACGCCCGGGACCAGCGGCGCCACCGCCACCGCCCCGCCCGACGCGCGCATGGGCTGGAACCCGGCCGCGCGCAGGCGCGCCTCCACCGCCTCGGGCACCGTGTCCGAGAGCAGGATCCCGTCGCCGTCGGCGATCCCGCGCGCGCCCTCGAGCGCGCCGCCCAGCGGCCCGCGCCGCACGCCGCGGCCGCGCACGGCGTCGAAGCGCAGGCCCTCGCGCGGCAGCGCGACCAGCGCGGCCTGGTACCGGTCGTCGATCGCGAAGCCCGCCAGCACGGCGTATCCGCCGAGCCCAGCCAGGTAGAAGTGGAGGGTGCCGTCGATGGGATCGATCACGATGCGATGGCGGGGGGCCGCGCCCGTGAACAGCTCGACGACGTGGGTGTCCTCCTCGGCCTCGAGCCGCGCCGCGCGAAAGCGCGCCAGCAGCGGCACGAGCAGCGCCTCCTGCGCCGCGGTGTCCGCGATGGTGAGGGCGGCCTTCACGGGCGTGGGCTCGCCCGGCTTCGGGACGTTGGGCACGCGGCCCTGGAGCGCGGCCGCGATCGCCGCCGCCTGGTCGAGCGCCGGCGAGAGCGTTTCGACGAACTCGTCGGGCGTCGGCAGCGGGTCCATCGACGGGCGGGTGCGTAGCCCAGGCGCGCAGCGGACACCAGCGGGCGCGCCGGCCGATCCGGGGCCGCGGGCGTGAGGCGCGTGCGGCGGGCGCCGCTGCGCGCCGTCACCTTCGACTGCTGGCAGACGCTGCTCACCGACCGCGACCTCGCGGCGGCGCGCGAGCTGCGCGTCGCGGCGCTCGTCGAGGCGGCCGCGAGCCGCGGCGTCGAGCTGGCGCCCGAGGCGGCGCTGGAGACGATCCGCGCCGCCCACGCCCGGCACGTCGAGCTGTGGACGCGCGGGATCGGGAGCGGCTCGCGCGAGATGGCGGGCTGGGCGCTCGCCTCGCTCGGGATCGAGGACCCGGCGCTCGCCCGCTCGCTCGGCCATCGGTTCGAGGACGCGGGCCTCGCGGGCGAGGTCGCCGCGCTGCCGGGCGCCGCCGAGACGCTCGCCGAGCTCGCGCGGCGCGGCGTGCGGCTCGCGCTGGTGTGCGACACCGGCTTCAGCGGCGGGCGCATCGTGCGCCGCTTCCTCGACCGCGTGGGGCTCCTCGACGCCCTCGAGGTCCAGGTCTTCTCCGACGAGATCGGCGTGCCGAAGCCGCACCGCCGCATGTTCGAGGCCGCGCTGCGCCCGCTCGGCGTGGCGCCCGACGAGGCCATCCACGTCGGCGACCTGCGCCCCACCGACGTCGCCGGCGGCCGCGCCTTCGGCATGGGCACGATCCGCCTGCGCGCCCTCCACGACGACGTGTCACCCCACCCCGACGCCGACGCCATCGCCGACAGCCACGCCCACCTGCAGGAGCTGCTGGCGGACTGACACGGATCGACGGTCACGCGACGTCGGCTCCCCCCCGACTTGCGCCGCTCTCGTCCGACGTATCAGCTCGGAGTGTCGGATTCGGGCACTGGCCGCGCCTGGATTCAAGAGGACCGCAAGATCGGTCGAAACCTTCGCGGAGAGGTGGCCACGGCAGGATCGAAGGCGTGCGGGCCGCGTCGCGAGGAGATCGTTCAGCAATGGCGCTACGCCTGCGGAAGGTCGGCACGGAACGCTCGGCTTCCGCCGCGCGGCTCGTCGCCATCGTCATCGCGGCCGTTCTGCTGGCTCCTGCCTCCGCATCCTCGCACGGCGGCGGACTCGACGCGCTCGGCTGTCATCACGACCGGAAGGCGGGCGGATACCACTGCCATCGCGGACTGCTCGCCGGGCGCTCCTTCGGCTCGAAGGCCGAGGCCGTTGCGGCGCTGGACCGGGACGGCGCGCAGGGCGAGGGCAACGGGCAGCCGCCCGTTCAACACCCGTCGCGATCACGCATACGATCGGAAGCGTCTTCGGGCTCGACCGCCGGCAACCCTTCGGCGCGCGTATGGGTCAACACGAACTCCGGCGTCTACCACTGTCCCGGAACGCGCTGGTACGGTGCGACGAAGGACGGGACCTACATGGCCCAGGCGGAAGCCCAGAAGCGCGGATATCGCCCAAGCTACGGGAAGCTCTGCTGGTGAGCCGTGCGCTTGGCCCAGGAAAGCCAGAGGGTGGGGAGCTCGGTCGGGCGAGCTCCCCACCCTCCTGCCGCCGTCTCACCCCCCTTGGAGACGTCGGCCGATCGGTTCGGGGTACGAGAGGGGGGCAGGGGTGATCGTCAGCTGCAGCCCATCGAGAGTCCGCAGTTCGCGCACTTGTAACAGGCGCCGTTGCGCACCGTGATCGAGCCGCAATCGGTGCACGCGGGCGCGTCCGACTGGTTCACGAAGGACTGCGGCTCGGCGGCGCGGGCGGCGGCCGGGCGGCCGGAGCCGCCGGCGACCGCGGCGCGCGGCAGCGTCCGCACCTGCGCCGGCGCCGGCTCGAGCCCGTCGGTGGCCTGCTCCTCGGGCGGCGCCTCGTTGCGCAGGAAGCGGCTGCCCAGGTAGCGGAACACGTAGTCGGTCACCGACTTCGCGAACGGGATCTCGGGATTGTTGGTGAAGCCCGAGGGCTCGAAGCGCGTGTGGCTGAACTTGTCCACCAGCGCCTTGAGCGGCACGCCGTACTGGAGCGCGATCGACGTCATGGTCGCGATCGTGTCCATGAGGCCCGAGACCGTGCTGCCCTCCTTGGCCATGCGCAGGAAGATCTCGCCCGGCTCGCCGTTCTCGTAGAGGCCCACCGTGAGGTAGCCCTCGTGGCCGGCGATCGAGAACTTGTGGGTGCGCGCCACCCGCTCGTCGGGCAGCTTCACGCGCCGCGGGCGCGCCTCCTCGAGCGAGATCACCTTGGCGCCCGCCTCCTCCTTGGCCTTGCCGGTGTTGAGCGGCTGCGAGCGCTTGCAGCCGTCGCGGTAGACGGCGAGCGCCTTGAGCCCGAGCCGCCAGGCCTCGGTGTAGGCGGTCATGATGTCGTCGACGGTGGCGTCCTCGGGCAGGTTCACCGTCTTCGAGATCGCGCCCGAGAGGAACGGCTGCACGGCGCCCATCATGCGCACGTGCCCCATCCAATGGATCGAGCGCGTGCCGTTGGCCGGCCGGAACGCGCAGTCGAAGACCGGCAGGTGCTCCTCGCGCAGCCCCGGAGCGCCCTCGATGGTCTCGTGCTCGTCCACCCAGCGGACGATCTCCTCCACCTGCTCCGGCGTGTAGCCGAGCCGCTCGAGCGCCATCGGCACGGTCTGGTTCACGATCTTGAGCAGCCCGCCGCCCACCAGCTTCTTGTACTTGACGAGCGCGATGTCGGGCTCCACGCCGGTCGTGTCGCAGTCCATCATGAAAGCGATCGTGCCGGTGGGCGCCAGCACCGTGGCCTGCGCGTTCTTGAAGCCGTGCTTGCGGCCGCGCGCGAGCGCCTCGCTCCACGCCTCGCGCGCCGCGGCGAGCAGGTCGGCGGGCACGCCGGCGGACGGGATCGCGTCGGCGGCCGCCTTGTGCATGCCGATCACCTCGAGGAACGACTCGCGGTTCTCGCGGTAGCGCGGGAACGGCCCCATCGCCTCGGCGATCTCGGCGGACGTGAGGTACGCCTGCCCGCTCATCAGCGCGGTGACCGCCGCCGCGAGGTTGCGGCCCTCGTCGCTGTCGTAGGCGAGCCCGCGCGACATGAGCAGCGCGCCGAGGTTCGCGTAGCCGAGCCCGAGCGGGCGGTAGAGGTGGCTGTTCTCGGCGATCCGCGCGGTCGGATAGTCGGCGTGGTCGACCAGGATCTCCTGGGCCAGGAACATCACCGCCACCGCGCGCCGGAACGACACCACGTCGAAGCCGCCGGCCTCGTCCACGAACTTCATCAGGTTGAGGCTGGCCAGGTTGCAGGCGGTGTCGTCGAGGAACATGTACTCGGAGCACGGGTTGCTCGCGTTGATGCGCCCCGACGCCTTGCACGGGTTCCAGCGGTTGATGGTGGTGTCGAACTGGATGCCCGGGTCGCCGCAGGCGTGGGCCGCCTCGGCCATCGCGCGCAGCAGCTCGCGCGCCGGGAAGGTGTCGACGGGCTTGCCGGTCAGCACCTCGCGCGTCTGCCACTCGCGGTCCGCGCGCACCGCCTCCATGAACGAATCGGTGACGCGCACCGAGTGGTTGGCGTTCTGGAAGAACACCGAGTCGTAGGCGCCGCCCGGCACGTTGAAGCCGCCGTCGTAGCCGGCCTCGATCAGCGCCCAGGCCTTCTTCTCCTCCTCCCACTTGCAGCGCACGAACTCGAAGATGTCCGGGTGCTCGGCGTCGAGGATCACCATCTTGGCGGCGCGCCGCGTCTTGCCGCCCGACTTGATCACGCCCGCGAAGGCGTCGAAGCCCTTCATGAACGACACCGGGCCCGACGCGATGCCGCCGCCCGAGAGCTTCTCGCGCGAGGAGCGGATCCTGGAGAGGTTGGAGCCCGCCCCCGAGCCGCCCTTGAACAGGGTGGCCTCGGTGCGCGCCAGCTCCATGATCGACTCCATCGTGTCCTCGACGGAGTTGATGAAGCAGGCGCTCGCCTGCTGCGGCGTGTTGGCGACGCCGAGGTTGAACCAGACGGGGCTGTTGAAGCTGGCCATCTGGTTCACGAGCACGTGGGTGAGCTCGTCTCGGAACGCCTCGCCGTCGGCGGGCGAGCGGAAATAGCCCGCGGACGTGCCCCACTCGGTGATCCGGTTCACGACGCGACCGATCAGCTGCTTCACGCTGCGCTCGCGCTCGGGCGTGCCCACGTGGCCGCGGAAGTACTTCGAGACCACCACGTTGGTGGCGAGCTGCGACCAGCTCTTCGGCACCTCGACGTCGTTCTGCTCGAAGATCGTCTCGCCGCGCTCGTTCACGATGCGCGCGGAGCGCAGCTCCCACTCCACGCAGTCGAAGGGATCCACGCCGGGGCGCGTGAAGTGGCGCTCGATCACGAGCCCGCGCGGCTTGCGCGCGCGGCGCGGCACGCGCGGCCGCCAGGTGCCGTTGATCGAGCGCTCGCTGAGGGGAGCCGACTGCTTGGTCCGGGCGGTCCTGCTCGAGCGCTGCGCCTGTGCCGACTGCTCCACCTGGCTCACGTCGCCTCCCTTCGCCTGCTGCCTCTCGTATTGAATCCCTGCCTCCACCCCTCCCCCGGCCTTCCGAGACACCCCGCCCCCGACGCCCGGCACGGCTTCGCTCGCGACGAGGTCGAGAGCGACGGCCGAACCGGCCCCCTGCGACCGGCTGTCGAAAGACCGATGGAGAGGAGTGAACCCGACGCGATGCCCCCTGCGAACCGCGTCCGAATTCAACGAGGGAGGCGAAGAGGGCGCCCAGACGACCCAGCCATTCCGAGCCGAGCTTCCGGGCGCCCCCCGAGCCGGATCCGGGTCCTCCTTCCCATCACCAGCTCGCCACCCACCAGCGACCGCCTAGTTACGAACCCCCCCAAGCCGCTGGCAGGCCGTTCACATCCCCGTGCTCAAGGGATGTACTCCTCGGCGCCGGGAGCGTCAACGGGAAAATACAAGATGTCGCGTGATGGGGCGGAGAGAGGCACAACCCCTCGTGGTTTCTGCGTCCTGGTGGCGCCGGATCGAGGCAAACCCGAACCGGCTCCCGCCGGGCGGCCGGCAGGACGCCGGCAGGCGGTCGCGCAAGTCCGCGACGCATCGTTATTTACGCATCGCGTTAGCGCGATGCGTCGGGAGACGATCGCCGGGGGACCGTCGCGAGAACGTCGGTGGAGCGGGGCGCCTCAGTCGGGCAGGCCGGTGAAGCGGATGCCGACCCCGGCCGGGACCTTGTAGCGGGCGTTGAGGCCGATCAGGAGCGCCGTGAGGCCCTCGACGAAGCGGGCGTTGGCGAGCGGCCCGCCGTCCACGCCGCGCAGCCCCGGCACGAGCGCGCAGAGCGCCATCACCGTCTTGCGCGCGGCGGGCGGGCCCGAGACCACCACGTCGCACTCCACCGGCGCGCCCAGCTCGCGCAGCCGGTGGGCGGAGACGTTCTGGAAGGCCGACACGACCTGCACGCCTTCCGGAACCAGCGAGGCCACGAGCTCCGCGCACGAGCCCTGCCACACGCCGACCGTGCGCACGGCGCCGTCGCCGATCGCGGTCGCGAGCGGCACGCCCATCGACACGACGATGTGCTGGGGCCCGAGGCGGTCCTTCACCGCCTTCACCGTGCCGGCCGTGTGCTCGAAGGGCACCGACAGGATCACGAGCGGCGCCTTCGCCACCGCATCCGCATTGTCGAGGCCCTCGACCTGCGCGCCGGGCACGGCGGCGCGCACCTCCTCGGCCGCGGCCTGCGCGCGCTCGAGCTTGCGCGAGCCGATCACGACGGGCCGGCCGGCCCGCGCGAAGCGCAGCGCGAGGCCCAGGCCCTGGTCTCCGGTTCCACCCAGGATGGCGATCGCGTTCGGGTCCATGGCGCAGGAGACTAGGGCACATCTGCCCTAGCTTCCGGCGATGACGCCCGAACCCGACCCCCGCGACGAGCGGGCCTTCGTGCCCGCCGCGATCGCCCAGCAGGGCCCGACCACGCTCGCGATCACCTGGGCCGACGGCCACGAGAGCCGCTACGAGGTGCGCGCGCTGCGGCTCGCCTGCGGCTGCGCCGTGTGCGTCGACGAGTGGACCGGCGAGGGCCGGCTCGACGAGGCGGCCGTGCCCGCCGACGTGCGGCCGGTGCGGATCGCGCCCGTCGGCCGCTACGCGATCCAGATCCAGTGGAGCGACGGCCACGAGAGCGGCATCTACCCGTTCCGCCGGCTGCGCGCGCTCTGCCCGTGCGCGGCCTGCCGGGCCGCGGCGGGCGCGTCCGGCTAGCGAGCGCGGGGCTCGGCGCCGCTGCGCCGGCCCGGGCGCAGGCCCTCTCTGCACCCGCGCGCAGCTGCGCGTCACGCGCCCTCGGCGCCGCGGCACGGGCGCGCCGCCCCGAACGTCGCGTGGACGGCACGGAGCGGACCGCCCGCGCCGTTATCCTCCGCGAGCGTGGATCTGCGCCCCATCCCCCCGCGCGACTACACCGACGAGACGAAGCCGCTCGCGCCACGCGGCGTGCGCGCTCTGCTGATCGGCATCGGGCTCGTGTGCGTGGGCCTGGGCGCGGCGGGCGTGGTGACGCCCGTGCTGCCGACGACGCCCTTCCTGCTGCTGGCGGCCGCCTGCTTCGCGCGCGCGTCGCCGCGCTTCTACCAGCGGCTGCTCGCCAACCCCACCTTCGGTCCGTTGATCCGCGACTGGCGCCAGTACCGCGCCATCCCGCTGCGCGCGAAGTACACCGCCATCGCCGCGATCACGCTCACCATCGGCAGCTCGGTGATCTTCTTCGTCGAGCCCTGGTGGCTCGACGCGCTGCTGGTCCTGACCGGCGTCGTGCTGTGCGCCTGGCTGTGGCGCCAGCGCACGCTCCACGAGCCCTATCCGAGCGACCCGAACCTGCGGTAGCCGATGCGCACCAGGTGGTGCACCGCGGAGGGGAACAGCCGCTTGACCCAGTCCGCGAGATAGGTCTCGCGGCACACGCGCACGCGCAGCGCGCCGCGCTCCACCGCGCGCGCGATCCGCTCCGCCACCACCTCGGGCGCGACCGCCATCCGCTCGAAGCGCTCGATCATCCGCTCCTTGGCGGCGGGATCCGCGGTGCGGCTCGAGCGCACGATGTTGGTGCGCACGCCGCCCGGGTGCACCACCGTGACGCCGATGCGCGCGTCCGCGAGCTCGGCCCACAGCGCCTCCGAGAAGCCGCGCACCGCGAACTTGGTCGCGCAGTAGCTGCTCTGGGTCGGCAGCCCGATCAGCCCGAACACGCTGGAGACGTTCACGATGTGGGCCTCGGGCCGCCGGCGCAGGTGCGGCAGGAAGGCCTTGCAGCCGTGCACCACGCCCCAGAAGTTCACGCCCACGATCCAGCGCAGATCCTCGATCGACTGCTGCTCGAGCGTCCCGGTCACCGACACGCCGGCGTTGTTGACGACCAGGTCCACGCCGCCGTGCGTCGCCACCACCTCGTCGGCGAAGGCCAGCATCCGCTCCCAGTCGGCGACGTCCACCACGTGCTGGGAGGCGCGGCGCCCGGCGGCCTCCACGCGCCGCGCGGTCTCGGCGAGGCCGGCCTCGTCGACGTCGGCGAGGGCCAGCGAGCAGCCGCGCTCGGCCAGCACCAGCGCGAGCGCGCGCCCGATGCCGCTCGCGGCTCCCGTCACCACCGCCACCTTCCCGGCCAGCTCCACGCGCGCGTCCTCCCGGGGCGCGCGAGCACGGCCCCGGCGCCGGCAGACTGCTAGCGGGCGCGCGGGCCGCGCTTCAACCCGGGGCGACACCTGAACGGCGCGCCGGGCCACCCACGGGCGATGGAGCACCTGCTCGGCTGGCTGTGCGTGGCGTGGACGGTGCGCGAGCTCGCGTGCCTGTGGCGGGGCGCG
>Ga0207873_1002089_pt1 | contig 17311 bp, 21 predicted proteins | sample BGWIniCompost_FD_187373 | JGI IMG/M metagenome (GOLD analysis project Ga0207873, IMG submission 187373) | Cellulose adapted compost microbial communities from Newby Island Compost Facility, Milpitas, CA, USA - BGW Initial Compost (SPAdes)... ...
TAGCAGCTCAGGACGCCTACGAATCGATCTTGGTCTTCGGTAACCCTCCGTATGTACCGCCCAAGTAATGGGCTAGACTTCGCGCTGTGACCGAGAGGACGCGGCCGTGTGAGTGCGGCGGAGAGATCGTCAAGAAGCCCGGCCCCGGCCGGTGGCCACTCAAGTGCGAGGGGTGTCGAGCACCGAAGCCGTCCGAGGCGCGGGAGGTGACCTGCGAGGAGTGCGGGGCGGGGTTCCGCACGACCTGGCGGGGGCGACCAGATCGGAAGCCGAAGTTCTGCTCGGGCGAGTGCAGGCGCTTGGCCGCCGCTCGGCGCTCCAGGGAGTGGCGCGCGAGCCACCCCGAGGAGTACGCGGCCAAGTACGAGGCGGAGCTGGAGCGCCGCCGGAAGGCGACCCTCGACCGGGCGGCGGCTCGGAGCTGTCCGTACTGCGGCGGACCGATGCCGCCGCGTCGGCGGAAGTACTGCGGCGCCTTGAAGTGCAAGGGCGCCTACCATCGCGAGCGCAACCGCGAGTGGATGCGGAAGTACAAGGCCGAGCATGGCGTGCCCTACGTCGCCCGGTACCGCGGGCCCGACCACGTCGAGAAGCTCAACGCGCTGACGGGGAGCCGCTCGGACGACCCCGCCCGGAAGCAGGAGCGGTGGCAGCGGCGCCGCGCGCAGAAGCTCGCGACCACGGTCGAGAAGTTCCGTCACGAGGACGTCTACGAGCGCGACGGCTGGATCTGCGGACTCTGCCGCGAGCCGGTCGATCGCGAGCTGCGCTACCCCAACCCGAAGAGTCCGAGCCTGGACCACGTCATCCCGCTGTCCCGTGGCGGCCACCACGTGCTGGAGAACGTCCAACTCGCTCACCTGACCTGCAACGTGAAGAAGCAGGCCCGCATCGCCGAGGAGGAACCGGCATGACCATGGAGTGGAAGCCGACCGGTCTCGGTGAGCGCGGCTCCGCGCTGTGGGACTCGGTGACCTCGCGCTACTCGCTGCGCCCCGACGAGCTGGCCATCCTCGCCGACGCCTGCCACGAGGCCGACGTCATCGAGCGGCTCAAGGCCGAGTTCGAGGTGCGCGACCTCATCACCACCGGCTCGATGGGGCAGGACGTCGCCGCCCCGCACGTGTCGGAGATCCGCCAGCACCGCGCCACCCTGGCGACGCTGCTCGGCAAGCTCCGCCTGCCCGACGACGAGGCCGGGAGCGGCGGCGGCAGCGCTTCGGAGGCCGGGCGGGCCCTGGTCAACCAGCGCTGGCGCCCACGCTCGGCAGGCTGATGGCCGTCTCGATCGCCTCCGCGCGTCGCGACGAGCGCGAGGAGCTGGCCGAGATCGAGGCGTACTACCGCGCCGAACTGGCGCGCCCCGCCGAGTTCCCCTCAGTGCAGTGGAAGCCGGTGCGGATCGGCCCCACCTGGGCGCTGGACGACGACGGCATCCACTGGCGCCTGCCCGAGTACACCATCGGCTGGGGCGTGCTCGCCTGGTGCGGGCGCTGGCTGCAGGAGTCGCGCGGCGTCGGCTGGCAGTTCACCCTGGAGCAGGCCCGGTTCCTGCTGTGGTGGTACGCCATCGACGAGGCTGGGCGGTTCCTGTACCGGGACGGCGTTTTCCAGCGCCTGAAGGGGCACGGCAAGGACCCGCTGGGCGCCGCACTGTGCGCGGCCGAGATGCTGGGCCCGGTGCGCGTGGTTGACTGGGACGACTCGGGCCCGGTCGGCGGCGACGAGATGAACGCCTGGGTGCAGACCGCGGCCGTCAGCCTCAAGCAGACCAAGAACACGATGCGGCTGTTCCCCGGACTGTTCAGCGACGAGGCGAAGGCGCGCTACGCGATCCAGATCGGGCGCGAGCAGATCCACGCCCTCGGCGACACCCGGTTCATGGAGGCCGTGACCAGCTCGCCCGCCAGCCTGGAGGGTGCGCGTTCGACTTTCGTGCTCATGAACGAGACCCATCACTGGATGGCCAACAACGATGGCCACGAGATGGCGGCGGTCATCGAGCGCAACGCCACCAAGTCGAAGGGCGGCGCCGCCCGCACGCTGCGCATCACCAACGCCTACGAGCCGGGCGAGGACTCGGTCGCCGAGCGCGACCGTGAGGCCTACGAGAAGGTGTTGGCCGGGGAGGCCGTGGACATCGGTCTGCTCTACGACTCGTTGGAGGCGCCGCCGGAGGCGCCGCTGACCCTGGAGGCCGCACCCAGCGTGGTGGAGGCGATCCGGGGCGACTCGGTGTGGCTGGACACCGAGGTCATCGTCAAGTCGATCGCCGACACCCGTAACCCGCCCAGCCGCTCGCGCCGGTTCTGGTACAACCAGATCACCGCCGCCGAGGACGCCTGGATGGACCCCCAGCAGTGGGACGCGATCGCCGCCCCCGACCAGCTGGTGCTGCCCGGTGAGCCGATCGTGGCCTTCTTCGACGGCTCCAAGTCGGACGACACCACCGCGCTGGTCGGTTGCCGCCTCTCGGACGGGCACGTGTTCGTCATCGACTGCTGGGCCCGTCCGGCCGGGGAGCGCGGCCGGGGCTGGATCGTGCCGCGTCAGCAGGTGGACGAGGCCGTGGCCGGGATGTTCGACGCCTACAAGGTGGTGGCGTTCTTCGCCGACCCGTCGGACACCCGCGACGACACGGGCGAGCGGTTCTGGGAGCCGCTGTTGGACGACTGGCACCGCCGCTACGGCCCGCAGTTGAAGCTGTGGAGCGTGCAGTCCGGGGACCGGCGGCACTCGATCGCCTGGGACATGCGCTCGAAGGAGCACGTCAACCTCTTCACCGCCGCCGCCGAGCGGTTCGTCGCCGAGGTGGCGGCCGGGCTGTTCACCCACGACGGCGACATCCGGTTGCGCCAGCACGTGCGCAACGCCCGGCGCAGGCCGAACGAGTTCGGCGTCTCGCTGGGCAAGGAGCACCGTGAGTCGGCCCGCAAGGTCGACCTCGCCGTGTGCGCGGTCGGCGCGCGGATGCTGCGCCGCCTCTACCAGAACAAGGAAACGTCGACCAAACAACGGTCAGGGAAGGTGTGGTGACATGGCGCTTCTCGAATCGCACGAGGGGTGGTATGCCGTGCGCCTCACCGAGGAGGAGTGGCGGACCGTCTCGACCCAGGAGGAGGGGGTTATCAAGCTGTTCCCCCTCCCTGACGACCCGGTGCTGATGGACCTCTACTACTACAACGAGGGGGCCTGATGCTCTCACCGCAGCAGGCCGAGCAGCTGGTCAAGGGCGAGCTGTACCCCATCTGGGATCAGGAGAGGCGGCGGCTGGACCGCATCGATCGCTGGTTCCGCTGGGAGCAGGAGGACATCCCGCTGCCGCGCCGGGCCACCCGTGAGCTGAAGATGCTCGCCCAGCTCAGCCAGGTGCCCTGGCTGACCCTGGTGGTCACCGCGTGCGCGCAGGCGATGTACGTCGACGGCTACCGCTCCGCGCAGGACCCGGAGGGCACCAGCGACGACGCCGACCCGGACAACATCTCGCCCCCGTGGCGGACCTGGCTGGCCAACGCGATGGATCGCCGCCAGATCCCGCTGCACCGGGCCGCGCTCGGCTACGGCTGGGCCTTCGAGAAGATCCTCCCCGGTGAGGACCCGGTGACCGGCCGCGCGATGTCGGTGATCCGGGGCGTGTCGCCGCGCAAGATGGTGGCGCTGTGGGAGGACCCGGCCGAGGACGACTGGCCGCAGTTCACGATGCAGATCGTCGAATCCAAGCGGAACGGCGAGAAGCTCATCAAGGTGCTCGACGACACCGCTGAACACGACCTGCGGGTGGACGCCAACGGCGAGGAGGTCACCTACCTGGGCAACCGCGTCCACGACGCGGGCGTGTGCCCGGTGGTGCGCTTCGCCAACATGCTGGACCTGGAGGGCCGCTCACCCGGCGAGGTGGAGCCACACATCCCACTGGCGGCCCGGATCAACAAGACCTCCTACGACCGCCTCATCACGCAGCACTTCGCCTCCTGGCGGGTCCGCTACGTGACCGGCATGGCCGAGCCCGACGACGAGGAGACGGCGGTCCGCAAGAAGCTGCAGCTTCGCCAGGACGACATCCTGGTGGCCGAGGACCCCGACACCAAGTTCGGCACCTTGGAGGCGTCGGACCTGAGCGGGTTCATCGCGGCGCACCGGGCCGACATCGAGACCCTCGCCGCCGTGTCGCAGACGCCCACCCACGAGCTGACCGGGCAGATGGCGAACCTGTCGGCGGAGGCGCTGGCCGCTGCTCGGGCGAGCCTGACGCAGAAGGTGGTCGAGCGGCAGAAGACGTTCGGTGCCTCGCACGCGCAGGCGCTGCGCCTCGCCGCCGCCCTGGAGGGCCACGAGGACTACGCCAACGACCCCACCGGCCGGGTGACCTGGCAGGACATGGAGATCCGCTCCATGAGCCAGGCGGCGGACGCGCTGGGCAAGATGGCGGAGATGCTGCACGTGCCGCCGACGGCGCTGTGGCCGATGATCCCCAACGTGGAGAAGACCGACGTCGCCGAGTGGATCCGCTTGGCGGAGGCGGGCGACCCGGTCACCAAGATGGTGGAGCGGTTGGAGCGCCAGCGGCGCACCGCTGACATCCGTGCGCGCGAGTCGGCCCGGCCGCCGCAGTCGGTGCGGGTCGAGCAGCAGCGCAGCGAGCCGGTGGTGGCGGGTCGTGGCGGCAACGCCTAGGGGGCGCCAGCTCACCGAGGCGCACCGTCAGCAGCAGTTGGATGCCCGCGACAACTTCCTGGCCGAGTTCTTGGCGTTGTGGGCGCTGTTGGACACCGACAACCTGGACGAGACCGGGCCGGGCTGGGTCCGCGCGGTCACCGCGCTGATCAAGTCGTACCGGCAGTTGTCGGCCGAGATCACCACCGCCTACTACTGGGCGTTCCGGGCCGCTGAGCTGGGCGAGACCGGCCCGCGCATCCCGGACCTGAGTGTGCCCGGGCAGGCGGGCACGGTGGGCGCACCGGTGGAGGACGTCACCTCGCGGCCGCCGATGGCGCCGCCCCCGGCGGCTCCGCGCACCGGTCGCCCCCCGCGCAATGCCCAGACTCGCCGGATCGAGCGGGACGCCCGCCGGACCCGCCGGGACGCCGCGCGGGAACTGGAGCGGTTCGTCGATGACTCGGGGATCCGCTGGGACTTCGACGAGTCGGTGTTCGAGCGGCGCGGCCGGGACCGGTCGACCCGGATCGAGATCCCGGAGATCGACTGGGAAGAGCGCGACCGGGCGATGGAGATCTCGCTCAACATCGTCGGCCCGGTCGGGCAGAAGTCGAAGATCAAGCGCGGGAAGACGCCACAGGAGGCGCGCGACGCCTCGTTCGTGGAGTCGTCCGGGGTGGCCACCCGCCACGTACTTACCGGCGGCCGCAAGAGCCTGCTCACCCTGCTGCAGCGCGACGATCGCGCACAGCGCTGGATCCGGGTCACCGACGGTGATCCGTGTGCGTTCTGCGCGATGCTGGCCAGCCGGGGCCCGGTGTACCTGTCCGAGGACTCGGCCGGGTTCAAGGCCCACGACCACTGCGCCTGCACCGCCGAGCCGGTCTATCACTCGAACGCCCCGTGGCCGGGGCGTGCCGACGAGTTCCGCAAGCTGTGGGACCAGTACATCAAGGGCCGCTACTCGGGACAGGCCGCGATCCGCGCCTGGGAGAAGCTGTACCGCGACCTGCAGAAGCAGCGGCGCAGCGAGGTCGCTTAGTCGTGCGTGCGGGGCACGTGCCCCCTCGGGTCGCCGAGGGTGTTCGCAGTCATCGGCAACCACTGCGAAGATGGCGTACGTGACGGGTAACAAGAGGCCGACAGAAGACGACTGGAAGCGGCTCGGGCGCGCGATCGCGGACCGGCGCTTCGAGCTGGGCCTGTCCCAGGAGGCGCTGGTGAAGCTCGGCGGCCCGAGCCACCAGATCGTCCGCAACGTCGAGCGCGGCGTGGTCGCCGACTACCGCGACAGCACCTTTTATAAGTTCGACCGCGCGCTGCGCTGGCCCGACGGCACCGCTAAGCGCATCCTCGACGGAACCGCCACTGAGGAAGAGGTTGAGACCGTAGTGCCCCGCATCGTCGAGCGCGGTGGGCGAGCGGCTGCGACCGTCCAGGGCACCGGACACGCCGACCTCGGGTTCGCCGCCACCGCCCCCGCCCCCGAGCCGCAGCCCGAGCGCTCAGCGACGAGGAACGCCACCATCGTCACCGTGGCCGAGCTACTGCGGTGCCTGCGCGAGGAGCGCGACCGCACGCCGAGCATGGACGACGCGGAGGAGGCTCTGCTGCGGCTGCTGCCGGAGCTGTACGGGCGGGACCGGGGCGACACCTGACCTGACCGGAAACAAGGTCACCCCCGAGGGTCCGGCACCGGGCCCTGCACCGGCGGGTAGGCGCCGCAGTCGCGCGAGGTCGGGGCGTGGTCGCGGTCGTGGGCGCGCAGCTCGCGGATGTAGTCGGCGCTGGCGTCGTTGCGGCCCTCGTACACGCTGGTGTGCGCGTAGCCGACCATGAGCAGCCCGAAGTCGCCCCGCTCCAGGGAGACGTAGCGCAGCAGCCGCCCGTACCGGTCGACGTCGGGCGCGCCCGCCTGTGGCTGCAGGGTGACGTACTGGTCGGCGAGCAGGCGCTCCGCCTCGTACTTGGCGGCGGCGCCGCCGGGTGAGGACATCTCGCACGAGTCGATGCCGAGCACTCGCACCTTGCGGCCGTCGGCCATCTCGATGGTGTCGCCGTCGATGACGCGCCCCACCTTCATCCGGTCGGACGGGATCATCCGATCCCGGCCGGTGGGCGCCTTCACTGCCGCGTACGCCTCGCTGGGCACGGCCGGGGTGGATGCGGGGGCGACGAACAGCTGTCCCACCAGTACGGCGGCGAACAGCCACGTCGCCACGCTCACCACCCCGCGCATCCAGGGGTCGAGCGGGCGGGAGCCGGGGTGGCGGACCTGGTCGAACCACCAGGACAGGGCGCGGCCGGGCAGGCGCAGCACCAGCACCAGCAGGCGGGCGAGGTTCAGCAAGTTCGTCATCACGACCCCAGTGTCGCATACACGTGACATCTAGTCGTGGGGAGGTCTCAGATATGGCCGGGCCCGACACTGCCACCCGCAAGCGGCTCGTCAAGCAGGGCAAGGCGTTGCCCGACTCCGGCACTGGCTCCGGTGGTCGGTTTCCGATCCGCAACGCCAACGACCTGCGCAAGGCGATCCGCGCCATCGGGCGCGCTCGCCCTGAGGACCGCGCGAAGATCAAGCGCTTCATCATGCGGCGCGCGCGCGAACTGGGGCTGACCCACCTGATCCCGGACTCCTGGAAGTCCGGCAAGTAGACCTCCGGCCATCCCCGGCCGGTTGGCGTGCGGCGCAACGTCGCGCGCTCGTGCAGTACCCGCAACGGGAGGGACGCCGCAATGGCTGACCAGAACGACGCCCAGCAGAGCGACGTCGACACCAGCGAGCTGGACGGCATCGACGACCACGAGGCGGAGCAGCTGCTCGCCGACGCGGTCGAGGCCGACGAGCGCGAACGGTCGCGCGGCAGGCGAGCCGGTGACGACGACGACCCGGATGCCGAGCACCTCGGCGACGCGGGCAAGCGGGCGTTGGACCGTATGAAGGCCGCCCGCAAGGCGGCCGAGAAGGAAGCGGCCGAGCTGCGCGCTCGGCTGGAGAAGTACGAGAACGCCAACAAGTCGGAACTGCAGCGCCTCCAGGAGGAGCGGGACCGACTTCGCGACGAGCTGCCGAAGGTGGCCTCCAAGGCGAAGGCCCTGGAGATCGCCCTCGACGCAGCACCCCCGCACGCCAGCCTCGCCCAGGTTCGGGCGGTGGCCAAGCGCGTGCGTGGCGCCGACGACGACGAGCTGCTCGCCGACGCGCAGGAGTTGTTCGAGCTGCTGGCCCCCGCGCCAGCCGAGGACAAGCCTGCGTCGAAGGTCGCCGGTGCTCGGCCCAAGCCCCGCCTCAAGGGCGGGACCGCCGAGCCCGACGAGGAGCCCGAGGAGACCGACCCCCGCAAGCTCGCCGCTCTGCTCCCCCGGCGCCGCTGACAAGGACACCCGCACGGCCACCACAGGGGCCGCCTGCGGTCGCTCCAACAACCACTAGGAGGTTCCTGTGGCCAACACGTTCATCAAGGCGGAGAAGATCGCCGCCCAGGCGCTCGGCCTGCTGGAGCGGGAGATCATCCTCCCCGCCCTGGTGTGGCGGAACGCGGGCGGGGACTTCGCCGGTGCCGCTGGCGACACCATCTCGATCCGGGTCCCGGCGCGGACCACGGCCCGGACCCGCACGCTGCGCGGCGCTCGCGGTGCCTCCTCCGAGGGCACCGGCATCATCACGATGGACGAGCTGACGGAGACCAAGGTCGACGTCACGCTCGACACCGACGTCTACTCGGCCGTGCCGATCACGGACGAGGAGCTGACGCTCGACATCGTCGACTTCGGCGCCCAGATCGCCGAGCCGCAGATCCGGGCGATCGCCGAGGGCGTGGAGAACGCGCTCGTGGCGGAGATGACCGGTGCCACGTACGCGAACGAGGTCACTGTCCCGGCGGACGCGACCGACCTGTACGACTACATCGTCGACGCGCGGGTCGCGCTCAACAAGGCCAACGTCCCGATGTCGGAGCGCTTCCTCGTGGTGGGCGCCGACTTCGAGGGTCGCCTCCTCAAGTCGGACGAGCTGCACCAGGTCGACAAGGCCGGTACCGACTCGGCGCTGCGTGACGCGACCATCGGTCGCCTGGCGGGCTTCGAGGTCGTGGTCTCCAACGCGCTGCCCGCCGACGTGGGCTTCGCGTTCCACCGCACCGCCTACGTGCTGGGCATGCGCGCCCCGGCGGTGCCGGAGGGCGCCACCTACGGCGCCTCCCGGTCGGCCTACGGGCTGAGCATGCGGTGGATCCGGGACTACGACTTCCGCAACGTCCAGGACCGCAGCCTGTTCGACGTCTACATCGGCACCAACATCGTGGCCGACGGTCCGGACGGCGACGACGCGGGCAGCGACCCCGACTTCGTGCGCGCGGTCAAGCTGACCCTGGCCGAGCCGGAGACGCCGTAGTGGAACCCCTGGCGAGCGTCGCGGACCTGGAGACGCGGCTCGGACGCAAGTTCGAGGGAGCGGAGGTTTCTCGCGCCCTCGCACTGCTCGACGACGCCTCGGCTCTGGTCCGCGACGTCGCCGGGCGCACCTGGACCGACCCGGAGACCGGCGCCCTGCAGTCGGTCCCGGGCTCGGTTCGGTGGGTCGTGTTGCGCGCCGCCGAACGGGCGGTGCGCAACCCGGAGGGCTTCTCCAGTGAGTCCGCCGGTGACTACTCCTACCAGCGCACCGGCGTCCAGCCGGGCATCTACCTCACCGAGGGCGAGGAGAAGGCGATCCGCCGCGCGCTGGGCAAGTCAGGGATGTGGACTCAGGGCACCACTCGCAACGAGGAGTGCTTCACCACGGTCTGGCTGTACGACCAGTTCGGCGCCGAGCCGATCCCCTACGACATCTATCGGGAGTAGCCGTGAGCCGCCTGCTCGATCACGGGCCTCACACCGTGAAGATCTGGATCGAGGAGGAGGTCACGGACTCTCGGGGAAACGTGGTCCGGCGCCCCCGGCCGGACTCTCCGGTGACGGTCACCGGGTGCCTCGTGCACCCGGTGGCCTCCACCCGAGGCGCGTTTCCGGCCATCGATGTCACCCAGGGGCAGCGTGTGGACGCCGCGTGGCGGCTGCACGTGCGCGACGCCCCGCTGGGCTGGTGGTCGAAGGTCGAGTTCGAGGGGAAGACCCTGCTCATCCTGGGCGGTCCGCTCAAGTACAGCGCCAGTTCCGGCACCCGCCACATCTCTTGCACGTTGATCGAGGACCGCTGATGGCCATCATCTACGACAACGTGGGCGGCTGGGGCTCGCTGGACGCCTACATCGCTCACCTGCCCGGCGTGCGCAGGGAACTGTCGCGCACCGCGCGGGAGGGTGGTCAGCGGGCGGAGGCGATCCTCAGGGCGCACCGGCACGCGGGCCATGCTCGCATCACGGTGACCAAGGGCGACCGGCTGGACTGGTTCGTCAACCTCGATGACACCCGTGGTCTGCGCGCCGCCGCCGCGATCGAGTTCGGTCGCGGGCCGGGCGGGTGGCACCGTGGCAGCGCGGAGGGCATTCACGCACTGCGGAGCGCGTTCTGATGCCGCGCTACTCGGTCGACTACCTGGATGTCCTGCTGGAGCTGCTGCGTCTCGACCTGCAGTTCCCCGACGTCAAGGTCATGACGCGGATCCCGGACAGCCTGCCCAACCACGTTCCGCTGGTGGTGATCCAGCGGGTGGGCGGCGACTCCACGCATCCGTGGTTCTTCGACCAGCCGTGGATCAACGTGCAGTGCTGGTGCGACGACAAGGGGCCCACCGGCGATCCGTTTCGGGACGCTGCCGACCTCGCCGACGACGTGCGGCGAGTGCTGTGGGAGGCGTGGCGCAACCAGCGCGTTGTGCCCGACCACGGGTGGATCACCTACATCCGCGAATCCTCCGGCCCCCGGGAGATCGCGGACAACGATCGCCCGTTCCTGGGCCGCTACTCGGCCACCTACGAGTTGCGGGTTCGTCCCGCTGCGTAAGACCCGCACGGCCACCACAGGGGCCGCCTGCGGTCGCTCCCTAACCATCTAGGAGGTTCCTGTGGCTCTGCTCGACTCTGCCGTTCTCATCCCCGGGACCGGGTACATGTACACCGCCCCGGCCGAGACGACGGCCCCCACTGACCTCACCTCGCCCGAGGCGCCCTGGGAGAACCTGGGGCACACCTCGCGCGAGGACGGGCTGACCATCACCCGCGATGGCGGCGACAGCGAGGTCATCGGCACCTGGCAGAACCCGTCGCTGCGTGAGCGGCGCGAGCCGACCACGTTCGCCATCACCGCGTACCTGCACCAGGTCACCAACGAGGTGCTGGAGATGTACTTCGGCCCTGGTGACGTCGACACCGAGGGCGTTTTCGGTGTCACCTCCGCGGTGGCCACCGTCGACCGGGCGCTGTACGTGCGCATCGTCGACGGCGCCAACGAGGTCGGCCTGTACGTGCCGCGCGTGTCGATCTCCTCGGAGGACGACGTCGAGATCGACGTGGAGGGCTTCCTCGCCTTCCCGGTCCGCATGACCGTACTTCAGGTCTCCGGCTCGAACCTCATGGAGTTCTACGGCGCCGAGCTCGGCACCATCACCCCGTGATCGGTCGGCGGGCGGCCCTCCCCCCAGACCGGGGTCGCCCGCCGATCTTCCCCATGTTCAAGGTCTGGGAGCGAAGGTCTGGGAGAACATGAGCAGCAAGGAAACCCTCATCGACCAGATGGCCGCCGACGTGGAGGCCGTCGATGCCCCCGCCGAGTTCCCGGCGGGGACGCCCGAGTTCAAGAGCTACCTCGCACTGCGCCCGCGGTCGCGCCGCGCCGAGTTCAAGCGAGTGCTGGCGCAGGTCGCCGAGATGAGCCCGCAGCTCAAGCGCGAGCAGGCGGCGATCGCGAAGCTGAAGGAGGAGGGCGCCCGGGAGGCGGCCTCGATGCGGCTGTGGGCCAGCCTGGATGAGCTGTACGAGCTCGTGGAGAAGGCGCTGCGCCTGGTCGCCGTCGACGCCGAGAAGTTCGACGCCTGGGCGGCCGAGGTTGATGACGAGACGCTGCAGCTGGTGTGGGCCGTCTACCAGCAGAAGACCCAGCCGGGGGAAGCGTCCAGCTCGGCGAGCTGATCGATGAGCACGGGGAAGCCCTGCTGTTCGACCTACAGAACATGGGCGTGGACCTCTACGACCTGTGGCGGCCGAACAGTGGGCTGACCCCCCGCAAAGTGCTCTGGCTCGTCGGGCAACTCCCCCAGTCCTCCGCGTTCGCCGCCTCCTGTCGGGGCGGCGCGGAGTTTCGACCGTGGACGGTTGAGACCTACCTTCTGGCCGCGATTGCGAACCTGCTGCAGGCGGCGAACCGGCAGCGCGCGGGCAAGCGCAGCGCGAAGCCGGTCGTCGAGCCGCCGAAGCCGAAGCGCAAGCCGAAGCGCGTGGTCACCGTCTCGGAGATCATTCGGCGCCGCGAGCAGCGGGCCAGCAACTCCGGCAACACCCACCCTTAGTTGAACACGTACACCGGGAGGTGACTCCGTGACTTCTCCCGGCGGCGCGAGGGAAGTGGGGCGCGTTTCGATCCGCGTCCTGCCGGACACGGCAGGGTTCCGGCAGCGGCTGAAGGCGGCCGTGGAGGCCGCGGAGTCCGGGCTTGAGGTCACCATCCCGGTCGACTTCGACGTTGACACCGCCGGACTGCGCGCCCAGCTCGCCGCGCTCGATCAGTCGCGGATCACCGTCCCGGTCAACTTCGACCCGGACATCGCGGGCCTGCGGGCGCAGCTCGCCGCACTGGACCGTTCCAGAGTCACGATCCCGGTCCGCTTCGACGCCCGCGACCTGACCCGGCTGAACGCGCTGATCGCTCGCCTGCGCAACCGCACCATTCGCATCAACGTCCAGCTGCACGGGATCGGCCAGGCGATCCGGCAGCTGACCGCGCTGGATGCGGTGGTGCGCCGCCTCGACGGCCGCAGGATCAACATCAACGTGGACGTCGACAGCGGCACGGCGATCATCCAGATGGTTGGCCTGACGGCGGCCACCCGCGCCGCCGAGGCGGCCGGAGGCGGGCTGGGCGGCACTTTCAACCGGGGCCTGGTCGCCATCGCGCAGAATGCGGCCCAGGCGGTCGGCATCCTGGTCGCCATCCCCGCAATCGCCACCGCCATCGCGGTAGCCGGTGCGGCGATCACGGCGGCGTGGGGCGCGATCTCGACGGCAATCATGGCGATTCCGGGGGCGTTGTTCCTGCTGGGCGCCCCGATCGCCGCCGTGATGACCGGCCTGGACGGCATCAAGAGGGCCGCCTCCACCATCGCGCCCGAGTTCGACAAGATGAAGGCCGCCGTCTCGGGCACCTTCGAGACGGTCATGGTCCCGGTCTTCAAGCAGTTGGCGACCATCTTCCCGCAGCTCACCACCGGGATGCAGGGCACCGCCGAGGCGATCGGCGTGATCGCCACCCGACTGACCGAGATGGTCACCTCGGCGGCCGGGATCCAGCGGATCGATCAGATCTTCGCCAACGTCAACCAGGCGTTGCGCGAGATGGCGCCCGGCATCGCCGCCGTCGTCGACAGCCTGCTCATCCTCGGGTCGCAGAAGTCGATCTTCGACACGCTGACCACTGCCGTCAACGAGTTCGGCACGCGGTTCCGGTCGATGGTGATCGACGTGGTCGCCGACGGCACGCTCGACAGTGCCATGCGCGGCCTACAGGGCACGCTCACCGCGCTCACCGACGGGTTCGTCAACCTGGTCCGCAACGGCCTGGAGACGTTCAGCGCCGCCGCCCCGGGCGTCAACGCCGCCCTGAACTCGATCACCGACTTCTTCAACCGCTTCGACTGGACGTCGCTCGGCACCTCCGTGTCGGGCGTGTTCGAGGGCATCTCCCGGGGCATCGACTCGATCCCGCAGGGCACCATCGACGCGATCGAGGCGTCGTTCGCGAAGCTGTCGGAGACGTTCCAGTCCGCCGAGTTCGCGGATGCGATCAACGAGATCGCCAACGCCGTCCCCCCGGCGCTCGACCTGATCAACTCGGCAGTGGAGGAGTTCAAGGGCGTCGCCGAGGTCGTCAGCGACGTCATCACGATCTTCAACGACATCGACACGTCGTTCAACAACGTCGTCGACGGCATCCAGGGCGGCATCGACAAGCTGCGCGCGGCAATGGCGGCCGAGTGGGGCTTGGACGCGGAGGACCCGTTCGGGATCGCCGCGTGGGAGGACTCGGTCGAGAACCAGGTTCGCGAACTGCTCGGCCTGCCGCCGCTGATCGAGGACGCCGGTAACCAGGCGCGCGACGCGGCCAAGAACTCCTTCGGCCAGGTCGGCCCGACGATCGACTCCTCGCTCGCCGACGTGCCGCACTCGGTGGCCGGGCAGATGGAACCGGTGCCGCTGGCGGTGCGCGACAGCCTCGACCAGACGCCGCCGATGGTGGACTCGGCGCTCGGCCCGGTGCCCGCGCACGTGGCCGCCGCGCTCGCGAACATGTCGCCGGAGGTGGCGGCAGCCCTGGTGTCGGTGACGGACGCCTTCCAGACCGGGCTTAGCAGGATGCCCGAGATCGTGGACGCCGCGTTCACCGACCTCAACGGGCCCATCACGGCCGGGATGACCGGCATCGCCCAGGCGGTGACGGACGGGTTCCCGGGCATCGAGGGCTCGATGAAGGCCGGGATGGCGAACTTCGGCAGTGCACTGACGGCGGAGTTCACCAACCTGCAGAGCAACGTCACCACCGGCATGGCGGGCCTCAACATGGCCGTTGAGGTCGGCTTCCAGTCGATGGAGGGCGCCGTCCGAAACGGGATGATCGTCTTCCAGACGGCGATCACCGAGGCGTTCGCCACCATGCAGCCCGCGATCACCGCCGGGATGGCCGGGCTGAACCTCGCCGTCGAGATCGGCTTCCAGTCGATGGAGGGCGCCGTCCGGAACGGCATGCTCGTCTTCACGACGGCGGTCACCGAGGGCTTCACCAACATGGCCCCGGCCGTCACCACGGGCATGGCAGGCCTGAACCTGGCCGTCGAGATCGGCTTCCAGTCGATGATGGGCGCCGTCAACAACGGCATCATCCTGTTCCAGCAGGCGATCACCACCGGCTTCACCAATATGGCCCCGCTGGTCACCACCGGCATGGCGGGCCTGAACCTCGCCGTCGAGATCGGCTTCCAGTCGATGGCGGCCGCCGCCACCAACGGCGTGCTGCTGGTGCAGAACGCGGTCGTCACTGGGTTCGCGCAGATCGCCACCGTGATCACTACGGCCACCGCGCAGTGGGCCGCCCTGGTGTCGCTGGGGATGAACACGCTGGTCAACACGGTGACGGTCGGCTTCCAGACGATGGCCTCCGCCGTCGCCAATGGGATGCTCAGCATCCAGAGCCAGTTCAACACCGGCTGGACCACGATCGGCGCCGGTCTGCAGACCGCGATCGACAACTGCCTGCGGATCATCACCACTGGCATGACCAACATGACCACGGCGGTCTCCAACGGCATGACCAACATCGTCAACGCGGTCACCAACGGCATGACTCAGTTCGTCAACGAGGTCACCCGGGGCGGCAACGAGGCGGTCACGGCGATCACCTCCGCGGTGGCGCGCATGGTGAACACGTTGCGGAGTGCGGCCGCGGACTTCCGGGCGGCTGGCGCCAACATGGGCCAGGCACTCGCCGACGGACTCAACTCGAAGGCTGGCGTGGTGGAGGCCGCCGCCCAGCGGCTCGCCAACGCGGCCGCTGCGGCGGTCCGGGCGGCGGCGGGGATCCGTTCGCCGTCGCGAGTGTTCATCGAGCTCGGCGAGATGCTGAGCCGGGGCCTCGCGCTCGGTATCGGCAAGAGCGAGACCGAGGCGGAGAAGGCTGCGCGCAGCCTCGCCGATGCGGTCATCGCGCAGGCGTCCCGCCTGGAGGAGGCGTTCGCCAACGACCAGTGGGCGGTTGAGTTCGATGCCCGCGTTCGCCAGGAACTGGCGCAGCACGACACCCCCGCGACGGCGGGGGGCGGAAAGGGCCAGGTCGTGATCACGCAGAACTTCAACGTGCCGTCGTCGGAACGGGCCAGCGACAAGGCCCTGCACGGCATGCGGCGCCTGAGCGCGTTCGGACTGTTCGATGGCTGAGGCGCTGACGATCAACGGCGTCTCACTGGCGTCGTACGCGTTCATGACCTCCGACATCTCCGGACTGATGACGGTCCCGGAGCGTCGGGGCGAGAACGTGGTAGTGCCGCAACGACACGGACGCATCCGCCAACTGGGCAAGCGCTTCGACGCCAACGAGATCGTGTTGCCGCTGTGGATCGTGGGTGCCGACCCGGACACCGGAGCGCTGCCCACGTTGCCCGAGGAGCTGGATATCTTCTTCGAGCGGCGCGACCAGCTGCTCAAGCTGCTCTACGCCGATCCGCTGCTGCTGCAGTACACCCGCCCCAACGGGCACACGGTGCAGGCGTACGGCGAGGTGGTGGACGTCCTGGACTTCACCCGCCGCCACGCCGAGCCCTTGGCTCAGGTGTCGGTGGCCATCGAGATCACCAACGCCTTCTGGGAGGACGCCGACTCGGTGTCCCAGGAGATCACCGGTCCGACCGAGACCACTGTGGAGCTGACCGAGTTCGCCGGGGCGACCGCGCCCATGTCGGACCTGGTCATCACGGTGTTCGGCCCCTGCAACAACCCGATGTTCACGCACGGGCCGCAGTGGGTCCGCTTCAATGGCGTCATCGACGCCGGGCGACAGTTGCAGATCGACATCGGTCGGTGGCTGGTCGGTCCCGGCACCGGGTCGCCGTGGTTGCCGTCGGTCGGACAGGTGGAGCAGGGACGACCCGGCCCCTGGCTGGAGCTGGACCCCTCCGTGCAGCCCTTCGAGATCACCTTCACCCACACCACCGGTGGATCGGCGACGGCCACGATCAGCGGCCGCCGCAAGTACCTGAGCCCCTAGGAGAACTTCATGACGACCGGGACCGACATCACCCTCGCCGAGGAGCCTGGCGCGCCGGTGGTGCACCGCATCCTGGGCCCGAAGGACCCTGCGCTTGCGCGCGCGGAGGAGGCCGGGCTGCAGGTGCTGGTGGGCCGCTACAGCGTGGAGAAGTACCACCGCGAGCGCACCCCGGAGAACCTCTACGAGGTCGTGGAGTGCCCGCCGAACCTGTTCCTCACCGCCGGGGTGACCCGACTGTGGCAGCTGGTCGCCGGGGTGAACTCCACGCACCTGGACGGCACCAACACCCGGCTGGCGGTCGGCGACTCCGACACCGCTCCGTCGGTGAACGACTCCGACCTGCTGGGTACCAACAAGTTCCGCAAGCAGGTCTCGGGGGCACCGGTCATCTCCGGACGCCAGATCACCTTCAGCGCCGAGTTCGGCACCGGTGACGCCAACTTCGAGTGGCTGGAGGTCGGGGTCGCCTGGGCCGCGTCCGGCAGCAACACGTTGGTGTCGCGCACCGCCATCACCTCGCCCGGCCTCGGCACCAAGGTCAACACCGCCGTGTGGGTCCTGAACTGGACGCTCGGCATCTCCACCACCGCTGGCTGATCCGCGAAGCACGTAGGGAGCGAGGAGAAGCGTGGCGACGATCGTCCTTGTTGTTGCGAACGCGGGGTCGCTGACCACTGGCGACACCGTGATCCGCGACCGCCTACAGGCGGCTGGGCACACCGTCGTGCTGCGCAACGACGAGGAC
>Ga0207873_1002090_pt1 | contig 17306 bp, 14 predicted proteins | sample BGWIniCompost_FD_187373 | JGI IMG/M metagenome (GOLD analysis project Ga0207873, IMG submission 187373) | Cellulose adapted compost microbial communities from Newby Island Compost Facility, Milpitas, CA, USA - BGW Initial Compost (SPAdes)... ...
GCCGGTAGAGCCACAGGCCCGGCGGGGGTGGCACCGGATCGCCGGCCCACAGGAGACGCAGCGCTCCGGTCGTGCCGATCGTCACCGCCAGCCGCCCGCGGCCAATCGCCCCCGACCCCAGGTTTGAGCAGGCACCATCGCCCAGGGCAGGGAACCAGGCGGCATGCGCCAGCGCCGGCCACCGTGCCGCGAACGCCGGGCGCAGTCCCACCATCGGCTCGTCGCCGATCGGCGAGAGATCGTCGGGGGCGATCCCGGCTGCGTCGAGCGCCGTCGGATCCCACGTCAGGCGTGTCTGATCGAACAGCCCGGTCCCGGACGCCATCGAGATCGAGCAGGTCGCATCGCCGAACAGGGTCAGAAAGAGGTACTCGCCAAAGGAGAGCCAGCGGTGCACCCCGGCTGTGACGTCGGGCATCGCCCGCTGCAACCAGACCAGCTTGGCCAGGGGGTAGCTCGAGTGAACGACCGTGCCGGTGCGGCGGTGGTGACCCTCGGCGTCGAACGTCTCGCGCAGGTGTGCTGCGGCCGTGGCGGCGCGGGTATCGGCCCAGGTATAGACCGGCGTCCGTGCGTGACCGTCCCGGTCCACGCCCATCAGGCTGTGCCAGAAGGTGGAGACCCCGACCGCCTGGACCGCGGCGTCCTGAGCCGCCGCGAGCGCGCCGTCGATGGTCTCCGCCACCGCATCCACGAGCCGGTCCGGGTCGAGGGTCGCCCCGCCGTCGGGCGTCGTCTCCAGGCGGTAGGGTACCTGGTGGAGCGTCCCGCCGAGGCGACGGCCGCGGCCATCGAACAGCGCCGCCCGGGTCGACGATGAGCCGACATCGAGCGCCAGCACCAACGGCGGCTCAGCTTGCGCCACGTCGATCTCACCCGGTCCCGCCGCCCAGTCGATCACGCCGCCCATCCTGGCCCGCTTCGCACCCGGCGCAGTCGCCCTACGCCGGTGCTACAATCGCCCTGCTGGTCTCCTCCGCGGTCCGTGCCATCTCGAGAGGATACACGATGACGAGCGGCGATCTGTGCCTGTCCGATCTCACCGCCTCCGAACTGGCGCACGCGGTGCGCGCTGGCCGGGTGACCCCGGCTGCCGTGGTCGAGCACTTTCTGCAGCGCATCGAGGTCATTGACCCTCGCCTCGGGGCATTCGAGGTCGTCCGGCGCGAGCGGGCACTCGCCGAGGCGAAAGCGCTCAGCGCCAGGGACGACCTGGATCGCCTCCCGCTGGCGGGTATACCGGTCGCGATCAAGGACAACACGGACGTCGCGGGTGAGCCGAGCCGCTGGGGGACACCACTGATCCCGGCCGAGCCGCGACCCGCCGACGACGAAGTGGTCCGCCGCCTGCGCGCGGCCGGCGCCATCGTGCTTGGGAAGACACGCGTACCGGAGTTGAGCGCCTGGGGCACGGCCGACGGCCCGTTCGGCGCCTGCCGCAACCCATGGGATCTGTCGCGGACCGCCGGCGGGTCATCGGGCGGGAGTGCCGCCGCCGTCGCCGCCGGGATGGCGCCGCTCGCGCTCGGGAGCGACGGGCTCGGATCGATCCGCATCCCAGCCGCCGCCTGCGGCGTGGTCGGCGTCAAGCCCGGTACCGGCGTCGTGCCGGCCGGCATCGGGGTGAGCAGTTGGCTCGGCATGGCGGAGCACGGGCCGATCGCAACGACCGTCGAGGACGCGGCGCTGATGCTATCCGTCCTCGCCGACCGCCCGGACCTGGCCACCGTCGCGCCGCCGGGCCGGCGGCTGCGGGTCGCCGTCTCGACCCGCGCGCCGATGGCGGGCGTGTGGGTCGATCGAGAGTTCGCCGCCGCGACGGAGGAGGTGGGGCAGATCCTGGCGCGCGCCGGGCACGATGTCGTCCCTGCCGACCCGCCCTACACCCTCGGGGTCGCGCTCGATGTCGTCGCGTTCTGGTGCGCTGCCGTATCGGAGGAGGCCGAGCGGGTCGATGCCAGCCGGCTCTCGGCCCGCACGCGCCGCCACGCGAGTGCCGGCCGACTCCTGCGCCGCCTCGGCCGGGTACGCCAGGAGGCACGCGACCGGTGGCGGGCGCGGCTCGCCCCATTCTTCAACGCGTTCGACCTGCTCCTCACGCCGGGCCTGGCGCGCCTGCCGATCGCAGCCGATGGCTGGGGAGAGCGCTCGTGGCTCGCCAACGTGTACAGCAACGCCAGTTATGCCCCGTTCCCCGCCGCATGGAACTTCGCGGGCTACCCGGCCGCGACCATCCCGGCGGGGCTCCATTCCCGCGCCCTGCCGCTACTAAGTGTGCAGCTCGTCGCCCCACCCGGCGGCGAGGCGCTCATCCTCTCGGCCGCCCGCCTCATCGAGGAGGCCCGCCCCTGGCCGCGCCACGCACCGATCGCCATGGCACAGCAGAAGATACTGGCAACCCAGCCACGCTAGCGCGGCCCCAGAGAGCGGCGGCATCGTGCCACGACCCCGTGCGTCGCTCCCCTCTCCCAACGTTGGGAGAGGGTCGGGGGTGAGGGTCGCTCCCTGGTTATCACGCTCCGATCAGTGCGATGAACCCGGAGACGGCGATGACGCTGAGCGCGACGGCGCGGAAGATCCGCTCCGGCAGGCGACGCGCCAGCCGCACGCCGAGGAAGTTGCCGAGCAGCGCGGTCGGCAGCCAGAGGGCGCCCGTGGGGAAGAGTGACGCCAGCTCCACCGCACCCCGGTTGTGCAGCAGCACGAGCGTCATCCCGTTCGACAGGATGAAGAAGAACGCGAGGTCGGCCAGGAAGCTCATGGGAGCAGCCCGCTCGCGCGTCATCAGCAGCGCCGGTGGGACGCCGTTGAGCGAGGTCGTGGCCCCGAGGAAGCCCGCCGCCACCCCGGCCAGCAGCGGCGCGCCTGTCCGTGAGGGGATCGGCGCTCCGCCCCGTGCCAGCCCGATCGCCGCCAGGATAACGACGAGCCCGGCCGCTCGTCGGATGAAGGCGGGGTCGAGACGGGTCAGGGCGACCGTTCCGAGCACCAGTCCAGGCAGGCTACCCAGGGTGAGCAGCCAGACACGGCGCGGGGTCAGGTGGGCACGCAGGTGCACCGCGACGGAGATGCGGGTCAGCAGGCCCAGGGTGAGGTTCATCGCCACGACGAAGGGCAGGGAGAAACCGCCGGCCAGCAGCAACGGGGTGCTCACCAGGGAAAACCCGAACCCGGTGGCACCCGACAGGAACCCTGCCAGCAGCATCACCAGCGCGCCGAACCCGACCAGCAGCAGGCTCTCGTCGGCGATGGCCCTCCCCCCTCCCCACGTGGTGACCGCCGGCCGCTCTCAGTCGCCATCGCCGAGCTGGACCGCAGGCGCAGCCGCGCGCCGGGTCCCGCCCATGCGGTCGAAGAGCAGTCCGCCGAGGCCGCCGACGATCAGGACGCCGATTAGTGCCGGCCAGAGCAACAGCGGGGAACTCGACCCGAGGATCGCGCCGCTCCCCCAGGAGGCGACGCCCCAGGCCAGCCCCCAGGTGACGCTACTCCCCGCCAGGTAGCGCCCGCGCAGGCGCTCCGGCGCCAGCTCCACCACCAGCACACCGGTGGTCGGCATAAAGAGCATTTCGCCCACGGTGTAGATGATGATCGCGGCGAAGGGGAGCAGGCTCAGCCACGGGCTGGCGCCGATCATGGCGTAGGCCACGATCCAGAAGAGGGCAGCCACGGCAAAGGTCGTCCCGCGCCCCCAGCTACCGATCCGCGCCGCCACCGGGATCTGCAGCGCGACAACGATGACCGTGTTGATGGCGAAGAGGAGCCCGATGACGGCCTCACTCACGCCGGCCTCCTTGCGCAGGAAGGGCGGCGCGCTGACCTGGAGCTGGGTGAACGCGGCGAGCAGAATGAACATGACAACCTGGCTGAAGATGTATCGACGGTCGGCCAACACCTCGCGCCAGCTCCCGGCGTTGGCCGACCCGGCCCGTGGGCTCGGCGCGGCGGTGCCCGGTCGGCGCACGAGCGTCACGATCATCAGCGCCGCCAGCGCGATCCCCGCCCCGCTCGACAGGTAGAGCACCCGGTACTGGTCCAGCGTGCCCCCGGCGACGATCAGCCCGCCCAGCAGCCCCCCGGCACCGATGCCGAGCGCGTTGGCCACCCGCAGCAGCGCGAACATCTCGCCCATCTGGTCCATCGACACCATGGAGGTCGCGAAGGTGTCCGACGCGGGCCAGTAGAGCTGGCTGGCACAGCCGTGCAGCACCATGACGAGGAAGAAGAGCGAGGGCGTGGTCGCCAGCGGGAAGCTCGCCGTCATCACCGCCACCCCGACGATGGTGGCAATCAGGACCAGCCGCGCCCCGAGCCGGTCGATCAGGCCGGCGACCGCGAGCGTAAAGACGACGCCGACGACGGCGTTCACGAAGATCCCGGCGCCGACCATCCCCTCACCCAGGCCGACGATCTGGCCGAAGAAGATGACCAGGAACGGCATGGTCATGCCGCGAGCGGTGAAGAGGATGAAGTTGGCCGCAGCAAGGAGCCAGAGCGAGCGCGGAAAGCGCTGCAACGTGCCTCGGACCCGTTCCATCGCTCGCTCGTACATGCCCTCCCCCACCTGATCGGAGACACAACCGGCGGCCCCTATCATGCCCGAAGCGGCGCCACCTCGCCATCGTCCGCCGCCGAGTACTCGACCCCCTCATTTCCCCGACACGGTAAGCAGAACGTGCATCGCTGGCACGATTCTGGCGGTCGGAGCGGCCGTAAGGGAGAGATCGGCCGATCCATCAGTTTGCCTCGTTGGGCGTTACCACACGGGGGCTTTCCGGTACCCACAGTGTGCGGCATGGCGGGGAGTGCTCCGGGCACCCGCCGGGGAAGGGAGCAACCCATGTCCGACCAACCACCGAACCGCCCCGATGCCGAACAACACCAGGAAGCTCGTGAGCGTTCCTACGCCGGGCCCTACGAGACGGGACCGCTCGGTGAGCCGATCGACGAGCCCATTCCGCGGGGAACGCTCATCCTGCTTGGCCTGTTCCTCGTCGTGCTCGTCGTGCTCTGGCTCTTCGCCTACCTGGCCGTGTGGAACCGGGGTGTCGCATGATCAACCGCAAGACACTGCTCGAGCTCGGCTGGATCCTCCCGAGCATCGCGATCCCGGTGGGCATGCTGGTGGCCGTGATCGTCAGTGCCTTCGGCATGATGATCCACGTGCCCGCCGACGCCGGGACCATCCAGCCGGCGGCCATCGATAGCACTCCGCCCTTCGACCAGCCGGGAGAACTCCGGCAGGTCGGCCCCAATGAGTATGAGATCGCCCTCGTCGCCCAGATCTGGGTGTTCAACCCGCGCGAGATCCGCGTACCGGCCAACTCGAGGGTGACATTCATCGCCACCAGCCGCGATGTCATCCACGGCCTCCACATCGAGGGAACCAACGTCAACGTGATGCTCATCCCGGGCCGCATCACGCGGCAGACGGCGGTTTTCCGGGAGCCTGGGGAGTACCGCTTCGTCTGCCATGAGTACTGCGGCTCAGGCCATCATCTGATGTTCGGCAGCGTCATCGTGGAGGAGACGTGATGGCAACCGTGAGTGCCGAAGTCACCCCGGAGGTCCGCACGATCCATCGCCTGACGGCCGCATTCATCGCGGTGGCCATCGTCGCGCTGGCGATCGCCAACGTGCCAGCCCTCTTCCAGGCGTTCGATCGCGCCGGGATCAACCTGTACCCCTATGCCCGCCCGGTGATCCGCACGTACTACCAGGGGCTGACCATCCACGGGGTGATGAACGTCCTGGTCTGGACGATCTTCTTCCTGAGTGGTTTTTTCTCCTTCGTCACGGTCTACGCGCTGGGCAGGCCGCTGGCCTCGATGCGCCTCGGCTGGGCCGCGTTCTGGATCATGCTGGCCGGGCTCGTGATGGCGCTTATCCCCATCTTTGCCAACACGGCCACGGTCCTCTACACCTTCTACCCGCCGCTGAAGGCCTCGCCTCTCTTCTACATCGGGCTCACCCTGATCGTCGTCGGCACCTGGCTCATCGGCTGGAATATCTTGCAAACCTGGCGCGGCTGGCGGCGCGATAACCCGGGCGAGCGCACGCCCCTCGCCGTGTTCGGGACACTGGCCACCTACGCCCTCTGGACTATTGCCAGCGTCGGCCTGGCGATCGAGATGCTGGTCTTCTTGATCCCCTGGTCGCTCGGCGTCACCGAAACGATCGACCCACTGCTCTCGCGGACCCTGTTCTGGTTTACCGGGCACCCGATCGTCTACTTCTGGCTCCTGCCCGCCTACGTCTCCTGGTACACCATGGTGCCGCGGCTGGCGGGAGGGCGCCTGTTCAGCGAGCCGATGGCGCGGATCGCGTTCCTCCTCTTCGTGCTCTACTCCATCCCGGTCGGCCTGCACCACCAGTTCAGCGACCCGGGTCTCGGGGGTGGCATCAAGCTGGTCCATACCTTCATGACCTTCGCCGTCTTCTTCCCGAGCCTGCTGACCTACTTCAACATCAGCGCCTCGATCGAAACGGCGGCCCGCCTGAATGGAGGGACCGGGTGGATCAGGTGGGTCCGCAACCTGCCCTGGGGTAACCCGGCCTTCACCGGCCAGGTGATGGGCATGTTCCTGTTCGTCCCGGGCGGGATCGGCGGCCTGACGAATGCCTCCTATAACGTCAACCAGGCCGTGCACAACACGACCTGGGTCGTGGGCCACTTCCACCTGACCGTCGGCGGGGCCGTCACGCTGACCTTCATGGCGACCACCTACTGGCTCATCCCCTACCTGACCGGTCGGGCCCTCTGGGGCCGTCGCCTGGCGGTCGCCCAGCCGATCATCTTCTTCGTCGGCATGACCATCTGGTCCGAGACGATGCACCGGCTCGGGCTCGAGTACATGCCCCGGCGCACGTTCCTCTCCCAGGCCCCGTACGCCCAGGGCGAGTGGGACCTGGAGCGGATCCTGCTCCTCATCGGCGGCCCCACCATGTTCGTGGCCGGCGTCCTCTACTTCGTGATCATCATCATGACGCTGGTCGCCTCGCGCCAGCCGGCGCGGGTCCAGGTGCCGCTGCCGCGGCCGGGTGAGGAAGGCAGCCACGAGCGCGTGCCGAAGCTGCTTGATAGCTGGCGGCCGTGGCTGATCGGCTCCGTCGTGCTGATCGCGATTGCCTACCTGCCCGTCTTCACCCACCTGCTCCGCAACGTTTCCTCCGTGCCCGGTTTCGCCGGAATCTGGTGACGCTCACCCCGAGAGTACGGAACCGCCCGGCCCCCACGGGGACTCGGGCGGTTCTCTTTCTGCCGCTCAGATAATCCGGTACGACCGCGCGTCGCGACCCGGCGCTAGCGCACGTCCAGGTCTTCCCACAGCACCTCAGCGACCCGGAAGGGATCGCTCGACACGACGCTCGCCGCGTAGAGCTCCATCGCGCCAAAGTCGGACGTGCGATTCAGCGGGTCGCCTCGGTCCACCAGCCGGACCACCACCGGCATTCCGCTCCAGTCCTCGTTGGTGTCCACCAGCGGCGGCATCCAGATGACCAGGTTGAAGGAGACGACGTTGAGCCGTTCAACCAGGCAGCGCAGCGCCTGATAGGCCACGCGCGCGAGGTTATCGTCGACCGCCTTGGCGGTCAGGACGACCTCCTTCTCCTTCAGCGGGACCAGGTTCGCCATGACGCGCACCGAGCCCACCTCGGACGCCAGCCCGAGGGACTGGTGAGCCAGGAACAGGTCGTCGAAGTACTCCGTGCCGTACTCCTCGCGGTACACCAGGGTCGCCCGCCGGGTGCTCTCGACTTTGCCGTAGTGCGCCCCGCGGGTCAGACTGACCTGGGCGTGGCCGTGGGGGATCGATGCCCCACTCTTCCAGAGGCAGTTCCACATGAAGAAGGGATAGACCGCGCTCGGGTCGATCTGATGCGCGGCTTCGAACCAGCGCCGAGCCACACGCACCGCGTCGACCACCAGCGCCTCGGTGAAGGCCAGCGGGTCGTGCTCGTCGAAGATGACCACGCCGTGGAGACCGTCGTACTTGGCGATGTTGCTCGCGGTGATGGTGTGCTCGCCCCGGATGCGGCCGAACGGGTCGGCCGGCGTGTTCAGCTCCGGCTCGCAGAACGGGTCGGGCGCCGTCTTGGCAATCTCATCGGCCAGCTCGGCCGGGATACGCGCTTCCAGCGGGCGGCGCGCGCGGATGTCGTTGAAGAGCGTCTCTTCCAGCGTCAGCCGGTTGGTGACCTTCACCACCTTCTGGCGCAGGACCGCCTCGACCGAGCCGAAGTACCGCTCGATCCAGCGGTACATATGCTCCGGCGGGTCGAGTTCACCCACGGTCGACACCACCCGGAAGAGGCGGTCAAACCGCTCGCGCTCCGCCTCGGGCAACGCGGCGACGATGTTCACCAGGTCGACAATACCGCGCTGCGCCAGCACGGGCCCCTCGGACTTTGCCTCCATACGGTGTTCTCGCTTCCACAATCTCGTCACGCGGGCGACCGGAGCCGGTTCGCAATCCCTGCAAGCCGACCGGACGGGAGACGGAACCGGGGAACGTGACGCCCCTGCCGGCCCCTTCGTGCCCGATCCACCCCAACCGCGTGAACCGCGTGCTACTCACTGCACATTGGCCGCAACAGTCGCGGTTCTCAGAACGGCCGGGGGCTCCGATATCGCACCGCAATCGTCTGGCCAAGCCGGGTCTGATTATTCTAACGAACGGGTACGGTCCCGGTACGGCGCGAGGCGTCACGCTCGGCGACGACATCGTCCCCTCTCCCCGCTTGCGAAGCGCGCAACTTTGGCGCGGACGTCTGCCGACCGGGACGCCCCCATCCCCCAACTATAGCAGGATGGCTCATGACAAGCCGAGGCCAGCGCACACCCGGCATCAACCTGCCGTTATCGCTGCTCCGACGATTCCGTCCCCACCGGCCCATAACGGCCAGGACAAACGGGGCAACGACGGTGGCGGGTGCCCGGGGGTTTACCTCTGGGCCCTCACCACGGCGCAAGGATCTTCACATCACCGTCCTGACCCCGCGACGGCGGTGCGATCGGAGCACGCGCCTCACGACCAGAACGCCGCGACGCGCGGATCGATCGTGTCGCCGCTGGGGATATCGTTCGACGGGAAGTCGGCCTCGGTCACGTCGGTGCCGATCAGCACGTTGCGCCCGACCCGAACGTTGGGCGGCACGATCGCGTTCCGGCCGACGATGGTGATCCCGGTGTTGACCCGCTTCGGTTCCAGCCAGTTCGGCGTGTAGTCGTCGCCGTAGCCGAGGTAGGCGCCGGCCCCGACCCGGACCTCTTTGTCGATGATGCAGCGGTCGATGACCGCGCCCGGCCCGATCACCGCGTCGGTCATGATGATGGAGTCGCGCACGACTGCCCCCTCGTGCACCACCACGCCGGGCGAGAGGACCGAGTGCTCCACATGGCCGCGGATGATGATGGCGCCGTGGGAGATGAGCGAGCGCGACACGACCGACCCGTCCATGATCTTGGCCGGCGGCCGCTCCTCGCTGCGGGTATGGATACGCCAGTTCGGGTCGTAGAGGTTCAAGGCCGGGACGTCCTCCAGGAGCGCCATGTTCGCCTCCCAGTAGGACTGGATTGTCCCGACATCCTGCCAGTAGCCCTCGAAGCGGTAGGCATAGGCCCGGCCGTGATGGATCAGGTAGGGAATGAAGTGGTGCCCGAAGTCGGTCATCTCCTCGGCGTAGGTTGGGCTGCGGAACAGGTCGAGCAGGACATCCCGCTTGAAGACGTAGATGCCCATCGAGGCCAGGTTGCTCCGCGGCTGCTCGGGCTTCTCCACGAAGTCGATGATCCGGCCCTCGTCGTCGGTCGTCATCAGCCCGAAGCGGGAGGCGTCCTCCCACGGCACGGGTTGGACCGCCACGGTCACGTCAGCATCGAGGCGGCGGTGCTGCGCCACCATCGGGCGGTAGTCCATGGCGTAGATATGGTCGCCGGAGAGGATCAGCACGTCCGTGTACGGCTTGCGCGTGATGAAGAAGAGGTTGTGGTAGATGGCATCAGCCGTACCCCGGTACCAGCCGGACTGCGAACGGCCCAGGTAGGGCTGGAGGATGACGATGCCGCCGTTGCGCTCGCGGTCAAGATCCCACGGACGGCCGTGGCCGATGTGCTCGTTGAGCGAGTGGGGCCGGTACTGGGTGAGGACGGCGACATCGAAGTAGCCGGAGTTGACGCAGTTGCTGAGCGCGAAGTCGATGATGCGGTACTTCCCGGCGAAGGGGACGGCCGGCTTGGCGCGCTGGCGGGAGAGGATGCTCAGGCGCTCACCCTGACCGCCTGCGAGGATCATCACGGCAACGTCCACCATGGCCCGCTCCTCTACCCCAGGTGATGCCGGCGCGCGTCCCCGCCCTCCGTCAGGCACCTTCACTGTAGTGCGCAAGCGGCATGCCGGTCAAGCAACATCGGGCAGCCCGCACCTCGGGCCCGGCGTTGCATGTGCTATACTCCACCGGATCGCAAACGGCGCGCCGCCCACCGTCGCGCCAAACCGGGGGGAAGTCATGCGGGAACTGTTCCGCCGACAACCGCGCTTCACGTCTGAACCACAGAGCGAGGACAGCCCGGTCGTACCCGATGACCTCTGGGTCAAGTGCCCACGCTGCCGCGAGTTGACCTACTCGCGCGAGTTCGAGCGCGAACTGCGGGTTTGCCCACGCTGCAACCACCACTTCCGCCTCACCGCCGCGCAGCGGATCGCGATGCTGACCGACCCGGGCAGCTTCGTGGAGTGGGACGCCGGGCTCGAAGCGGCCGACCCGCTCGGGTTCGCCGCCGGCGGCGAGTCCTACCCCGACAAAGTAGCGACGGCCAAGCGTAAGAGCGGTACGCGTGAGGCGCTGGTCACCGGGTCCGCCCGGCTGGACGGTCGCCCGCTCGCGCTGGCGGTCGCGGAATTCGGCTTCATGGGCGCCAGCATGGGCTCCGTCTTCGGGGAGAAGCTGGTGCGGGCGATCGAGCGGGCCATCGAGCAGGAGCTGCCGCTGGTCACGGTCTCGTCGTCCGGCGGTGCGCGCATGCAGGAGAGTCCCTTCTCACTGATGCAGATGGCGAAGACCACAGCGGCGCTGGCGCGGCTGGGCGAAGCCCGGCTGCCCCACATCGCGGTGCTGGTGGACCCGTGCTACGGCGGGGTCACGGCCAGCTACACGACGGTGGCCGACGTCATCATCGCGGAGCCGGGCGCCATGATCGGCTTCGCCGGCCCTCGTGTCATCGAGCAGATCACCCGGCAGAAGCTCCCCGAGGGCTTCCAGACCGCCGAGTTCCTGCTGGAGCACGGCATGATCGATCTGATCGCCCCGCGGCGCAGCCTGCGCGCGAAGATCGCGACCTTGCTCGACCACTACGCACTGGCCCGCCAGCGGCCAGCCCGCCGGCCCGCCGTCGCGGCCGCCTCGGCGCAGGAGGCGCCCGATGCCTGAGACCCTCTCTGCCTGGGAGCGCGTGCTCCTGGCCCGTAACCCGGCACGCCCGCATACGCAGGACTACGTGGCGGACCTGATCTCCGGGTTCGTGGAACTGCACGGCGACCGGCGCTTCGGTGATGATCCGGCCCTGCTCGGCGGTATCGGCACCTTCCGCGGCCGGGCGGTCGTCGTCGTCGGCCACCGCAAGGGGGCCAACACCCAGGAGAACCTGGCGCACAACTTCGGCATGCCGCGGCCTGAGGGCTACCGCAAGGCGCTGCGGCTGATGCAGCACGCCGAGAAGTTCGGCATGCCGCTCATCGCCTTCGTCGACACGCCGGGCGCCGAACCGGGCATCGGCTCGGAGGAGCGCGGCCAGGCCGTCGCCATCGCCGAGAACCTGCTGGCGCTTGCCTCCCTGCGCGTCCCGACGCTGGCCGTCGTGATCGGCGAAGGGGGGAGCGGCGGCGCGCTCGCCATCAGCGTGGCCGACCGCATCTTGATGCTGGAGAACGCGATCTATGCCGTCGCGTCTCCCGAGGCCTGCGCGACGATCCTCTGGAAGGACGTGAGCAAGGCTCCCGAGGCGGCCGCGACCATGCGCGTCACCGCCGCCGACCTGTACGGCTTCGGCATCGTCGATGAGGTGATCCCCGAGCCGGTCCCCGCCCACGAGCAGCCGACCCAGACCATCCAGCGCGTGGGCGACGCTCTGGAACGCCACCTTGCCGAGCTGGAGGCGCTGGTGCACGACGGAGACGCCGGCATCGACGCGCTGCTCGCGGCCCGCTACCAGAAGTACCGTCGGATCGGCCGCTGGGTCGAGGAGACCGACCCGACCCGCCACCCCAACGGACCGGTCCCGTCCCACGCTGCCGACCAAGCCCGCTAAGCGACGACGCTCAGCCTGCGCCAACCTCGTCCGACCTGGAGCGGCGGCTGGTCTAGTCCCCCGCGCTCGGTGGGGCAAAGGTCACCGGCCGGATCGGCTTGAGCCCCGCTTCGATCTCTGCGCGGTGCGGCTCGAGGAACGGCGGCAGCGCCAGCCGCTCGCCGAGGTGCTCCGGGTCTTCGTCGGTAGCGAAACCGGGGCCGTCGGTCGCGATCTCGAAGAGCACCCCGCCCGGCTCGCGGAAGTAGATCGACTTGAAGTAGTAGCGGTCGATGACCGGCGTGACGCCAATGCCGATCTGCGCGAGCCGCCGCTGCCAGGCGGCATGCTCCTCATCGTTCGGGGTGCGGAAGGCCACGTGGTGCACCCCACCGGCGCCGGAACGCGGGCGGAAGGGAAGATCCGGCCGCACAACGACGCGCACCAGCGCGCCGGGACCACCAGGGCCGGTCTCGTAGGTCACGCTCTGGAACTCGCCGTTGCGATCGGCGGCGACCTGCCGGAAGCCGAGTACCTCGGTCAGGATGAAGGCCGTCGGCGCCAGCTCGCGCACGGTCAGCGTCACCTCCGCGAGCCCGCGGATGCCGTATTCGGCCGGTACCGGCGACCGGTCCCACGGGATGCCGGGCTCCACACGCGGAGCCGCCTCGCCCGCCATGTCGTCCATCAGCTCCAGCCGCTGTCCCTCGGGATCCTGGAATGGGAGAACCGTCCGGCCCAGCCGTTCACCGATCTCTCCCCGCTGGACGCCGTAGGCGTCGAGGCGCTGCGCCCACCACTCGATCGCGGCTCGACCCGGCACCCGGAAGCTGGTGTTCGAGATCTGGCCGCTGCCCTCCTGGTGCGCGCCGACCATCTCCCAGTCGAAGAAGGTCATCTCCGTCCCCGGCCGGCCCAACTCGTCGCCGTAGAAGAGGTGGTAGGCCGAGACGTCGTCCTGGTTGACGGTCTTCTTTACCAGCCGGAGCCCGAGAACCTCGGTGTAGAAGGCGACGTTTTCCGATGCGCGGCTTGTGACCGCCGTGACGTGGTGGAGTCCGCCCAGATTCATTGCGTGCTCTCCTCATCGGTCCATAGGGTTGCCAGCCACGCGGCAGCCTCGCGCACGTCAGCCTGCGTCAGCCCGTGGCCGGTGTCCTGCCAGCGGAGCGTGACGCTCGCGCCGCTTTCACGCAGCAGTGCTGCCAGCCACTCGACGTTGTCGTTCGGGATCATGGGATCGAACCGAGCCGCCCCCAGCAGCACGGGTGTGCCCGTGAGATCCGGCAGCGGTTCCGGCTCCAGCGGCACCATCGCACGCCACAAGACCGCTCCTGCCAGCAGACCGGGCCGCAACAGGAGCAGGCTGGCCGCGATGTTGGCGCCGTTCGAGTAGCCCACGGCCACAACGGGACGACCAGCAACACCATGGCGCTCGACGGCCGCCTGGACGAAGTCCGCCAGCGCGTGGGTCCGCTGAATCAGATCGTCGACGTCGAAGACTCCGGGAGCCAGCCGGCGGAAGAACCGGGCCGCGCCCTGCTCGCTCACCGTTCCGCGCGGGCTCAGCAGGGGCGCGCCCGGTAGCAGCAACTCACCCAGCGGGAGCAGGTCCGCCTCGTCACCGCCCGTGCCGTGGAGCAGCAGCAGAACCGGACGGCGGGCCGTCTCCCGTCCCGCACGTGGCGCAGGTACGAAGCGATAGCGATGCCCCAGCAGCTCGGCAGATTCCTGCATGCTCACTCCCTGCTCAGCATAGCGGTCTGTTCTCGCCAGAGTACCACGCCTGCGCCGCGCGAGCGACTACCGGCTTGCTCACACAAACACGCCCCCACGCCGAACGCGCACTCTGCGGGCCGGCGTGGGGGCGGATGCAGTCAGGCGACGTCACGATCGAGGGCGTGACTGAGCCTCGATCTGCTGCGCGCCCGTGCCGCTCTGGACGGGGATCCTGCGCGCGCGGGCTTCCTCGGCCTTAGGCAGGCGCAGGGTCAACACCCCATGCTCGAGCGTCGCCTGAGCCTGATCGGCCTTGACGTCGGTCGGCAGCGTGATCGTGCGCTCGAAGCGCCCGTAGCGGCGCTCGCGCACCAGCCAGGTACCGCGATCGCGGCCCTCCTCCGCGCCCTCCGACTGCTCGTACTCCTCACGCGTCTCACCACTGATCTGGAGCGTGTTGCCGGTGATCTGGATGGAAACGTCGTCGGGCCGCACACCCGGCATGGTCGCCTTTACGATGTACGCATCGTCCGTCTCACGCACATCGAGCGGTATCCCCATCCCCAGGCTGCCCGAGCGCAGCATCGACGTCGCCGGACGCACGAAGCTCTCGCGGAGGAGCTGATCCATCGCCTCGCGGAGCGACATCATCTCACTCCACGGATCCCATCGGGTGATGCTCATTCCACCATCTCCCTCCCTAGGACAACCGTCGCATCGGGTCGGCGCGCGACGGCACCGGCGCGGGACTGGACACCATGCAAGGTCCGTGCCGATAGCGGAGCGCTGGGTGGCAGAGATCAGGGCGGCTAGCGGCCCATGAGGCCGAGCGCTTCGATGAGCCCGCGGTAGCGATCGCGCGTCCCGAAGCGCTCCTGGAGGTAGCGGTGGACGTGTACCAAGCGGTCCGAGGTGAAGATGCCGCGATAGAGGCCACCCTCGACGATGGGGATGGCCGTCCGGCCCGTGGCGAGCATGCGACGGTGGACATCATAGACGGAGCTGTCTACGTCCATGGCGGTGACATCGCGGTCCATCACATCGGCCACGCGGAGGCTGTTGCCCTGGTGGAGGCGCGCCAGGACCTCATCGCGCCAGAGCATCCCGACTACGACGCCTCCCTCGGTCACCGCCAGATCCCGCGGGCCGCCCAGGACCGCATGGCTCAGCGGCGAATCGGGCGAGACACCGCCGGAGTCCCAGACGGCAAACTGCCCCACCGGCAGCGAGCGCAGTGCCGCCTCGACGTAGATCATGCGGGACTCCACGAAGGCCGCCAGCATGATGAAGATCGAAACCAGCGGGAGCGCGACATCACGGGTGTAGAACCCGGCGGCGATCAGTGCCAGCGCAAGGAACTGGCCGAGGAACACCGCCACGCGGGTGGCCAGCACCCGGTTCGAAACCCCCGTGAGCAGCGCGCGAAAGATCCGGCCACCGTCCATCGGGAAGGCCGGCAAGAGGTTGAAAGCCGCCAGCATCAGGTTGGCGATCCAGAGGTGAATCACGAAGCTCGCGCCGTCGATCCCCTGGATCATGAGGAGAAACCCGTACGCGTCGCGTACGCCACTCGCGAGCGCGACCGCCAGCACCACCGGCAACAAGACGGCGGCGACGATCAGGTTGAGGATCGGTCCTGCGAGGGCGACGGTCGCTTCGCGCCGGGGCGTCATCGGCACCTGCTCGATGCGCGCCACCCCGCCGATGGGCAACAGGGTAATGTCGTGCACCGTCAGACCGTAGCGGAGAGCGACGAAGCTGTGGGCCAGTTCATGACCGACGACGCAGACGAAGATCGCGGTCAGGATGAACACGCCGAAGAGGACACCCAGCAGCCCGTTCTCGGGGGCGATGCCCCAGTAGTAGGTCACCCAGAGCAGCGCGAGGAGGAAGCTTGGGTGTAGCTTGATCTCGATGCCCCGGATCGTGGCGATCCGCAGCCCTCTCCCCACGGTCTTCCACTCCCTAACCGGTACCCTGCGGCTCGGCGCAGCCCTGGGCGCCTCGGTGACACGCGCCACCGTGCACGAGCCGATCGGCACGAGCCACGCACGATAATAGCAGGAAGGCGGCTACACTGCACCACCCTGCCTGCCGGGCACTACCTCCTGTGGCACGGTGCCTGCGTAATGTGGAGCAAATAACCCGTCAGGCCGCCCCCAACTACCGGTCCCTCGGTTTGCCCCCGGCACGACCGCGGAGTGCGTTTTTCTCGCAAGATTCTTGCCAAGACTTCCCCCGCCCCCTATACTGGGGACACAGGACGGGCACGCCCTCGTGTCCACCGGCGTCGGTGGTTCGCCGGAGCCCCGCCTAAGAGTTGTACGACCCGGCCGGCCCACCAGACGCACGGTACGGGAGACCTACGAAGGTCAAGGAGGGTATGCATGCCGGGTATGGATGTCTCGATGGATCTCAGCCCCGAAATGCGGGTCTGGATCTCCCCCAGCCTCATCGAGGCCAACTACATCCTCAGCCTCTCACGAATGGAGCTTCAGGAGGTCATCAAGCAGGAGTTGGAGGCCAACCCGGCACTGGAGATGGAGGAGCGGGAGATCTGCCCCGTTTGCGGCGGCGTGATCGAGGGGGGCTACTGCCCTACCTGTCTTATCGACCAGCGGGAGCAGCACCCCGAGGAGCCCTTCGAGGACTACCCGGAACAGCTCTACACCGCGGTCTCGCGGGAGCGCGACGACTCCGACGACTTCGACCCCATGACGCTCGTCGCCTCCGAGCAGACCCTCCAGGAGCAAATCCTCTCCGACGTCGCCACGCTGTGCCAGAATGGGGATCTCAGCGTTGCCGAGTACCTGGTCAACTCCCTGGACGAGCGCGGCTTCATCGATGTCGACCTCGATGACGTTGCCGCCCGCTTCGGCCGTCCGCGGGAGTACGTCGACCGGGTGATCGAGTACATCCAGTCGGTGGCTCCGATCGGCGTCGGGGCGCGCGACCTGCGCGAGTGCCTGCTGATCCAACTGCGCTATCTCAAGGACATCGGCGTCGAGGTGCCGCCCTTCGTCGAGCCGATCCTGCGCGACTACCTGGAGCAGTTCGGCGCCCACAAGTTCGGCTTCATCGCCAAAGAGCTGGGGATCACCAACGAGCAGGTCGAGGAAGCACGGGACTTCATCCGCGCGCACCTCAACCCCTACCCGCTGCAGAGCCAGGAGGCGCGCTATTGGAAGACGCCGCTCCGCTCACCCTACGTCGCGCCTGACGTGGTGGTCAGCCTGCGCGACGGAGATCTGGCGGTCGAGGTCGTGGACACGCGACATTTCCACCTGCGGATGAACCCGCT
>Ga0207873_1002095_pt1 | contig 17281 bp, 14 predicted proteins | sample BGWIniCompost_FD_187373 | JGI IMG/M metagenome (GOLD analysis project Ga0207873, IMG submission 187373) | Cellulose adapted compost microbial communities from Newby Island Compost Facility, Milpitas, CA, USA - BGW Initial Compost (SPAdes)... ...
GAACTCGTACTGTTGCCCGCCAGATGGAATGCTGTGGTACGGCTCCGTGCTCTCCGGGTCGCCCGCAGCCCGTCTCCAGATCACGTATCGGATCACATCGCTCTCGCCACCCGCTTCGTCCACAGCCGGATCCCAGGAGAGCCGGATCTCCGGTTTTCCACCCACGATGCGCCCTTCCGCGAACACCGGTCGCCCGAAGATCGGCGCAGACCCACACGTCTGCTCGACCTGGAGCCCCGCGTTCGGGAACCGGATCACCGTCGTGATCGCCCGACGTCCGTGGGATCCGCGCGCGGCGGCGGCCATGTTCACCCGTACGCCACGGACCTGGTCGATCAGTGCGGCCGGAAGCGTGTCGTCGGGCGCGAGGTGCGCACTCGCCGAGTGCTTGAGAGGGAGACTCGCGGCTGGAATGGGCTCGATGGCACCGGCCGTTCCGGTCACTTCCGTCAACGCGAGGTACTCGAAGAACGGCCGGTCGCCCGACCGGTAGATGCCCCGGGCAACGACCTCTGGAGGCTGGGCGTTGACCTGCCTGTAGAGGACGTAATCATCCGGCTCCGCCGTGGTCGTGTCCGGCGCGAAGAAGAAGATCAGCAGCTCGGCGAAGCTCGGCTGACCGCCGCGGTACCGATACGTCGAGTCCGGATACCGGAACGACGTGCCCGGGATCGTGATCTTCGTCTTGCTGGTGAGAGCGGCGACCACCTCGTTCGGCGCATCCGGGTCGTAATAGACCGCGGACGGGTCGTTCGCCAGGTTCGAGGCGTAGTCCGCGTTCACGGCGATCACGTATTGATCGCCGTACACCACGAACGGCTGGCCCTGGGCCAGGTTGGTCCCCGTCGTGCGCAGGTCCCGCTCCAGCATCGCCACGGCGTGCTGCAGATTGCGCAGCACTTCCGCCCGCGCCGTGCCCGTGCCGAACGCCTGCCGCTGCGCCGACATGAAGCTGAGCGTCGTCCCGATCACGACGGCAAGGACGACGGTGGAGATCAGCAGCTCGAGCAGCGTGAAGCCGGGCCGCGATTCGAACCGGGCACGCGGTTCTCGACCATCCTTCCTCCCGCTACCCGTTCTCGGGGGCCGGGTGCATTGCACGTCACGCATGGGACCCATCACCTCGGCGTCACGGTGGCGGTTCGGGAAACCGGTTCCTTCAGGTGCGGCGACTGTACCGTCACCGTCACGACCTTATAGTCCAGCACGCGGCCATCGGGCCGCGTCTGACGGACCCGGCGAATCTTCGTTTCCCTCCTCGCGCCGGGCAGCATCTCCAGATTCGTCTCGATTCCCTCGTACCACGACTCGAGCGAGTCGTAGACCGGGTCCATCAGGATCAAGGTCACTCGCTCGTCGGCGAGCTGTACCGCCGTGAGGCGGTCCGCATCCGAAAACGTGGTGCGACTCAAGCGCGCCGTCGCCGCGCCCATTCCGAGAGCAATGAACGCCAGGATCGCGACCGCGATCATGAGCTCGACCATCCCGAAGCCCCCCGGCGCAGCCGTCGGCGCCCCGACACTCCTCTCCACTGCACGCATCACAGGCGCTCCCATCCTCGCGGCGTATGACGCCACCACGTCAGACGCCCCGTACCACGGTCCACCTCGATCGCACGGACCCGCTCGCGACCTTCTCTACCGGGTCGAATCGTGCGAAGGTAGATGCCTCCCCACTGGCTCGCGCTCCCGTTGCGATGGAAAACGAGCTCCGGGTTGCCATCGCGCTCGCGAAACGTCACGGCGGACGCGCCGAAAGGAAGCTCGGGCACCGAGCCGCGACCGAACTCCACCCCCTCTGGCACGTGCCACTCCGAGACCGGCTCGTCCGGCTCGAAGACACCATCGCCGTCCACGTCCTCCATCACCCGGAGCCGCCCGTGTTGCGTGTCGAACCGGACCACCACATCGTACTGGCGCAGCACCGCCTTGTTCTGAGCCGCGAGCAAGGTGAAGCCCATCTCACGAGAGGCCGCATCCAGCCGCATGTCGGACACGTCCACGGTCCAGAACGCAATGCTGGCCACGATCCCGATGAAGGTGAGGACCATGATGACCTCTGGGAGCGTGAACCCGTTCGGCTTCGCCTTTCGCATGAGCACCTCGCCGTGCCTCATCCTGCGTACGGCCCCGGTCTTGGGGCGGCACCCCGGCGCCGGTCGGATTCCTTTCTGTTCGGTTGAACGGATCGCGCGACGGGACGTTCGGGGAGAGTGGCACCCTAATTAGGCGTGCGCGTCCAGATCAAGCAAGGGTTGATCGGCGAGTTGACAGTTTCTGTCGGCGAGTGGCGTTACCTTCACGGCGGTCGAGAGCGAGCGGCCGATGTGAGAACGAGTGGCGAGGAGGTGCGACATGGCGGTGACCACGCTGATCGTCGAGGATGAGCCGCTGGCGCGGGAACGGCTCCGGGCGTTCGTCACCGCTCACGACGACCTCGAGCTCGTGGGCGAGGCGGTCGACGGCGACACGGCGATCCGGATGATCGACGCGTTGCGCCCGGAGCTCGTCTTCCTCGACATCGAGCTCCCCGGCCCCAAGGGCCTGGAGGTGCTCCAGCGCGCGCGCCATCGCCCGGAGATCATCGTTACGACCGCGTTCGAAAAGTATGCGGTCGGCGCGTTCGAGATCGGCGCCGTCGACTTCCTGCTCAAGCCGTACTCGCCGATGCGGTTTCGCACGGCGGTGGAGCGGGTGCTCCGGGTGCGGCGCGAGCCCGAGGCCGAATCACGGGGACAGGGCGGCGGCAGCGGCCAGGCGAGGGTCGGCGGCACAGTCCAGTGGGCGGTGGCCCGGGCGGCCGCCCCGCCTCCCGTGCTCTACCCCGCCGATCTCCAGCGTCCGCTGCGCAGGATCTTCGTTCCCGAGCGTAAGCGAAGCGTCCCGCTCCCGGTTTCCGAGATCCGTCGCCTGGAGGCCCGGGACGACTACGTGGCGGTGTACGATGGCCGTCGCTCCTACCTGATCCGCGCGCGGTTGCGGGATCTCGAGGCGCGGCTCGACCCCGAGGACTTCGTCCGGGTGCACCGCTCCCACATCGTCAACCTGAACCACGTCAGCGCGATCCTGCCCCACCTCGGCGGACGGCTCCTCATCGAGATGAACGACGGCTCGCGGATCGTGGCCAGCCGGGCGCACTCGTCGGAGCTGCGTCGCCGGATGGGGTGATCGGGCACCGGCCTCGGCCCGGCCGTGGCCGACTTCGATCCCCGGCGGCGCGGGCGGAGGGGGTGCTCAGGGAGCTCAGGCGTCCGCCCCGTCGGCTTCATCGGCCTCGGCCGCGAGCGCCGCGATCTCCCGCTCGGTCAGCCGGTAGACCGTCCACTCGTCCATCGGCCGCGCGCCCAGCGAGCGATAGAAGCGGATCGCCGGCTCGTTCCAGTCCAGGACGGACCATTCCATGCGGCCGCACCCACGCTCCTTGGCGATCGCGGCGAGGTGGACGAGGAGGCGGCGGCCGATCCCCCGCCCCCGGAACTCGGGGCGCACGTACAGGTCTTCCAGGTACAGCCCCGGCCTGCCCACGAAGGTCGAGAAGTTGTGGAAGAAGAGCGCGAACCCGACCGGCTGCCCGTCCAGCTCGGCGAAGATCACCTCGGCGTAGCGACGCGGCCCGAAGAGTGCCTGCCTGATCAGCTCCTCAGTTGCGACCGCCTCGTGGCGCAGCCGCTCGTACTCCGCGAGCTCGCGGATGAAGGTCAGGACCAGGGGCACGTCGTCCTCGACCGCCGGACGGATCCGCAGGGTTGCAGTCTCGTTCATCACACCGGCCACGCCTCGCCGTTGTAGCACATTTCCCAGAACATCCACTCGTAGCGGCTCGAGAGGACGAAGAGGTCGGTGAGCCGCTTCTTCTTCTCGGCGCTCGCGCCTTCGGCGAGGCGCTCCATCTGCTTCTTGAGCCACTGCTCCGCCTCGGCGAACTCGGCCGACGAGTACATGGCGATCCAGTCGGCGTAGCGCTGGTCCGCCGGCGCGGCGTCGGCGCGGGCGAGCGTCTGGCCGATGTACGCGTAGCCCCAGGCGCAGGGGAGGAGCGCAGAGGTCAGGTCGGCCAGGTCGCCATCGGCCGCGGTGCGGACGAGGAAATCCGTGTACGCGCGGTTGGTCGGCCACATCTGCTCCGCCTCGAGCTCCGCGTGGGAGATCCCGAAGCGCTCGGCGTAGGAGCGGTGGAGCCCCATCTCGGTGTTCAGGAGCAGGTCCAGCACCCGGGCGTACCACCCCATCGTCTCGAGGTCGGTCGCTTTGGCCACGGCCCAGGCGAAGATGCGGGCGTACTCGCGCAGGTAGACGTAATCCTGGCGGACCCAGTTCTTGAAGCGGGCTTCCTCGAGCGTCCCGTCGGCCAGCCCCCGGACGAACGGGTGCTCGAGCTGCGCGTCCCAGATCGCTCGGACGGTTTCGAAGAGATGCGCCGTGAAGGGGCCCGCGCTCTCGAACGCGGACGTGGGGACGATGCGATTCTCGACCGTGCTCATCTCGCGCTCCTCCTTTCGGGGTTCCGTGCGGCCGGAGATGCGCCGACGAGCCAGTTCCCGCTCGCCGACGCCGGGTACGGGCACACGACGAGGGGAAGCTGGAGGTCGAGCCCGTAGGCTGAGCACGCCACGACTCCCTGCGCCGGCATTACCCGGATCAGGTTCGAAGGGTATGATCTCAGCCGGCGGCCGCCGCTCGTCCGCCAGCACCCCTGTCGTCTGGCGCGGATGATAGGGTTGGCGCGGGTGGGGGGCAAGGGTGGGGGGCTGGGTGAGAGGGGTTAGGGCGTACGGCTTGGGGCGCAGGGTTTGGGGATCAGGCGTCAGGGCTCGGGGACAGGGGGGTCATGTTCATGTGGGACATCGGGGCGGGCCGGAAGGAAATCGGAAGTCCGCTCGCGGGGCCATCTTGCATCCACCACCCGAGCCATCGCGCTCTGTCTGCAGGAAGTGTTGGTCCCGAGTCGGCGCCGGCGCGAGGCAGGACGCACGCCGCGGCGCGGCGGCCACCCGCCGGCGAGCGGAGCGAGCCGGCCGCCCGTACTGCGCCGCGCGTCTCCGCACGGAGACGCCGTGCCGGTGCCCGACGATCCCGCGCCTGGCGCCGATCATCCGCCTATATGCCGTTGCGGCCCGTCATCACCTCCGTCCCGTCAGCTCCCTCACCAGCGCCTCCGCCTGGTAGATCTGCCGGAGCGCCATGAGGATCCCCGCCGAGTGGACGCCGACCGCGCGGGCGCCGGTGTCCGTGCGGAAGAGGAACTCGTTGGGCAAGCCCTCGATGTTGCTGTCGAAGGCGACGCCCACCACGCGCGCGTCCCGGTCGATCATGGGCGACCCGCTGTTCCCGCCGGTGATGTCGTTCGTCGTCACGAAGTTCAGCGGCGTGTCCATCTCGATGTGCTCCCGCCGCCGCGCGAACGACGGCGGCACCGTCCACGGCTCGGCGTTGCCGAAGCTCGCCGCGCGGTCGAAGAGCCCGTAGAACGTGGTGTGGGGCGGCGCGACGGTGCCGTTGTACGGGTAGCGTCGCACGACGCCGTCGCTTATGCGGAGCGTGAAGGTCGCGTCCGGCGGGAGCTGGGTGCCGTAGACGGCGAAGAGGGCGCGGGCCAGGCGCTCCTGGAGAACCGCCTGCTCGTCGTTGAGCGCCTCCATCCGCGGCTGCAGGCGACGACGTTCGTCGTCCATGTGCCGCGCGAGCCGGATCATCGGGTCGTCGCTCGCGTCGAGCGCCGCGTTGCCGCCCTGGATCAGCGACTCGCGGAATTGCACGTCGGCGACGCGCGTGGTTCTGACCAGTCGCTGGGCGGCCTGGAGCGGCGTCTCGCCGTCCTGGAACGCAAGGCGGATGAATGGGTCGTCCGGCGGCAGCCAGCGACGGGCCAGGTCGAGGCGGATCGCCAGCAGGCGCGCGCCGACCTCCGGGTTCACCGGCGTCTGCCTGCGCAGGAGTTGCTCGATCTGCCCCACCTCCGACGGACGGAACCCCTCGAGCCGCTCCGCCTCCGGGCGGGCCAGCTCCCGGATGTAGCGCACCAGGGTGCCGGCGAGCTGCGAGTACGGGTCGCCGAGGAACTCCCAGTTGTTGATGTTGAGGCGCGGGCTGACGTACAGCTTCTCGCGCTGGACGCCGGCCATCCGGTCCCAGACGTCGCCGTACTGGCTGCGGAGCGAGGCGTCGGCCTCGACGCGGCCGCGGAACTCGCGCTCCCACCGGATCTTTGTGCCGACCAGAACCGTGTCCCGCAGCCCCGCGTACTGCCCCGAGTAGGCCTTGATGCTGTTCTCGACGCTGAAGAGCTGGTCGCGGACCTGCCGTTCCGCCTCGGGCCCCTGGGAGGCGTACCACCGCAGGAAATCCCTCTGCCCTTCCAGGTACTGGATCAGGAACGGGTGGCGGTACTGCTGCTCGTACATGAGTTGCGAGACCGTGATCTGGCGGCTGGTCGAGCCCGGGTTGCCGGTGATGAAGACCAGCTCGCCCTCGCGGGCGCCGTCGGCGTCCCACTCGAAGTAATTCGGCGTCCGCACGGGCGTGTTGCCGTCCGGCTCGTAGGCGCGGACGAAGGCGACGTCGAGGGCGTAACGCGGGTAGGTGAAGTTGTCCGGGTCGCCGCCGTAGTAGCCGGCCTGCAGCTCGGGCGCGAAGACGAGCTTCACGGGCTGGTAGCGGCGGTACTGGTAGAGGCGGTACTGCCCGCCGTGGAAGAGCGGGACGACCTGGCACTGGAGCCCCGTCGCCTGCTCGCACTCCGACGTGATCGTCTGGATGACCTCCTCCCGCGCCCGCGCCGCGGCGACGGCGTCCTTGCCGGCGGTCGCGGCCTGGACGCGCTGGGTCACGTCGTCGATCCGGACGAGCTGGTCGAGGAAGAGGCCGGGGCAGGTCAGCTCGCGGTCCCGGGTCGGCGCGTAGTAGCCCTCCACGATGTAGTCGTTCCGGTCGGTGGAGACCGCCTCGATGCAGTCGCGGGCGCAGTGGTGGTTGGTCATCACGAGCCCCTCGGGCGAGACGAAGGACGCGGAGCAGATCTCGCCGAAGCGGACGGAGGCGAGTCGCACGCGCTCGAGCCACTCGGGCGTCGCCTCGAAGCCGTAGGTCCGCCGCCAGTACTCGAGGGGCGGGTTCTCGAACGTCCACATGGTGCCGAGCTCGAGGCCGGTCAGCGTGACGCGGTCGGCGGTCCGGAGCGCGGCCTCGGACGGCTGGAGCGGGTCCTCGACGCGCTCGGCGACGGCGGGCGCGGGGCGTTGGGGCTCGGCCCGGCCGCCGCAAGCGGCGAGAAGAGCGAGTGCTGGGGCGATCGCGAGCGCCGTGACAGAGGCACGGCGGGTGAGTTCGAGTACGTGGATCATGGTTCGCTCCAGGGATTGCATGGTCCCGTGCGACGTCGCAGCGATCGTGGTCGTGGGTGGCGGGCGGCCGCCTGGGCCCCCGCCGCGCCGTTCACTGGCCTGCCGCCGCCATCGGCCCGGGCAGCGACCCTCAATTCCCGGCCAAGTAGCGGCGGAAGGGCTCGGGGAGCGCGCGGGCCTCGATCGGGTCCGGTGCGGCCGGTGCGTCCGGTGCGGGCGGCACGGGTGACACGTCCGGCACGCCCCGCGCGGCCCGCACGCCCGCCGCGTTCGCCACGCCTGGTGGCTCCGCCACGTCCGGCGCATGCGGCCCATCCGCCACGCCCGCTACATCCGCCACGTCGGTCCCGCCGGCCAAGCCCGCCACGTCCGGCGCGTCCGGCAGCCGCGCCACGTCCGGCTCCACGGCGCTCAGGGTGTGCCAGAAGACGCGCGCTCCCGTGCCCGGCCGCTCTGCCGCGGCCAGGAAGCCGGCCGCGGCCTTGGCGGTGTACGTTTCGTCCAGCACGATCCCCATCGCCGCGAAGGCCTCGGCTGCGGCGCGCGCCTGCGGGGTCGGCCGGCCGTACCCGTCGCCGAGCTGCTCGTGGCTGATCCGGATGCGGCGTAGCGCGACCTCCGGCGGCGGCGCGGGGACCCCGGCGGCATGCAACAGTCGGACCGTCCCGACCACCAGGCGTCGCAACGCACGCGCGTTCGCTACCAGGCGGCTCGTGATGCGGACGGCGCGGACGCCAGTCTCGAGGCCGGCGAGAGCGAAGCCGATGGCGAGCCCGGCGGCGGTCCCCAGCGTCCCGCCGGCGACCCACACCTCCTCCACCCCCGGCGCCTCGCCCGCCTCGATCTGCTCGGCCAGCTCGAGGCCGGCGCTCACGTACCCGAGCGTGCCCGCCGGGTCCGAGCCGCCCGGCGCGATGACGAACACCCGCTCGTTCGGGTAGGCGCGCCGTGCCCGGAAGAGGGCGAAGGGGATCAGCTCCATCCGCGGCGTCCAGCGCAGCTCGGCCCCGAGGGCGTGATCGAGGAGGAGGACGCGCCTCACGTGATCGGTGAGCGGTTGGGGGAAGAGGCAGAGCGTCACGTCGAAGCCGAGCCGGCGGCCGTAGACGGCGGTCGCGAGGGCGTGGTGCGAGCCGGTCGCACCGGCGGTGACGAGGCGCGTCGCGCCCAGGTCCCGGGCGCGTGCGAGGATGAACTCGAGCTTGCGAACCTTGTTGCCGCCGTACGGCAGTCCGGACTGGTCGTCCCGCTTGATCCACAGCCGGGCGCCAGCGCCGCCCGGGTCCTCGAGCGCGAGCGGCTCCACCGGCGTCGGGAGCGTGGCCAGGGGGAGCCAGGGCAGTCGGCGCGCGGCCTCGGGGTAGCGACGAAAGAGGGCGCACGTCTGTTCGTCGCTGAAACGGGCGGATTCCATCATCGGCGCACCTCCTCCGCGCGATCGGCTGGCCTCGTCCGCATTATCGGCGCACTTCCTCCGCCACACGCTCGGCGACGGCCGTGGCGAGGGCCATGATCGTGACCTGGGGCGGGACGCCGACCGAGGTCGGGAAGAGCGACGCGTCGCACACGAAGATCCCGGGCGCGCCGCGGAGGGCGCCGCGCGGGTCCGTCGCGCTCGCGGAAGGATCGGCGCCGAGGGCGCAGGTCCCCTGGGGGTGCACGGAGGTGAGCGGCGTCGCATAGCGTCGGAGCCGTGCGCCCGCGAGCGCCGCGTCGAGCGACGCTTCATCGGTCACGGGCGCCATCCCCGTGAACGGGAGGTAGACGCGTTCCGCGCCGGCGGCCAGGTAGAGCCGCGCCAGGGCGCCGATCCCGCGGAGCAGCGTGCCCCGGTCCCCGGCGTCCGGCCAGTAGACGACGCGCGGGCGGCCGTCGCGGCCGACGCGGACCCGGCCGGCGCCCTCGTCGTGGACCAGCACCGACGCGGAGGCGAGGCGCGGCAGGTCGCGCATGATCTCGCGGTGCGCCGCGCCGATCGCCGGGACGAGCGTCCCCATGAGCGAAGGCCAGGTGGCCGGGTTCGGTACCAGGAGGAAGCCGCCCCGGCCATCGTCGAAGAACGAGGCGAACTCCTCGACCAGCACGGCCTGCGGCAGCCCGCGCCAGGCGATCACATCGTCGGGGAAGCGGGCCAGGACCGTGGCCGCCGGGTGCAGCCGGAGCCCGCGCCCGACGCGGCGGTTGCCGAGCCCGCTGCGCAGGAGGAGGGCCGGCGTCTCCAGCGCCCCCGCGGCGAGGAGGAGCACCTTCGCCTCGATCACCGCCCGCCGTCCGGTGGGCCGGCCCGCGGCATCTCGCAGCCCGCAGACGACGCGCCACGCGCCGGGTCGCCCCTCGATCCGCTCGGCCGCGGCGTCGGCGAGGATCCGCGCGCCGGCGGCTACGGCCCGGGGGACGTACGTGAGCGCGGCGTTGTTCTTCCGATCGTAGGCGCAACCGAGCATGCAGTAGCCGCACCCCGAGCACTCGATGCGGTTGTGGTGCGGGGTCCGCCAGCGCCAGCCCAGGCGCTCGGCGCCGCGGCGCAGGATGTCATTGTTGGTGTTGACCCGCTCCTGCGGGATCGGGACGGCCCCGAGCGTGTCGAGCACGTCGGCGACGTGGCGCCCCAGCTCGGCGTCGGTGAGGTCGAGCCCGTGCTCCTCGCGCCAGCGCCCGACGATCCCCTCGGGCGGGCGGTAGACCATTCCCGTGTTGTGGAGCGTGGAGCCGCCGACGCCGCGGCCCTGCAGGATCGTGATCGCCTTGTCCGCAGTGGACCGGAGCCCGGCGTCGTGGTAGAGGAGCGGGAGCATCTCCAGCTCCCGCTGAGTGTACTCCGCCGCGGTCGGGGCGCCGCCGGCCTCGATCCCGACGGTGTCGACGCCCAGCTCGGCGAGCCGTGCGAGGGCGGCGCAACCGCCGGCGCCGAGCCCGACGACCACGGCGTCCGCGCGAAGGTGGAGGTCGGAGGCGACGTCGCGGCCGAGGGTGAGCGGGGTACGAGGGACGGCGGCCGAGCCGACGGGTGTCAAGCCACCGGGGTGATTTGGGGCCGCCGCGTCGCTTGCGGCTGGCCCGTTCGCCGCCACCCCGCCCTCCCGCTCGCCCTGCGACGCGCCCTGGGTCCGCGCGCCCGCCCGCTCCCACGCGCTCGCGCGAACCACCGGCACCGCGACGCGCCCGAGCCACGGGCCGTCGTACCCGACGTCGGGCCAGGCGGCGTCGCGGCCGTAGTAGGCGAGGGAGGCGAGCGCCCGGAGCACCGCCGCGCCCTGGCGGCGCGGCGCGAGCCGGCTCCGGGCCCACGAAGCCAGATAGGCTTCGCGCTCGGCGGGCGGCAGCGAGGTGAACCGCCCGGGGCGGAGGCGGAAGAGCGGCGCGCCGTACTCCAGTCCCAGCAGGAGCGCCCGGAGCCGGAGCCGGTCCACGCGGGAGAGATGCTCGAGAAACGGCGCTACCGCCTCCGCGACGTCGTCGCCGGCCGGGTCACCGACCGCCGCCGCGACGACCGCGGCGAAGATCCGCCTCTCGACCGGGCTCCATGCGCCTGACGTGGCCATACACCGCAAGTTAGCGGCATCGCGGGCCCGCGTACAGGCGCACGGTTCGGCCCGGGCGCGCCGCATCCCCGGCGACGCGTCCCGGGCCCGACCCGGCTTCGCCCTTTACCCGGCCGCTCCCACCGAGGACCGCGGCGACGACGTCGGCTGCTGCGAGCCGCCCGCGCCCTGCTGCTCCTGCGCGCGGAGCACCGTCAGGCACCAGATCTGGGCCGCCCTGTAGATCAGCTCCTCCTCCGTCCGGCCCTCGAACGTCGTCTCGATCGGCTCGGGGAACGGCGTCACGATCCGCTGCCCCGTCGCCGGATCGACCTCGACGATCCGGTCCAGACTCGCCGCCGCCGACACGCCCCGGCTCCCATCCTCCAGCGAAGCCGCGCGGTTCCAGTTCACCGTCCACGGCGCCTCGACCGCGTACCCGTCGGAGAATTCTATCGTCGTCGTCAGCCGGTTCCCGTCCAGGTCCGCCCTGCACGCCGGCGCATCGGCTGGCGCCTGGGCACTCAACCCGGCCGGCGCCAGGAGCGCCAGGGCCACGGCCGCTTTGATCATGAAACGCATTCGCCCTCCCGCGTCGACTCCTGCCGGTGTGACGGGCCGAAAACCCGCCTCCGGCATGATATTATTCCGCAAGAATAGGTCCCGACGGACGTTACCGGGCCGGCGGACCGCGGCCGAATTTCTTGTTGAGAGGGCGCGACTTCCGTATCTTGCAGCCGAGCCGGGTACCCCGGCCGCCGCGCCGTCGGACGGGCGCGGGCGAGCAGGAGAGCGAAGCCGATGGACGAGAAGATTCGGGAGCTCCGGGCGAAAGAGTACAGCCGAGTGGACGCTTCGGGCCTCGTGTACCTGGATCACACGGGGAGCACCCTGTACCCGGAGTCGCTGGTTCGGGAGCACGCCGAGCGGCTCCTCACCGGCGTGTACGGCAATCCGCACTCCCGGAACCCCGCCTCGAGGAAGAGCACGGAGCTGGTCGAAGCGGCCCGGGCGCGGGTCCTGAAGTTCTTCAACGCGGACCCGGAGGAGTACGAAGCGATCTTCACCCTCAACGCGAGCGGCGCCCTGAAGCTCGTGGGGGAGGCGTACCCGTTCGGCCCGGGCTCTAGCTTCCGGCTTGCGGCGGACAACCACAATTCCGTGAACGGGATCCGCGAGTTCGCCATGGCCCGGGGCGCGGACGTTCGGTACGTGCACCTTGGGAAGGACCTGCGGATCGCTGACATCGAGTCGGAGCTCGCCGGCGTCGATCGCACCGCGCCGAATCTCTTCGCCTACCCGGCGCAGTCGAACTTCTCGGGGGTCAAGCACCCGCTGGAGTGGATCGAGACGGCGCGCGCCCTCGGCTACGATGTGCTGCTTGACGCGGCGGCATACGTGCCGACGAGCCGCCTCGACCTGGGCGCCGTGAAGCCGGACTTCGTGACGATCTCGTTCTACAAGATGTTCGGATACCCCACCGGCGTGGGCGCCCTCATCGCCCGGAAGGAGGCGCTCGGCAAGCTGCAGCGCCCGTGGTTCGGGGGCGGCACGGTCCGGTTCGTCTCGGCGCAGAACCAGGTCAAGATCCTGTACCGCAACGCCGCCGCATTCGAGGACGGCACGCTGAACTTCCTGGACATCACGGCAGTCCCGGCGGGCCTGGATTTCCTCGATTCGATCGGGATGGAGCGGATCCAGGCGCACGTCATGGAGCTGACGGGCTATCTGCTCGACCGGCTCCAGTCGCTGCGTCACCCGAACGGCGAGCCGCTGGTCCGGGTCTACGGCCCGACCGAACTCGAAGGTCGGGGCGGGACCGTCGCCTTCAACCTGATCGACCCCAGCGGCCGGGTGATCGACTGCCGGTGGGTCGAGCTTGCTGCGGCGCAGGCCGGGATCTCGATACGGACCGGGTACTTCTGCAACCCGGGGGCGGCGGAGACGTCGTTCGAGCTGCCCGAGGACGAGGCGCTGCGCTGCTTCCAGGAGCTCGCCGGCGACGACTTCACGCTCGCCCGTTTCTCCGTCTGCCTCCACGACAAGCCCGTCGGCGCGATCCGGGTGTCTGTCGGGCTCTGCAACCACGAGGGCGACATCGACGTGCTCTGCGCGCTCCTGCGCCGGTGGGAGGGGGTGTCCGCCGCGGCCGCGGCCACGGTCGCCGGCGGCCACGTGGCTTCCGCGTGAGCGGACGACGCGTGGGTGACGTGGGCGAGGATCCCGGCCGGAGCATGACGGAAGGAAGGAGCGACGCCCTCTCGAACGTCGTCGTCGTCCTGAACGAGACACAGGATCTGGTCAACATCGCCGGCTCGGTGCGGGCGATGATGAACATGGGGCTGCGCCGCCTGCGTCTCGTCCGCCCCGCCGAGTTCGACGCCTACCGCATCGCCGGGATCGCGCACGGCTCCGAGCCGATCATCGAGAAGATCGAGTTCTGCGACACCCTGCGCGACGCGATCGCGGACGCCGCTCACGTGGTGGGGACGACGGCGCGCCGGAGGACGGCGGCGTACGTTTGGCAGCATCCGCGCGAGGCCGCGCCCGAGCTGCTCCGCATCGCCGGAGAGGGGAACGGGCCGGTCGTGATCGTCTTCGGCCGGGAGGACAAGGGGCTCACGAACGAGGAGCTCGACCTCTGCGACCGCCTGCTCACCGTTCCCACCGACCCCGAGCGCTCCTCCCTCAACCTCGCCCAGGCGGTCCTCATTGTCGCCTACGAGCTGCGGATGGCCGGCCCCGGCGCGGCAACGCCACTCCCGAGGCACCGCAAGGCGGCGCCCCGCCGGGCGAACGCCGAGGAAATGCAGCGCCTCTTCGAGGCGACGGAGGAGGCGCTCCACACCATCGACTTCTTCAAGAGCCGCAACCCGGAAGCGATCATGCGTTCCGTGCGCGCCATCGCCCGGAGGGCCGAACTCGACTCGAGGGAGGCCAATCTGCTCCGGGCGATGGCGATCGAGGTGCGGAAGTTCATCGAACGGATGGCGGGGATGAGGTAGCGTCGCCGACCGTCCTTCCCGGCGTCGGCCGTCCTCACCGGCGCCGCCCCCTTCCCAGCGCCGACCGCCTATTTCGGGCGCGGGTCTTCTCGAGGCCGGACACGACGACGGCCGCGCGTTCGCGCGGCCGTCGCCTTCCAACGATCTCCAGTCGGACCGTCAGTCGCCGGTCACCGCCTCCGTCCCCGGCGGCTCCTCCGTCGACAGCATCAGCGCCTCTTCCGTGGCCGGCTGCCAGAGCTGGACGACCGGGAAGCGCGTGGCGAACAGCACCGCCGCGCCGATGAAGAGCCCGGCGAAGGCCAGCCCGGTGCCGACCTCCTGCCACCCGAGGGGCGTGCTCTCACCCCGGTAGAACGACGGGTAGACCAGGAGGTAGCGCTCCAGCCAGAGGCCGAGCAGGACGAGCGCCGCGAAGGTCCCCAGGATCGCCGGCGTCTTCTTCGGCGTCGCACCGAGCAGCCCGAAGAACGGGAACACGAAGATGAAGAGGAGGACCGTGAGCGCGAGCCCGCCGTAGGGCTCGCCCAGCCGCGCGACGAAGAACGCCTGCTCCCACGGGATCTGGCCGTACCAGATCACCAGGTACTGGGACCAGAAGAGGTACGCCCAGAAGACGCAGAACGCGAACTGCAGCTTCCCGAGGTCGTGGAACTGCTGCGTCCTGATCACGCTGTCGAGCCCCAGGCTCTTCCTGTAGGCGATGGTGAACAGGATCGTCGCAGAGATCCCGCCCAGGAAGCCGGCCATGAAGAAGTACGGCCCGATCAGCGTGCTGAACCAGTGCGGATCCTGGGACTGCACGAAGTCGAAGGCGACGACGGAGAACGCGAACGCCCAGGTGAGCGCGAGGATCGGCCCGATGACCTGGAGCCGCCTGTACGCCCGCTCCTCCTCCGCCTGCTGCCCGAGCCAGCCGCGGCTGAGCCGCTCGTAGAGCGCCTTGAGCTTGCCCGTCGCCTCGTCACGCAGCATCCCCGCGTCCGGGCGGAGCGCCCAGTACGCGAAGAGGAGCGAGAGGCCGAGCAGGGCGGCCAGGAGCACGATGTTGCGCGTCGCGAGGAACGGGATGTTCAGGTACGTCGCCTTCGCGCCGTGCAGCTCCTCGTGGTACCAGTGGAAGATCCGCTCGCTCTGGAGGAGGAGCGGGAAGAGCATCACGTACCAGATCGGCAGGAACGCGACGAAGCCCAGCGCAATGCGCCGGACCGGCCGCGCCCACAGCCCGCGCGCCAGGACCACGGCCACGGCGAGCATCACGCCGCCCTGGGCGATGGTGCCGAAGTAGAGCCAGTTGAAGAGGTACGCGCGCCAGGCCCGGTCCGGGTCGCCCATGAGCGCGGCGACGAACGCCACTGCGCCGACCACGAGCATGGCCAGGCAGGCGAGCAACGCCGGCTTCGGGAAGCCCTCGAACCGGCGCACCGGGATCTCGACTTCTTCGAAGGTGTCGTGCGCCATCGTTCACCTCCCCGCCGGCGACGGCTGCGCCTGGGCGGCGGCACCCGCCCCCCGCTGGAGCTGCCGAATGTAGTTCACGATGTGCCAGCGCTCCTCGGGCGTGACGCGCCCGCCGTACGCCGGCATGATACCGCGGCCGTAGCCGATGATTCCGTAGTAGTACGCGTCGGACAGGGACTCGGCCTTCTGGCCGACCAGGGGGAGCGCGAAGGGGACACGGCCGGGCCCCACGGCCGGGCCGTTGCCCCTGCCGTCCGCCCCGTGGCAGACGAAGCAGAACGTCTGATAGAGCTCCTGCCCCCGCTCGATCGACTCCGGCGTCGCCGGGATCGGGTTCGAGATCCGCGTCGCCAGCGACTGCAGGAACTGCTCCGTCACGAGCCCCGGCGGCGGCTCGATCGGATCCTGGGGGTGCGGCCCGGCGAACGGGACCGCGCCCGCGGGCGCCGGACGCGGCATCTCGTAGGGATCGATCGCCGGCGACTCCGCCATGAAGCTCAGGAACGGGACTTTCGCCAGCAGGTTGTCGAGCGCCGTGCACCCGCCGGCCGAGAGCGCCAGGACGGCCACGCCGGCAACCTTCACGGCGATCCGATTACGCCTAATCAACGGTAACCTCCTCCGGCCACACCCGGATCTGGAGCGCACCGCTCTCTTCCATGATCGACCGCGCCTGCCCCTCCTGCCCTGGCGGGGTCGGCGCGAAAACGCCGAAATGGCCGCCCGAGAACGACGGGTCGTAGATCACGTGCTTCTGCACATGAGGCAGCCGCGCGTTGATCAACAGGCCGAGCACCGTCGAGAGGGCGCCGAACAGCACCATCAGCTCGAACGCCGGAACGACGAACGCCGGGATCGAGATGATCGACTTCCCGCCGGTGACCAGCGGCCAGTCCAGCGACGTCCACGTCGCCAGCGCGAAGCCCGAGGCCGCGCCGGTCAGACCGCCCACCAGCGTGAACATGCGGACGGGGCTCTCGTGCCGGTCCAGCGCCTCCTCCAGCTCGTGCCGCGGCACGGGCGAGAAAACGACGATGTCCTCGTTCCCCGCCTTCCGCAGCCGCTCGATCGCGTGCGCGGTGGCATCGACCTCGGCGAAGATGCCGAGCACTCCCGGCTCTCTATGATCACTCATGACCAGCGCTCCTCGATGACTCGCCCTAGCCCTTGCCCTGCGCGCTCCATCCTACGCCTCCGGGCCGTGCGACGTCCCGTGCCCCCCGGCCTTGCGGAACCGTAGCGGCGCCGGCAGCACCTCCTTCAGCTCGGCGATCGAGACGCCCGGCAGGACGCGCAGGAAGATCAGGAACCACATGAAGAACCAGCCGAAGCTGCCGACCAGGATCGCCATCTCGACCCACGACGGCTTGTACTGCGCGAACTGCCACGGCTCGTACTCGCGCGACAGGCTGGTCACGATGATCACGAACCGCTCGAACCACATCCCGATGTTGATGAAGATCGTGATCACGAACAGCGCGGGGAGGTTCGTGCGGACCTTCTTCGACCACAGGAGCTGCGGCACGACGGCGTTGCAGATGAGCATGATCAGCACCGCCCACCAGAACGGCCCCTGGATCGAGCCGTAAATGTACTGCCCTTTGAGGTGTGGCAGCTCGTCGCTGTACCAGGTGAGGAAGGCCTCGGAGAGGTACGCGAACGAGACGATGATCCCGGTCAACAGGATCAGCTTCGCCATCGAGTCGAAGTGCTTCGGCGTGAAGTACGCCTCGAGGCCGAAGATCTTGCGGATCGGGATCAGGATCGTGATCACCATCGCCAGGCCGCTGAAGATGGCGCCGGCGACGAAGTAGGGCGCGAAGATCGTGGAGTGCCACCCCGGCACGATCGACATGGCGAAGTCCCACGACACGACCGAGTGCACCGAGAGCACCAGCGGCGTGGCGAGGGCGGCCAGGTAGAGGTACGCGCGGGTGAAGTTCTTCCACTCGCGG
>Ga0207873_1002096_pt1 | contig 17276 bp, 15 predicted proteins | sample BGWIniCompost_FD_187373 | JGI IMG/M metagenome (GOLD analysis project Ga0207873, IMG submission 187373) | Cellulose adapted compost microbial communities from Newby Island Compost Facility, Milpitas, CA, USA - BGW Initial Compost (SPAdes)... ...
AGATGTATTGTTTGATATGAGCTCTGTGGAGGTGATGCTTTTGTTAAACGCATCTTCATAAAAAAAAAATATATCGTCATTGCTGTCGCACTCCCTTACCAGGGTAATTCCCGGATTTGCTTGTGCAACACAGCTTAGGACACAGAGATATGCGATTAGCAGCTTCATTTAGCAAAGAGAGGGATTTGTATACATCAGTCACAATTCACCGGGCCTTCATAAATTTAGCAAACTTTTATAAGACGGATAGCCAAAAAACGCCCCGCAGGCACTAACAATTGCCCTTTTTTGTTGGATTGATAACTTGCGCACATGGACGAAACCATTCATCAACACCGGCCACTCCTGATCTCTCTCGCCTATAACATACTGGGTGACATCCAGGAGGCGGAGGATATCGTGCAGGATGCGTTTGAAGGATGGTATGAAAAACGACGCGAGGTACAACATCACAAGGCCTATTTGAGTCGCGTCGTAGTAAACAAGTCGATCGACCGGCTTGAGGCGGCAAAGAAGGAGAGGGAGCTGTATAAAGGCCCGTGGCTGCCCGTACCCGTCGTGAATGAAGCGCCGTCCCAGGAGAGGAATACCCGGGACCTGCTGCCGATCGCGGTCCTTGCGCTATTGGAAAAACTCAACCCCCTGGAGCGTGCAGTGTTCATACTCCGTGAGGCATTCGACTACCCCTACCGTGAGATCGGAGAGCTCTGCAATCTGCCGGAAGATCATGCCCGACAAATCCTGCATAGGGCGCGTGAAAAAATTCAACGCCCGCGGTCGCGTTTTCAGGTCGACCACAGGCAACAGCAACGGCTTATGGAGGCCTTCCTGAATGCCTGCGAAAAGAGTGACGAAGAAGAACTGAAAAGACTTCTTGCTGAGGACGTGTCGTTCTTCTCTGACGGCGGAGGCAAGGTTGCCGCATCGGTTGTGCCTCTCTATGGTCATGCTTCTGTGCTCAGGTTCTGGCTGCCTGTCGTTGACAGGATTAAGCACAACATCGAAGTTAGATTTGTCGAAGTGAACGGATGTCCGGGAGCGATGTTCCTGAACAAGGAAACCGGCAAGATCGACACCATCTTCACGATTGATATTGAAGGCGACAAAATTGCAGGTCTTTACGTCGTCCGGAACCCCGAAAAAATTCTTTTAAAAACTGTCACGAAATCGTAGTCCGGGGGTCATATGGGCGAACTCAAAAACGCTTATGTGACATGGAAACACGTCTTGCTCCAATCGAGAATCCTACGGGATTCCTAATGAAACTCGTTTACTGGTTCTCAAGGAAACAGTTCGGGAAAGTTATCACGCCGCTCAAAGTGATTTATGCGCGGCTGCCATTCAGTTTTGCGTCGTTCGCGCAAAGACTACCCAAGCTTGAGGGTAAATACCAGATTCCGAAACACCTGGCGCTACTGATTCGTACCCACGTGGCACAGTTGAATACCTGTCATTTTTGCCTCGACATTGGCAAGGCTGAGGCGATGAAGGCGTTCCCGGATCAACTCGATAAGTTTCTGTCGGTGAGCCGCTTCCGTGAGTCTCCTTTATTCGCTGCATCAGAACGTGCGGCGTTAAAGTTTGCCGAAGAACTGACGCTGAACAAAAAGGTGTCAGACGAAACCTTCGAAGAAGTGAGCAGCTATTTCACAGAACGCCAGATCGTTGAAATCGCATGGGCGGTCACGCACGAACACATTTACAACCTGATGAACGGTGCCTTTAACGTCGGATCCGATGGCTTGTGTCAGTTGCCTGATACCGCGCCGGCGAAACGGGCGGAAGCCGCTACCGTTGCTTACCGCTAAACGGGGTATGTGTTGAAACTTTCTTTTCCGGGGTAAAAATATTCTCGTAGCCGAAGCGTCTAAATGCACGCGGGGCAGGACAGGGCCACATCGGCTCTGTCCGTTACCGTGAAAAATTTTGCCCAGCCGAAACTTTTTTTCGGATTGTAGAACGTGGCAAAATTCCGTTTGGTGATGGAACCATCGACCGGATCTTTTCGTAGAAAAAGAAGCTTCCGACGTTGACAAAGCTACAAAAGTACCCCTGGCATGTGATGATGACTAAAGTTGTTGTACACCCCAACTACCGCCACCTGGAAGATTATGTGCGCGAAATCCCTGCACGATTCCATTCTTTAGGTAAAATCATTCACAAAGACAGAAACACCCTGCGAAGGGATGAGATAGCGGATACCGCATTGGTTATCAAGTCATACGGACGCATCTATTTACCTAATCGTATCCGGTACACTTATTTTTATCCGTCCAAGGCACAGCGGGCATACGATTATGCGGGTGTTTTGTTAGAAAACGGATTCCGTACACCACAACCGGTTGCTTACATCGAGTGCTTCGAGCGCGGACTCCTTACGAATAGCTACTTCGTTTCTGAGTACACCGACTTCCAACCTTTGAAGACGATCCAATCCCTCCCTTCATACGATCAGACGACATTGTTGGAGGACCTGGCAACGTTCACCTATCGATTGCATCAGTCGCATATTTATCACGGCGACTATTCCATCGGAAATATCCTGTACAAGAAGATCGATGGGCGCTTTGAGTTTTCACTCGTCGACAACAACCGGATGAAGTTCGGTCCGATCAACTTCCGCCGTGGCATACGCACGATGGGAAGGTTAGGCCTCCCTGCCGAGCAGCTCGTCGCTATCGGTAAGATGTACGGACGTCTTTGGAATGTCGACGAAATTGTAGTCATGGAACGATTGTTCCACTACCAGAAGTCGCAACGCGACAGCCACATCCTCAAACAATCGGGAAAGCTCCTCCTTCGCAAGCTCAACCCTGCGTAAGCGCAGGTTGCGCCAACACCCCTTTGCCCCTATATTAGCTCGCAGTACATTGACAAACATAGCACTGCGCTTCCCTCATGGCACACCCCAACATCAACACATCAACACATCAACACCTCAGCACATTCTTCGACGTTGAACTCCTCCCGGTCATCCCCCTCCACGCCGGTGCTTTATCGTGCTTCTATGAACACGGCAACCTCCGCCGGATTTCCTTAGGAGACGCCGAAGTATTTACAATGCTTTATAGTGCCTTGCGCGATGAAAATTGGACAACCCTTCCCTACAATATCCGTGATGAAAGGATAGAACAAAGGGAAGGAGGTTTTCGGATCAGCTATACGGCGGAATACAACCACAAAGGAAAGCATGTTTACACGGCAGATATTCTCATTGAAGGAACGCCGGATAACACAATAACTATGGAGATGCAGGGTAGAGCCCTGTCGACGTTCAAGAGGAATCGTATAGGATTATGTCTGCTGCACAGTTTGTGGTCCAGGGGTGCTACGGTTAATGTTGTATCCGACGATGGTTCGGTTACGCAATCCGTATTTCCGGAGTTGATCAGTCCACACCAGGTGATGTTGAACATCCGCAGGTTGAATTACACGCATAGCGGTGTCACAGTGGAGTGTTCCTTTGAAGGCGACGTCTTTGAAACGGAGGATCAGCGCAATTGGATGGATGCCTCGTTCAAGACGTACAGCACGCCTTTGTCGATTCCCATTCCGGTTGATGTAAACCCGGGCGATACGGTACACAACAAGGTGATTCTAAAGGCAACAGGTGGTGGCGCGAGTTCGAAGTCCAGCGCGGAAGAGCAGTCGTTTTTGTTTCCGGCTATTGGATATGAAAAACATTATGGTGCGCCGTTGACGTCCGATGAGATCGAGCAGTTGAAGCGCATTCCGTTCGATCATTATCGGGTCGAATTGGATTTGTCGGACACAGATTGGAAGAATCGCCTTGATGAAGCCGCGCATGAGGCGGCGTTGCTGGGAGCGCGTTTGGAGGTGATTGTTTTCTTCGTGACGATGGAGCCCGGAGAAATTGATACCGTTGCACAGGTTCTCGCATCGAAGAGGAGACTGGTATCGCACGTGCTTCCCCTTGCTGCCGGTTATCTGACAACGCCAGAGCGATTGCTGGAACGGTTTTATCCGTCGATGAAAAGCCTGTCGCCGGATGTTCTGATAGGGTATGGCACGAATTCATATTTCACCGAAGTCAACAGGGAGCGGCCGTCGGGCGACATTTACGATTTCGTAAGCTTTCCGTTGTTCCCTCAGGTTCACGCGTCCGATACGCGTACGATCATGGAAAATCTTCAGACCGGGCCTGACATCCTCGCTACCATCCGAAGCTTTACCGACAAGCCTGTATTTGTCTCGCCGCTTACGCTTGCTCCGCGGGGTGACGATGTTGATCCCAGGCAGCACACGCGTTTTGCTTCGCAGTGGATTTTGCTTTGCATTGCATCATTAGGAGGCGTATCCCGCATCACGTTGGAGAAGGCATCAGGCCCTCGTGGATTGCTGCCGAACGGAGAGCCTTCGCCATTGTTTGACGCGTTGGTGAGATTGCGGGCGATGGGTGTTGAAAGGATGGCACGGCATGCCGATGGCAGCGCGTCGTTCGTGGGAACGAAAGGGGAGCTGAAGATTTTTGAATAGTGATTTTTGAATAGTGATTTTTGATTATTGATTTGCGATTGACATTCCAAATGATCTAGGAGGGAGAACCAAATCAAAAATCAAAAATCATTAATCCCTTGTTCCTTGCGATCCGGCAGGGACTCGAACCCCGAACCGTCAGCTTAGAAGGCTGATGCTCTATCCAGTTGAGCTACCGGACCGTATATCTTCAATTGCCGTGGCTCCGATACATCGCGAGGAGCATCTTGGATACTGCCTCGTATCGCTCGTAATAAGCCTGCGCTTCCGCCAGCGGTATGTGCCCTAACTGACTCGCTACCTCGAGCATGGCCACGCACTCGAATACCGCACTACGTGCCAGGGTCAAACTCTGCCGCTTTTCAGCCACAGTCATCCTGGCCGCCGCGTCGGAAAGATTCAGCAGAATCGCCATGCTGGCACGCCGCCATTGCTCCTTAATATAAGGATCAAGCGCGCTGTTGGAGTATATCGTCTTCAGGGAGTCGACCACCAGGGTCTTGGCCATCTGGTAGACCTCCAACTTTTCGAAGTCAAACATGTCAAACTCCGTTACCGTCCCCATAAGCGGTCGGGGTCCGCAAGAAGAGAAGGACTGTTCGAGTCCTTACGCGAGCCTGCGGCTCCCGACGGACTCTCACAAAATCCATCTGCCAGTATTTTTTGTTAGCGGAGAGAGGGGGATTCGAACCCCCGGTACACTAATCGTGTACGACAGTTTAGCAAACTGTTGGTTTCAGCCACTCACCCACCTCTCCGGGTCGTTCTGAACTTCAAAAAAGAAGTGCAAATATAACGAAATACGCCAATCATCCAGATGTTGGCGCCTTCTTTCGCGTCACCAGCGACCCCGTGTAAGAGGCCATGCCGCCCACCAGCGCGCCGATCAGAGTTGTGACAATAATCAACAAAGTCTCGTTGATGTGCATAATCGCAGCCACCTTCTCGGCGAGGTTGCCAGACGACGTTAAATCAATAATCACCGCCGCGCTGAACCACAACGCGCCAATGCCACAAAAGCCCGCCCAAAAGTTGGCGTCAGACCGGAGAAACAATCCCCCAAACACCGCCGCAATCGCCACACTCCACCACGGCAGGAACAACTCCAGCATGTACGCCAGCAAGGCAATGACAACAACCTGGATCACAAACTTCTTCATAACAACATTCTATCCGGAGTCTCAGTTTTCCTTTTCTCGTGGATTGAGGTCCGTCTCATAAAACAAATATAGCTGCATCTCTTCGGGCCGCTTCGGAAATGCAAGCCGATAATACCTGCCATTCGCCCACGCCTCCAGCATATCGCTGTAGTGATAGCTGCCCGGATTGCCCGATTGCCCGCCGGGATACACTCCATATGCCTTGATACCCGTCTTCTCAAGACTGACAATCATGCGCCACGACGGACCTTTCAAACGATCGCTCGCATTTACCGCATTGCCAACACCTCCATGCTGAACGTGATACCCCAATGCTTCAATGCGGGCCAGATGTCGTACATACGTATCCTTGTAATCAGCCCACCGAACTCTCTTCAACTCGCGATCCTCTTTCCATTTTTCAATACGCGCCACTGAAGTGGCAAATGACGTGCGCACAAGGTCTCTTAAACTCTCACGCGTTTCGGTCGACTGCACATCATAAAACATCGAAATGCGGTTTTCCTTCAGGAGCTTCACCGTATTGTACTCCGACGGTCGCGCTAACGAAACGGGATGCGACAACATTTCGTCCCAAAGCCGTGGATAAAAATCATCCCACCAGGCCTGGAAATACGACGCGCCTTCTGAATCCTTGTCGTTAAAGTAATCCCACGTAGCCAGCTTGTGATATGCTTTGATGAGCGCTATGCCCTCTGGGCCTTCGTCACGAAGAGCTGCCGTGTCGATGGCAAGCTGATTTAACAGGAAAGGAAGCGTCTCAGCCGCATGCAAATTGTAATTGTCGTTCTGCAGCCGCATCATGTCGGTGACCGTAACGCTGTTCAATCTGCGCAGTACATTGTTTATTCTTCGATTGCGATAGGCCTCGAATTCAGTGGCGGTTATGAAATACGGATACGTTGAATCGACAGGATATTGATTCGCAGAACTCACGAAACCACGGGAAGGATTCTTCTCCATGATGTTCTGCTCAAAGGGAATGAACGCGGTCCAGCCATTCGAACTCTTGCTTCCATCAAGCACAAATTTCCCCTCATCCTTCCGACGCGCCGGAAATTTTCCTTGTATGCGAATGGCGATATCACCGGATACGGAGGCAAATACAAAATTCTGCGCGGGTGACGCATAATGATCCAAAGCCTCCATGAAATCGCTATAATTCTTCGCGCGATTGAGTTTGTAGAATGTCGTAGCCTCCTTCGATGGATCATGGGCAATCCAACGGAAAGCATAATCGTTCAGGCCCTCATCGCCCCGAAAATTCCTATCGTAGGGTACGGGGCCCCAATGCGTATAAATAACAGTGTCATACACCGTGGCGCCACCCCTCACGACAATCTCTTCAATTTTCTTTTCTGTTGGCCTCCATTCTCCGTCAAGAAGATAATGCTCGCGACGTTCATTCTGATAGGTAATCTTGTACCAGTCGACAAGGTCGCGCTGCGCGTTCGTCACACCCCACGCAATGGAGTCATTAAATCCGATGATGACACCTGGCGCGCCGGGAATAGATACACCCATCACGTTGACACCCGGACCATTAAGATGCACGGCGTACCAGATTGACGGAAGTGATGTATCGAGATGTGGATCATTACAGAGAATGGGTGCGCCGGTAGCCGTTCTGCTTCCGCTTACTGCCCAGTTGTTGCTGCCTACATCCGGATCATACTTCGGCATAGGATCTATACCTACCAAACCCTCCGGCAAAGCGGGAGGGACGTCGGCGAGGTTGACCGCGTCAAAATTCCAACCGCCGGGATTGTTGACGATCGGGTCGATGTCGCAGTCCGGATCAGGATACAGCAGATCGACCATCTCTTTGCCAAACAGCTTCAGGGCGTTGGTCATCTCGATGTCTTTGTCGCCCATGTTAAGTGTCTGCGCCATGCTCTTGAGCAGCAGTCCACACTTGAGCACAGTCCAGGGCTCCGGTTCGTAGTCCATCAGTTTGTATTCCAGGGGGAGGTCCTTGTAACGGAGCGAGTTAATATATCTGTTGATACCGTCGGTATACCGCTCAAGCATGCGTTTCTGCACGGGGTCCTTTACCATCATGTCGGCCGCATTTTGAGCGGCAAAGGGCAAGCCCAATCGACGTTGCCGGCGGTCGTACTCGATGAAGGCATTCTCGGGACCCGGACCCAGGATAGAAGAGAGGCGTCCCGCTGCTGCCATAACCTGGAACTCCATTTGCCATAGCCTGTGCTGCGCTGTGACAAAGCCCTGTGCTATATAAAGGTCTTCTTCGTCTGCCGCAAAGATGTGCGGGATCAGGAGGCTGTCGTACTGGACAATAACGCGTTGCTTCAAGCCATTAACCCTAAGGTCCTCGGGACCAATGTGATTACGAGGCTCTGCGTTTTGCCAGAAGCCGTTGAGGGGATCAAGAAATTTTCCGAGGGGCGGAATTCGGGTATAGCCGACCGTCCAGCTCCGGTCGAGAAACAGGATCAAAGCAAGCGTGCCAAACAGCGACAGAAAAAACTTCATGAGCTGACGGTACAAGCGTTAAAGGTCAATGTTTAAACCTTAACTCGCAATAAATCAGACTCACAATTTGGCGATAGTTAACGATCAAACGGTCAATTACAGGATTAAAATAATCCGTCAATTTGACGTTTTTCCCTAAACTTGGGCAGAGATCAAACCCTTGGCTCAGAAACGTAAAATTTCCGGCGACACTAAACGGCGGCTGGCCGACCTGAAGGCTATTTTCCTGGAGGCCGACGGGGTGCTCACCAACGGCAAACTTATTTACGACCTGAACGGAACGGAATACAAGCAATTCCACTTTCGGGATGCCGCTGCGGTATCGCCCTTGCAAAAGGCTGGTGTAGTCATTGGTGTCGTATCCGCCCGTGAGTCGGGTATTGTAACGCGATGGTGCGCCGACCTGAGAATGGATTTTTGCCACCAGGGCATCCTTGATAAGGTTTCAACTGTTACTAAGCTGGCAGCGCATTACCGCCTCAAACTGAAAGAGATAGCCTTTGTTGGTTCAGATTTTAATGACATACCGGTTCTGGAGATGGTGGGCCTTGGCGTCACTGCTGCCGACGCCCCGGATTATGTCCGCCGAGCCTGTGATCTGGTCACGCGTGCCAAAGGGGGCAACGGGGTCTTCCGTGAACTGGCCGACCTGTTGCTCCAAAAACGAAATTCCTGAATTACTGAGGTACGTGCCGCGCGGGGAGGTACACATAAAATGTAGTGCCCTCACCTGGCTTGCTCGAAGCGGAAATATGTCCTCTGTGATTCTGGACAATCCGTCGGCACAACGCCAAGCCGATTCCTGTGCCTGGGTATTGGTGGGTGCTGTGAAGGCGACGGAAGATGTCGTATATCTGTGGCGCATACTGCTTTTCAAACCCGATTCCGTTGTCGGCGAAACGGATTCGCACATACTCCGGCTCAGTGAGGTATTCGGGTAAGTCGGGCACCTCAGCCCGCTGAACCAGGGTGGCGTCCACATTGACCTCCGGAACCCGATTGTTGTACTTGATCGCGTTGCTGAGGATGTGCACCATCATTTGCACCATTTGGTGGAAGTCGCCATCAATTATCGGAAGCTCGCTCGTGGTTAGCTTCGCGTTTGTTTCCCGGATGAGGAGTTGCAGTTGTCCTTTAGCTCTTTGAAATGCCTGATTGAGGTCGGTGGGAGCGTGAGTCCCAGTGATGCGCGCCAGGGTGGTGTACTCCATGATCGCCCGGAGCAGTGTCGACATGCGTGCGGCCGAGTCTTCAATTTTTTCCAGCGTCATGCGCACCTTGTTAGGGTCTTCCATGTTGCGCCGCGCCACCTCGCCGAAGGTTCGGATCTTTCGCAAGGGTTCCTGGAGGTCGTGGGATGCGATGTAGGTGATCTGCTCAAGCTCCCGGTTCCTCGCCTCGAGGTCGGCTGCGTAATTTTTTAGTTTGTCTTCTGCCAGCTTTTTTGCCGTGAGGTCGCGCGTCAACTTCATAAACCCGATGTGTTTTCCGGAACTGTCGTGCAACGCAGTGATGACGACGCTGCCCCAGAATCGGGATTTGTCATTTCTAACGCGCCATCCTTCGTGGACTGCGCGGCCTTGTTCTCTTGCTTCGCGCAGCAGCGACTGGGGAAGTCCTTCTTCCTGGTCGCGCGGGGTATAGAAAATGCTGAAATGCTGACCAACGATGTCGGATGCGAAACCCTTTATCGTTTGTATACCGATATTCCAGTTGCGGATGTAGCCATTCTCATCCAGAATGACTATTGCGTAATCCTTTACTTCAGCAATGATCCGGTTGAAACCTTCTTCGTTTGCCAGTATTCCATTTGTGCTATCTTTCCGATTGCGTACGGCATCTCTGCTTTGCGGAGCAACCTCACTCTTAGTTTTTTTAATCACGTTCAATGGTTTATCCAGGATGAGGTGTTTCACGCGGTTCTGGGAGCGTTGTAAATAAATTCAAAGGAAAAGTACCAGGAGTTCTCGGTTGTATCACCTCATGCGTCCTGCGTACCGACTGTCAGGGATCTCAGGGCCGGCCTATTCCCTTACCTGTGGGGGGATTGATGCGACTACGCAAATGGGTCGGTAATTCGGTCTCTGTACGTAAAGGTAGCAAAAAATACGAGGAGTACAAGTCATTCCGCAGTTGACTGTCGAAAGCATCAGCGACTTAACTGATGGTGCGGACCAGCTTCTACGATGTCGTGTTATAAATTTATCATGGCAACGTTTGAAGTGCAATGTGTGATGTATCCTTTACGACAAAGGCTGAGGTGGAGGATCACCCGCTGGCTTGCTTCGATCTTCGGGAAGCGGAACAAACTCGCGATTATCATTTGGCGGAAGTTTGATGCGTCCTGCTTTCCAGTCGGCCTTCGCTTGTTCAATGCGTTCCTTTCGCGATGAGACGAAGTTCCACCAAATGAAACGTTCACCAAGCGGATCGCCTCCGAGAAGCATGATTATCGCTTCGCCGTCTTTAGCTGTAATCACGGGCTCGGCCGTAGCGTTGAAGACGATCATTTGTCCCCGCGTGTATGTTCGTCCGGATATTTCAACGGTACCCCGCGCAACGTACGCGGCGCGCTCAGGATAACCCGTCGGCAAGGTGAACCGAGCACCATGCTGCAACACGACATGCACGTAGAACAACGGTGAATGAACCTTTACATCGTTCTTTAGCCCGAACGCACCTCCCGCTATCACGCGCATCCACACGCCTGTGTCAGTGTACACGGGTAATACCTCAGGTTTGTAATTGTTAAACTCAGGGTCCGACTCTTCCGCTTTTTCCGGAAGCGCTACCCATGTCTGAATCATTTCCAGCGTGTTGCCCGCAAGCATCGCGAGATCTTCAAAGCGTTCGGAGTGTGTGATGCCCTTACCGGCCGTCATCCAGTTGACCTCGCCCGGTCGAATGGTTTGTTCAACACCAAGGCTATCGCGATGCGTTACTTGTCCGCTGAAGAGATAACTCACAGTAGAGAGTCCGATGTGAGGATGCGGAAGCACATCCATTGCCGGCGCGTTTACAGGATTGATTGTAACAGGTCCGGCATGATCCATGAATATGAAAGGGCCAACCATGCGCTTTGCCCGGAATGGAAGTATTCTCCTCACTTCCATCTCTGCTGAGATGGCCGCGCGACGTGCTTCAATGATTAAGTCGATCATTCAGAAAGATAACGAGAATAAATCTTCTTTCACTATGGAGGAATACGGAGACACACTGAGCGTTTTTTTGTGCGTTCGATGGGCCCTTTTACTCCCGGCTGTATGTTCCCATGAGTTCTCCTCTCGCAAGGATGTGTCCCTCCATCGCTTCTTCAACCAAGGGTTTGGTTGACGAAGGATCAAGGCCGAGCATGGTGTCCAGCGCATAGACTTTAAAGAAATACCGATGAGTACCCGGTGGAGGGCAGGGACCGCTATAGCGTTCACGCTGGCTGTCATTTAAGCCTTGCGTGCCGGGCACACTGTTCTCCAGGATTTCATTGACCGGAGGGATATCCCACACAACCCAGTGGTCCCAGGTGCCGCCCGGTGCATCCGGATCGTCGACGATCAGAACCAGGCTCTTCGTGCTGGCCGGGATGCCTTCTATCGAAAGCGGCGGATTTACGTTATCTCCGTCGCACGTGTATTTTCTGGGGATCCTGGCGCCGTGGTTAAATGCCGCGCTGGTTATGGTCAATTTAGGAGTCATCTCCGCGATTTTTTGAATCCTGGATTAGGTCATACAAATATCGCCATACATGGGCCGGAAATGAATGGGCGATATCAAAATCCAAACCTGAGGTTTGTCAGGAAATTGGATGTTCTTTTCTCATTCCGCAATTGACCTGCCTTGCAGTTACTTGCATTCAAATAGCCCCTGTTATGAAACCGTTAATTGTTTACTATTCGCACGGAGGTAACAACGAACTGCTCGCCTACCGCCTCCAGAAGGAGTTCAATTCCGACATTTTTGAAGTGGAACCTGCAGGAAAGCGCACGGGGTTTTCCATCTTTCTCGACATTGTGTTAGGACGTACCCCGCGCATCAAACCATGCCCGCTAACCCTCAGCGCGTACGACATGCTCATATTTGTCGCTCCCATCTGGTCTGGCAAGATTGCCAGTCCATTGAGATCCTTCCTCACACAGTATCGTGATCAGATTACAAGCTATGCCTTCATGTCTCTTTGCGGAGGCGGAATGAGCGCGCAGGTGGAGAAAGTTCGGAAAGAACTGACGACCACAGTGGGCCGCGCTCCGATAGCGGTGCGGGAACTCTGGGTTCTCGAACTACCGAAGTCACATCTGAAAGCCAATCCCCCAAAGATTTCAGGATACCGCGTCACGCCGGAAGACATCAACTATTTTGTGCCCGACATCCACGCGTTTGTCGAGGAGGTCACGGCCGACGTTGCCGTCAGCGATTGACTCGATTTTGCACACCTGACTTTTCTTTATTCGAATTTTGGTGTAACCTAGTGTAAGACACGGTAGCGCCGGGGGGACGCGCTGCTTCTTACACTGTGAATGTGATTCGACACCTGATCCTCTTGTTGTGGTTTAAGTTCCGAATTAATGGCAGGGTTTCAATAAGAAATCTTTCGATTGTCGCTGCGTTTACTGCCACGGGAATATTAACTGTCATGTGTGAAGGGACGGGTGATAGTCGTGTAACTCATCCCTCGGGTTTACAATTTGCCGGATCGGAGTCGTGTATTGCCTGTCATGCTGACATTTCCGAGCGTCATGCTCAGACGCCCCACTATCTCACATCACAGCCAGCCACCGCGGAAAGCGTAAAAGGTAGCTTCGAGCCTTCGCATAACCTTGTAGAACTCAACGACAGACTGCGAATAGTAATGGAAAAAACTCCTGAAGGATTATATCAGCGAGGGATTGTAAGCGATAGTACTGTCGAACGAAGACCCTTTGACATCACCATCGGTTCTGGAAGACAGGGGCAAAGCTACCTTTACTGGCATGAGGATGCGTTGTACCAACTACCGGCTTCGTATTATGCACCGGATTCGGTATGGACCAATAGTCCGGGATTTCCTGCCGACCAGATTGTATTCAACCGTCCCATCACTTCGCGGTGCCTTGAATGTCACAGCACGTTCTTCAAGATGGGCAGAGCTGTTGGTGAGATAGAGACGTTTGATCCAAAGCAGGTATTGCTGGGTGTGGATTGCGAACGTTGTCACGGCCCTGCCGCGAAACATGTCACGTTCCATGGTGAGAATCCCGATGTAAAAGACCCTAAGTATGTCATCAACCCCGCACGACTCACGCGTAGCCAGCGTCTTGATAACTGTGCGCTCTGTCACTCAGGGATCAGGAACAATTTTATGCCGTCGTTTACGTACATGGTGGGCGATCGGCTTGATGATTTTTCAACACCGGCATATGAGGCAGACAGCGCGGCTACCCTGGATGTGCACGGCAACCAATTCGGATTGCTCACGCTGAGTAAGTGCTTTAGTATGACCGATATGGACTGCTCCACATGCCACGACGTTCATAGCAGGGAAACTGGCAATCTGCAGTTGTTCTCGACACGGTGCATGAGTTGCCACACTCCCGATACGGAACACTTCTGCAAGCAGGAAACAATGCCAGGTCTGGCGTTGGAGAATAATTGCATCGATTGCCACATGCCAAAGCTCCCGTCACGACAGGTTTTTGTACAATCTGGTAACCACGCAACCCGAACACCATTTTTTGTTCGTACCCACCTGATTGGGACATACAAAGCGCAAATAGAGAAATTCCTGGAAGGGATCAGTAATTAACAATATCCTATGCGACCCTGTGTCTCTGTGTGCCCTATGTGGTTCAGAAAATTTTTGAATTTCTTACCTTTCAATCGTGAAACCAGTCAAGATCGAAGGGAGCAAGAAACTATCATCCTACATCGAGCCGATGAAGGCGCAGTTGTCGGACCGCCCGGCATTTGATAGTGAGGAATGGATTTTTGAAATCAAATGGGATGGCTATCGCGCAATAGCAGAAATACGTCCCGATGGCAACCGATTGTATTCCCGCAACGGACTCACTTTCGATAAAGCATATCCTAAGGTCTTTGAAGCGCTGAAAGCGATTAAGAAGCGAGCCATTATCGACGGCGAGATTGTGGCATTCGACAGCAATGGCAAGCCCAGCTTTCAAAAGCTGCAGAACTACAGGAGCAACAGCAACGTTCCGATTCAATATTATGTGTTCGACATCCTTGAACTGGATGGAAAGTCGCTCACCGGTTTGCCATTGATAGAGCGCAAGAAAAAGCTTCGCAAGATGCTGCCCGACTCCAACATCATTCGGTATTGCGATCATGTGGAAGACGATGGTAAGGTGTTCTTCAAAGAGATGCAGAAACTCAACCTGGAGGGAATGATCGCAAAGAAAAAGGACAGCCGTTACCAACCCGGGAAGCGGAGTGCCGATTGGCTGAAGATCAAAAACATCCACACGCAGGAAGCGGTCATCGTTGGTTTTACAGATCCGAAAGGGTCGCGGCAGTACTTTGGATCGCTGTTACTTGCCGTTCATGACAAGGGAAAGCTCGTCTCTATTGGAAACGTGGGTACGGGATTTACAACAAGGACGCTCGCCGAGATCTACAAGAAACTCGTTCCACTCAAACGCAAAACCTCCCCACTGAATATACCCATTAGGGAAACACCCGATATCACCTGGGTAAATCCAGTTCTCGTATGCAATGTCAAATATTCTGAGATCACGGAAGACGGGATTGTGCGTCATCCGGTCTTTCAGGGCCTTCGTGTAGATAAATCTGCGGAAGAGGTTACGCGCGAGTTTTAATGGGAAGATGCAGAGGCAGTAGCAGTAGTGACTCCTGCAACTTCTTGCGTCTGCAACCGCATCCGAAGCTAACTAACGCAAAAAGCTATTTACCCATTCAATGAAATGCTTCACATTGGGTGCGTCCGTATGTCCTCCGTCGTGTTGACGCCATGCGAGTTTGCCGTCCAGTAGTCCGACGTTAACGGGTGGCATTTTCTCCGTTTTGTAATCATTGGAAACACCCAGGTCGCGCTCACCCAACAACTTGTAAACCGCGCCTGCGGCCACTGCCGCCATATAGCTTCCCTGGTGATCCAACCAGTGTGCATCGCCTGCTTCTGGAATGCCGTAGCTGATGAAGGTGAGTCGCGGTGCGCACAGCGCTATGAGATGATGCGAGTCGACAGGCAACTTGCTTGCGTTCATTTCACCGTACTTGCCCGCTGACGCTCCGTATTTAAGATAGTTGCCGGCCATCCAGTGGTACTCGCCGGGACCAGTAAGGTTTTCCACTCCTTCGCCAAAGACGCGACGGTGAAGTGTGGCGCCTCCTTTTCCGGAAGAGCCTATGAGCCCAAATGCGAAGCGCTGATCAAAAGCGAGCGTAACCAGCGCGGCTTTTCCGTAGCGTGACACCCCTTCAATACCGACTTGCTTTGCATTGACGGTGGAGTCCGTCTCGAGATAGTCCAATGCTCTGGATGCGCCCCATGCCCAGGCGCGGAGGGCGCCCCAATCGTCCGGCTTGCGTGGCTGTCCTTTGTTTACAAGTCCGATGATGCCTCGCGTTAGCCCTGCACCGTTGTCAGCCTGAATTGAAGATGGATCAAGCATAGCATAACCCCATCCTGCGCTGATCAGTTCTTGTTCCCGTGACAGCTCACTGCCGGCGGACTGGAATCCCCAGGGGCTATACCCCTCGGGTCGTACTAAAGGACTATAAGCAGGGTACTTGTCAAGAATAGCTTTGATTTCAGGATCCCGCGACAACAGCTCACGCATCGCGGTGTTGATCTTTTCGAAGTCTTCGCGGTTGGGCTGGACGGGAGCGGGAAGCGTTGCCGGGCCAAACATGATGAGTACGGGTACCGGGCCCCGGGCGTCGGCAGGAGTTACCAAAGTCATAGAGATGTTCACCTCAATGTGAGGATAGGCGCTGTTGTCCACCTTGCCAACGAGCTTGCGCGCAATGACAGGACGTCGTCCCATGAACTCGCGTTCAGAAATCTGCACCTCCCATTTTACGTCAGGGACATTGTCGGGAACACGACCATAAACCTCACGCTCAAAATCCTCGATGATTTCGGGACGCCGGTTCTTCCACCACATTTCCGGCGTCTTCACTTTCTTACCGTTCTTAAGGGTGAGGATGTCGGGTAAGTCCGGCCAGGGGTTAGCCTTCGCGGGATCGTAGTTTGGTGAGTTGGGACCATTCGGATTGTAACCCGGCCTTAAAGCTGTAATGCCGAGTTGCTCCATCATGTGCTTATGATCCTCGGCGGTGGTGAATGTAACAGGAGGGGGGAGCGTGTTCTGAGCAACGGCTGTTGAAGACAACACGACAAGCAGTATGAACAATCGGTTCATAGGGATGTTTTTTTATTAACTGTCAGTTACCGGTACAAATCAAATTCAGCGTAAAGCCCCGAAAGTTATTTCTTTTTTCGCGGCAACGGGAATGGCTGTGGTACCGCCTGAATATCGAATGCGGCCGCTAAAATTGTTGCGTAACGATTGCGTTGGGAAAGAGGTATTCAAAGCAGATTTCGAACCGACTTTCGATATTTTAATTCGGGTTTGAGCAGCACTTGCTTCTCGCCGATCTCCTTGTTTTCGAGCTTGAAGAAGAGGTGTTTGATAGCCATGCGACAGATGTCGCGCGTGGGTTGACTAATGCAGGTGAGCGGTGTCGCCAGGTAGTCGAGAAAAGGATGATCGTCGAATGTGATCAGTGAAATGTCGTCGGGGATGGCAACGTTTTCTTCTCTCATTGCTTTTATGCAGCCGAGTGCGATGGTGGTACTCAGCGCGAAAATGGCAGTGGGTCGTTGTCTTTTATGAAGGATAAGTTTTGTTTCCTTGTATCCGTTTTGTTCGCTGAAGTCGTTCCCGGTGATGGAGAAGGGTTCAATGCCGGCTTCTTTCATTGCGTCTTTGAAGCCTTCGATCCTCCGTTTGTTTGGTACGGAGTCTTGCTTACCCTGAATGCAGGCAATGCGTTTGTGGCCGTATTCGAGGAGGTGTTGCGTAGCCATTACAGCGCCCTGGTAGTTATCCGTTGATACATAGGGAATATCCAGTTCTTCAAAGTATCGGTCGATACACACCACCGGGA
>Ga0207873_1002098_pt1 | contig 17272 bp, 13 predicted proteins | sample BGWIniCompost_FD_187373 | JGI IMG/M metagenome (GOLD analysis project Ga0207873, IMG submission 187373) | Cellulose adapted compost microbial communities from Newby Island Compost Facility, Milpitas, CA, USA - BGW Initial Compost (SPAdes)... ...
TTGTAGATGCGCTCGCCCAGCGGACCAGGGAATGGTGGCTTCTCCAGCCCCGGTAGCTCACGCCCCAGTTTGGCACACTGCACTAGTCTGGCCATGCGGCCCTTCCTTCGGCTGCATAAGACTATCGACTCGCTAGCGTAGCGGATCGGAACAACGGATGTCAAACGCAGCGCCCTCGGAACGCGGGGAACTTGCGGTGGACGCCGCTAACGCGCGCGGAAGCCGCGTACTCTTCTTCGGCCGGCACTGTCGCCTGTCCGCTGTCCCACTGCGCGCGCTGATCGACGCGGGCGCGAACCTCGTCGGCGTGGTCGTACCCGCCCCGCCGAGACCAGGGCCGCATGCGACACCGATCCGCCGCCGCGAGCCGCGCCGTGGCCCGAAGTTGCCTCTTGCTGGGAAGGCCCATGGACCGGCGTTAGACTCGCTGGCCGCGGAGGTCGCCGCGCCGATGTTCGAGGTCACCGACCTCCGCGCGACTGCCACCCGGCACGCGCTCGCCGAGACTGCGCCGGATGTCATCGCGGTCTCGTGTTTTCCACTCTGGATACCACCGGAGGTGCGGTCACTGGCGACGCGCGGAGCGGTCAACGTCCACCCATCGCTCCTTCCCCGCCACCGAGGGCCGGACCCGCTCTTCTGGGTTTACCGGTGCGGAGACACCCACACCGGCGTCACGGTGCACCTCCTCACCGATCGACTCGACGCCGGGGATATCGTCGCTCAGCGCACGATTCCGGTCGAGCCGGGGTTGCCCGGCGACGTGCTGGAGGCACGGTGCGCCGAGGTCGGCGCCGACCTGCTGGTGCAAGTGGTCGCGCAGGCCGCTATAGGCGCGCTCCGGCCACGCCCCCAACCGACGACGGGAGCCAGCTACGAGGGCTGGCCTGAGGAGGATGACCTGAAGATCGATCCGGAGTGGACCTGCACCCGCGCCTGGCACTTCGCCCGCGGCATCCTGCCGCTGGGCTACCAACCCTGGTTCACCGACGGAAGGAGGACGTTCATCATTTCCCACGTGACCGGAGTGCGGCCGGGAATCTTCGTCGGCGAGTTGGTCCAACGCGGGCCGCGAGGCGCCGCCATCCAGCTCGCGGACGGCGTGCTCGACGCCGAGATCACCGAGGGAGGGAACGATCGCTAGCCCTCGCGGGCGACGCGCTCCCGCCAGTCCTCCAGAGTATCGATCAGGGACTGCTCGAACGGGATCTCCGGCTCCCAGCCGGTGCTCTGCTGCAGCTTGGCGGATGATCCGTAGACCACCGGCGCGTCAGAGGGGCGCAGTCGCGCCGGGTCTGGACGAACCTCGATCGGCCGCCGTGCGAGCGCCAACAGGCGATCGAGCACCTGACGGATCGAGCGCGGGACGCCGCTGGCGACGTTGAATACCTCGCCTGCCAGCTCCGGCCGCGCCACGAGGCGGTAGGCTCGCACGACGTCCCGGACATCGAGAAAGTCGCGCTGCGCGTCCAGATTCCCGACTCGGACAACGGGTTCGGTTAGGCCCTGCTCCGCCGCGGCGATCTGACGCGCGAAGCTCGCCACCACGAAGCGCTCACTCTGCCCCGGTCCGATGTGGTTGAACGGACGGACCCGCACGATGCGCATCTGGTGGCTCAGGCCGTACTGGACGGCCAGCATGTCCTGCACCACCTTGCTCACGGCGTACGGGTTGGCAGGCAGGAATGGCTGCCGCTCGTCCAGAGGCATCGCCTCCGGCGGTGCCGGGCCATAGACCTCGCTCGACCCGGCCACCAGGATGACCGGATCCAGGCCCAGCGCGTGGATGGATTCGAACAAGTTGATCTGGGCGATGGCGTTGTTGATCAGCGTCGCCCCGGGCTCAGCGAACGCCTCTGGCACCGATGTGCGGGCGGCAAGGTGGAAGACGATATCGGGCGGGTAGCGCCGGAGCACCGCATCCACCGCGGCCCGATCGGACAGATCGCAGGCGGCGCCGGTGACGCCCGGCAACACCGGAGCCCGGCGCGCGCCGAGCGCGACGATCTCCCAATCGGTTTCGGCGCGCAGGTGCGCCGCGAGATGCCGCCCGACGAAGCCGCTGCCCCCCGTAATCAGCGCCCGCATCGCGTCACATCCGCCGTCCGACCGGCCACGCGCCTTACCCGCCCACCGGGATCTCTGCGGCGGTCAAGCCGGCGGCGTCACGCAGCAGCGCGGCCTTGTCGGTCCGCTCCCAGGGGAGATCAAGGTCGGGACGCCCGAAGTGCCCGTAGGCTGCGACCTGGCGGTAGATCGGCCGCATCAGGTCGAGGTCTCGGATGATTGCTCCCGGACGGAGGTCGAAGTGCGCCCGAATCAACTCCAGGATGCGCTCTTCGTCGATGCGTGCCGTTCCGAACGTCTCAATGTGAAGTGATACCGGCTGCGCCACGCCGATCGCGTACGAGATCTGGATCTCGAACCGGTCGGCCAGTCCCGCGGCCACCACGTTCTTGGCAACGTACCGCGCAGCGTACGCCCCCGAGCGGTCGACCTTCGTCGGATCCTTGCCGGAGAAGGCGCCACCGCCGTGCCGCGCCATGCCACCGTAGGTGTCGACGATGATCTTGCGGCCGGTCAGGCCGGCATCCCCCATCGGCCCGCCGACCGAGAAGCGCCCGCTGGGGTTGATCAGGACACGCGTGTCGTTGTCGAGGAGATTCTGCGGAACCACGGACTTCACGACAACCTCGCGCAGTCCCTCCTGGATCTCCTCGTTGGTCACCCCCGGGTCGTGCTGTGCCGCAAGCACGATGGTGTCCACCCGCGCGGGCCGTCCGTACCGGTACTCAACGGTCACCTGGCTCTTGCCATCCGGGCGGAGGAACCCCAACTCCCCGCTCTTGCGGACGGCCGCCATGCGTCGCGTCAGCGCGTGGGCCAGTGAGATGGGGAGCGGCATCAATTCGGGCGTCTCGGTGCAGGCGAACCCGATCATCATTCCCTGGTCACCCGCGCCGATCGCATCCAGCCCGTCGCCGCCGTCCTTGTCACGCACTTCAAGCGCGAGGTCCACCGCCTGTGCGATTTCCGGCGACTGTTCCTTGATCGAGGTAACGACCCCTGCCGTCGTGGCGTCGAACCCGTACTTGGCGCGGGTGTAGCCGACATCCTCCACCACCTGCCGGGCAATGGCCGGGATATCAACGTAGGTGCTGGTCGTGATCTCCCCGAAGACAAAGATCAGCCCGGTGGTGGCGGCCGTCTCGCATGCCACGCGCGCGTCGGCATCCTCAGCCAGGATCGCGTCGAGAACGGCATCGGAGATCTGGTCACAGAGCTTGTCTGGATGCCCCTCGGTGACCGACTCCGACGTGAAGAGTGTCTTGGCCGCGCGCATGAAACTGGTCGTCACTGGTTGCCCTTTCGCTAGTCCGCGATCCGGCCGCCGGGGATGGCGCCTGCCATTCCTCTACGTGCCCGATTGCCACGAGCGCAGGTACTCTTCCTGCTGCGGGGTGAGTTGATCGATGGCGATCCCCATGGCCTTCAACTTCAGCCGTGCCACCTCGACGTCGATCTCCTCCGGCACCTGGTAAACCCGCTTCTCCAGGCGACCGGCCTCTCGTACAAGGTACGCAGCGGACAGGGCCTGGTTTGCGAAGCTCATGTCCATCACGCTCGCCGGGTGCCCCTCGGCCGCGACGAGGTTGATCAGGCGCCCCTCCCCGAGCACGATGATCCGCTTGCCCCCGCTCAGCCGGTACTCCTCGACGTAGGGCCGCAACACCTCGCGCCCCTCGACCGCGATGTCGTCGAGCATCGTCAGGTTGATCTCCGCGTTGAAGTGCCCGGCGTTGGCGAGTATGGCGCCGTCCTTCATCGCCTCGAAGTGCTGGCGGTCGATGACATTGATGTTGCCGGTAGCGGTGATGAAGATGTCCCCCTCAGGGGCGGCGTCCACCATCGGCATCACGCGATAGCCGTCCATCACCGCCTCGAGCGCGCGGATGGGGTCGACCTCGGTAACGATCACCTTGGCGCCCATGCCGCGGGCCCGCATGGCAATCCCCTTGCCACACCAGCCGTACCCGGCGACGACGACCGTCTTGCCGGCGAGCAGGATGTTGGTCGCCCGGATGATCCCGTCGAGCGTGCTCTGCCCGGTGCCGTACCGGTTGTCGAAGAAGTGCTTGGTATCGGCGTCGTTGACCGCAATGACCGGGAAGGCCAGCACCCCGTCGCGCTCCATCGCCCGGAGCCGGATCACACCGGTTGTCGTTTCTTCTGTCGAGCCGTACATCTCCGGGATCAACTCCCGGCGGTCGCGGTGGATGGTCGTGACCACGTCGGCGCCGTCGTCGATCACGATGTGCGGGCGCAGGTCGAGCGCCTGATGAATGTGGCGGTAGTAGGTCTCGTTGTCCTCGCCCTTGATGGCGTAGACGTGGAAGCCGTCCGCGGCGAGCGCTGCCGCGACGTCGTCCTGGGTCGAGAGCGGATTGCTGGCACAAATGGCCGCCTCGGCGCCTCCGGCGCGGAGGGTATAGGCCAGATTGGCAGTCTCCGTGGTCACGTGGACGCAGGCGACGATGCGAACGCCCTCGAGTGGCCGATCACGCTCGAACGACTCTCGAATCAACCCGAGTACCGGCATCTCGCGAGCCGCCCAGGCGATCCGCCGGCGCCCCGCTTCGGCCAGCCCGATGTCCTTGATGTCGTACCTGACGTCCGTGCTCCCGGCCATCCATGTCCCTTTCCGCTCGTCGCCTCACCACGCCCAACCGCGGCGTCGCCTCAGTCTACTCTGCCGCCGCGGCTACTGCCCGTCGGATCGCCTCGTCGTACGGCGGCTCCAGCACACCGTGCTCGGTGATGATGGCCGTCACCAGCTCCGCCGGCGTCACGTCGAAGGCGGGATTCCACACCGGAGCATCCGGCACGGTGATCGCGATCCCGTCCACGACGCGCACCTCGTCCGGCGATCGCTCCTCGATCGGGATGCTGGCGCCGTCGGGTGTGTCCGGGTCGAGGGTCGACACCGGCGCCGCCACGTAGAACGGGATCCCATGGCTCCGCGCCGCCAGCGCCACCGCGTAGGTCCCGATCTTGTTGGCCACATCCCCGTTGGCGGCGATCCGGTCGGCCCCGACCACGACCGCGTCAACCTCCCCGCGCGCCATCAGAGCCGCAGCCGCTGCGTCGGGGATCAGCGTGTGGGGCACACCGAGTCGCGTCAACTCCCAAACGGTCAGCCGGGCACCCTGAAGGCGGGGGCGGCTCTCGTCGACGTAGACCATCGCCACCTTGCCCTGCTCGTGCGCGGTCCGGATCACCCCGAGCGCGGTGCCATAGGCCCCGGTCGCCAGTGCCCCCGTGTTACAGTGGGTCAGCACACGAGCACCAAAAGGCAAGAGCGCCGACCCCAGTTCGCTGAGCGCGCGATCCGCAGCCCATTGCTGGTCAAGGAGTCGTTCCACCAGACGGTCGAGCCAGTCCACGGCCGTCGCCGCGTCCGGAGCACCGAGACCCACCCGGCGCGCACGTTCGATCGCCCAGTGCAGATTGACGGCGGTCGGTCGGGTCTGACCCAACGTCCGCGCCGCCTGGTCAAGGGCTGCGTCGACCGGCTGTCCCTGTTCGAGCGCGGTCCGCGCGGCAATCGCCATCCCAGCCGCCGCCGCGATCCCGATTGCCGGCGCTCCGCGCACCTGCATAATGCGGATGGCGTCCGCGACGGCCTCGACCGAGCCCGCTGAGACCCAGCGCTCGACCTCCGGAAGCCGCGTCTGATCCAGCAGGCGGAGTACGCCCCGCTCCCACACCAGGGGCCGCATGTCGGCAGGGTCGCTCATTAGCGCCCACCCGGCGGCACGGTCGAACCGGTCCGTATCCCCGATCGCATCATGGTGCAAACAAAAGGGCCTCTCGTGAGCGAGAAGCCGGTTGACTCCCGCGTCACTCTCATCTCTCAGCGGCGACGCCGCTGCCGGAATTGGCACCGCGCGGACCGTGCGATCCGTCGGTTGCCGGGCTTCGTCGGGCCGTTCCCTCCACCACTCTGGATAAGAGAGACCGCTCTATTCACTTTGCGCCGCACTATAGCACAGGGCCCGGAGCGCGACAACGCACCGGGCCTCTCCAGTTAAGTCGTGCGGTACACCCGAAGGGACGGCCAAAGTCGACAGGCACACCACCGGACGGTGGACATCGAACTGCCCGCTGGCATCGCTCGGCGGCGACAACGCCAGCTCGCTACTTCACCGGCGGGGTGCCGTGGGTGTGGAAGGTCGCAACGGTCTGCAACCCCCAGGCCTGCCCACGCTGGCGCTCCGCCTGGCTCCAGATGATCGGCTTCCAGTCGGGCGCGACCACGAGCCGCGCGCCGGGGCAACCGATCTCGACGCGATGCCCGCCCGGCTCGATGACGTAGAGGAAGACCGTCTGTTGAATCGCGTGCTTGTGAGGGCCGTACTCGATGGGGGCGCCGAACTCGATCGCGATGTCCGCCGCCCTCAGCACCTCCTCGCGGGTATCGACCGCGTAGCAGACGTGGTGGAAGCGGCCCGGTGTACCGGTCGCATCCTCGGTGATGGCCACCTCGTACCCCTTGTTGTTCGAGGTGAGCCACGCGCCCTTCTCAGAGCCGTCGTCGAACACGATCCCCTCGGTAAAGCGCATACCGAGCGTCTCCTGCAACGCCACGCGGCAGGCGCGGACGTCGACGGCGAACAGGTTGATGTGGTCGAGCCGGCGGAGGTTGCAGCCTCGCGCCGGGAACCGCGAGGCCTGGTTCTTCAGGGCCGGTTTCGTCTCCGGGGTCGGCTGGTACCACTCGATGTCCCAGATCAACTCCACGACATGGCCATCGGGCGTGCGGAAGCGGTAGGCCCGGCCGTGCCCCTCGTCACCGTCGATCCAGCCGATACCGAGACCCGCCTTCTCGACCTCGGCCACGCAGCGATCGAGCGCCTCAGGCGACGTCACACGAAAGGCGAAGTGCTCCATCATCGGCACCGGGCCGGCGGTCAGCTTCAAGGTGTGGTGAGCGTAGTCGTCCCAACCCCGGAGGTAGACCGAGTTGCCCTTCCGGCCGCTCTCGATCAAGCCGAGGAACTCGGTGAAGAAGCGCACGCTCTCGTCGAGGGTGGGTGTGATGAGTTCGACGTGCGCCAGGTGCGCCAGGTCAAAGCGGGGCTCGCCAATCCACAAACGCATCTCATCCATCGTTCACAACTCCCATCCCGCCCCGCCCGCGTGCGCCCACGAGCGCTGAGGTCGGGCACGTGGAGCGAGGCGTTCCCCGCTAACGCCGGACTACCTAAGCGAGATCGAGCCCCGGCGCTCCGAAGCGCCGGGGCGTCATTCAAGCCTAGCGTCCGACGACCGTCTCCCGGTACCGGCGGGACGGCTCGGCGTAGGGCACGGGGCCGACCGTGGCACGCAGCTCGACCTGCACATGCCGCTCGACCGACGGCTTCCGGGTGCCGCCGTCCGGCTCGCCCCAGACCAGGATCACCTCGGTGCCTGGCTCCGCGTACGCCTCGTCCACCATTGCGAGCGAGAGCATCGAGGCTTCGTTCGAGCTGTAGCCGCAGAAGGTCGAGATGCCGACGATGTCGCCCTGCTTGTTCCGGACCGCGTCGTACATCCAGGTGGCGTACTGGGTGCCCGGCAGATCGATGTACTTGGGGCGCTGACCCTTGGGCTTGGTAAAGAGCGCGGCGAAGACCTTTGCGACATCTTCGCCGTTCCAAGCCAGCGTCACCTTCTTGCGGTGCGGCCGCTTCGCCATCTCTTCGAGCGCCTCGCGCCCGATGAAGTCATGGTCGAACTTCAGGATTCGCCCATAACCCAATTCCCACGGATTGAGGTAGTAGTCCTCGATGTTGGGAGTGACGAAGCTCCCACCGAGCGAGCCGACCGCCTCGAAAGACGTATCCGGCAGCCACTCGCGGTAGGCCCGCAGCTCGTCGCCCGTATACACCGCCGGTAGCGGCGACGGGATCCAACCCGACTCCAGCGTGTTACTCGAGTAGGCGCGGGAGCCGACCTGCCGCAGGCCGAACTCTTTGCCGGCCTCGACGATCGCCGCCTTGACCTCCGGCCCCTCCTCGAACGGGCCGATCAGCTCGCCACCCGCGACGCCGATCATCCCGTGGTGCAGGAGGCGCACCTTGTGCCCGGCGATGGTGATCCAGCCGGTGTGGAAGAACTTGATCGGCGGCAGCGGGCCACCGTTGAGCTTCTCGAGCAGCGCCGGTGCGTTCGGCCCCTGGAGCTGGAACCGGTACACCTTCCGGCGCCGGTTCGGGTCTCCGACCGCCCACTCGTCGCGCTCGAGCTGCACATCGTAGCCGCCCGTTTCGGCGTGGTACTGCACCCAGTTGTGCATCGAGGGGCGACCAACGAGGTTGAAGTGCTCCGGCTCGAGGTAGAAGAGCACCCCGTCGCCGATCACGTAGCCGTCCGGCGTGCAGCAGACGAACTGCTTGGCGCCGCCGGGCTCAAAGCCTCGGAAGCTATTGATCGCCAGCCGCTCCAGCAGGCGGAACGCATCGGGACCACTCACATACAGGTCGGTCATGTGGTAGGAGAGGTCGAAGAGGCAGACCGTCTCCTGCCAGGAATGCTGCTCGTCCCGCCAGTTGGTGAACTCCGGGGGCACCACTGGGTAGATGCGCGCCCCCGAGATGTTGTTGCGGAGGAAGTCCACCACGTTCGGCACGCTGCTGACGATGTCCTGCAAGGAGCGGGTTTTCTCTGCGGTCACAGTATTCTCCCCACTATCCCGTACGGTTCCCTGCATTCGCCTCGCATCTCTAGTACGACAGGTCGTCGACAGCGCCGAGTTCGTCGATCACAACGTTGCCCAGCGTCCCATCCGGCAGCTCCTCGACGCGCCGAACGAACACGGGGATGACGGGCCCCTGCGACTCGGGGTGGAAGCGGAACTCCCCAGCCGGACCGACAAACTGGACCTCGCGGAGGGCCTGCAAGAACGATTCCGTGTCCTCGACGTTGCCGTCGATCGCGTTGAGCGCCTCCACGATGACCCGCCCGTTCAGGTAGCCCTGGTACGAGAACTGGCCGGTGGCGGCGTCATAGCGCTCGCGGAATGCCTCGACGAACTTCTGGTTCTCCGGCGAGTCGTAAAGCGGCGAGTAGTGCAGGACACTGATCACGCCGATGGCGGCATCGCCCTGCTCGGCCAGAATGTTCTCGTCGACCGTGTCGCCCGAGCCGATCAACGGGTAGATGTCGGCGAGGCCGAAGTCCACATACTGCGGGACAAACCGTGCGGCGTCGCCGCCGGAGTAGAAGGCGAACACAGCATCGGCATCGATCTGCTGGATACGCTGGAGGTACGGCCCGTAGTCCTGCGTGTCGATGGGCGCGTAGACCTCGCCCGCGATTTCGCCACCGGCCTCCACGAACCGCTTCCCGAACGCGCCGGCCTTGTCGTGACCGGCAGAGTAGTCCAGAGCGGTCAGGATGATGCGCCGGTACCCCAGCTTCTCGTAGGCGTACTGCCCAAACGGTGCCTCGTATTGCCCGTTGGCGCAGGAGACGCGGAAGATGTACGGGCTCCGCAGGTTGGGGTCGCGCGTCAGGCCCGGGAGACCCGCGTTCCCGATGATCCACGGGACTTGCTGCTGCACGACGTAGTCGCGCAGCGCAGCCGCCTCATTGCTCAGGATCACGCCAGCCAGCATGTGCACCCGGTCCCGCTCAATGAGCTGGCGTGCCTTGGCGAGCGCCTGGTCCGGGCTACCGGCCGAGTCCTCGATCACGAGTTCGATCGGCCGTCCCCCGGCGACGCCGCCCACCTCGTCAAGAGCGACCTGGATCCCGCCGATCATGTTCTCCCCGAGCGACGTGTAGACGCCGGAGAGCGTAGCGATCACACCGACGCGCACCGGCTCGCCTGACGCCGGCGTCCCCCCGGTGGATGACTGGGTGGTAGGAGTGGGACTGGCCTCCGCGGTTGGGGTGCTCGACGTTCCGCCGCCGGATGCATCAGCAGTGGGCGTTGGGGTACTCTCAGCGGTCTGGGTGGTCTCGTTGGACGAGCCGCCACACGCACTGAGCAGCAGGCTCCCGAGTACGCCACCCCCGATCGTCTGCAGAGCGGCACGACGTGTGAGCTGACGTCCGAGCATACTCCTACTCCTCCTCGAGCTCAGCACCGTCATCTGACTGTACGAATTCGGCATTTAGGATACTGCCGTTGCGGGAATCGGGCAACCGAATGCGGATTGCCCGCGGCAGAGGAGCTACGGAAACCGAATCAACGCGCGCCGATCTCTCGGGCAACGGCTTCGACGGCTTCCAGTGGAACGTCGCGGCGAACGACCACGCGCCCTGGCCCTTCCGGCAAGATCCAGGTCAGCGTGCCCTGCACGACCTTCTTATCCCGCAGCAGATGCTCCCGCACCGGCTCCCACTCGCCGTCATAGGTCCGCGGCAGGTCGAGCCGATCGAGCAGGGCATCCTGGCGCGCGACCAGGTCCGCGTCGCAGAGGCCGAGCCGGTGGGCGAGCCGCGCCGCGGCGCGCATCCCCAGCGCCACTGCTTCCCCGTGCAGGTAGCGGTACCCGGCCGCCTCGATGGCGTGTCCCAGCGTATGACCGTAATTGAGGATGCGGCGCAACCCCGCCTCGCGCTCGTCGGCCCGAACCACCGCAGCCTTCAGGCGGATGTTGTGGGCGATGAGCGCCGCCAGCTCTCCCGGTTCCCCGAGACCCCCGACGGGCGTGCGCCCCTCAAGCCACGGGAGCAGGACCGGCTCCGGTGTGCCGGTTGCCGTGCACTCGATCATTGAGTGCTTGACGATCTCCGCCCAGCCATTGCGCAGGTCACGGGGCGGCAGCGTGCGCAGGACGTGCGGGTCGGCTACGACGAGCGGCGGCTGGTAGAACGCACCGATCAGGTTCTTGCCCAGCGCGTGGTTCACGCCGGTCTTGCCCCCGACGCTGCTGTCGACCATCGCCAGCAGGCTCGTCGGGAGCTGCACGAGGCCGACGCCGCGGAGCACGATCGCTGCGACGAATCCGGCAAGGTCGCCAACCACGCCACCCCCGAGTGCCACCACCACGTCGCCGCGCTCGATCCCGCCACCCAGCAGCCAATCCAGGAGTGCGCTGGCCTCCTGGAGCGACTTGCTGCCCTCTCCAGCCGGGACCGCTCGCATCGTCACGTCGAAGCCTGCCTGAGTAAAGGACCCCTCGACGGGCGCGCCCCACAGCGGGAGGACGTTCTCGTCGGCAATGACCCATGCCCGCCGCGCCTTCGGCCACCGCCGCCGGGCGAGAGTTCCCACCTCCGCGAGCAAGCCGGGAGCGGCGTAGAGATCCGACCGACCACTCGGCGTGCCGAGGCTGTCGACCGGGATCAGGCCGGCGCGGTCAAGGGCCGTGATCTGGTCGGCTATCTCTGTGGCGAGCGCATCGAGCGACTTGCCGGTCGTGTCGATCGTGAGGTCGGCCTGCTCGTACAGGTGCCGCCGCGCCTGCCAGAGCGACTCCAACCGCGCCAGCGGGTCGTCTCCCCGCAGGAGGGGGCGCTCGGCCATCGGCGTCGCGCGCACAGCCGCTTCAAGCCGCTCGATGAGAACCGAGGGCTCTGCCGTCAGGTGCACAATCGCGCTGCGCGGCCGCATGGCGGCCCAGTTCGCGGGGTCCAGCACCGCTCCGCCGCCGGTCGCCACGACGACCCGCGTGCGACGGCTCGCCTGCGCCAGCGCATCTCGCTCCGCGGCACGGAACACTGGCTCGCCGAAGGCGGCGAAGATGTCGGGGATGGAGCGGCCAAAATGCCGTTCGACCTCGGCGTCAAGATCAACCGCCTCGAACCCGAGGCGCTCAGCGAGCAGGGGGGCCAGCGTGGTCTTCCCGCTGCCGCTCAAGCCGATCAGGTAAACGCGCTCCAGGATCATCACGCCGCCTTGCCTCTTTTCCGCGTGGTCGCCGGACCTTGGGGCCGGCGCGATTCTACCCCCGGCTCGAAGCGCCGTCCATCGGGGTGCTCCCGACATCCAAACCGATTTGTTATACTGCGAGGGCACACTCCACAAGAGGCGGGGAGAAGCCGGGCCGTCACGTGCGTGCGGAGTGAGGGAAGAGGATTCGATGGAGCGCATCCTAATCGCCGATGACGACGCCGGGATCCGCCAGTTGTTGCGGGACTTCCTCGAGGATGAGGGCTACGACGTCACGGAGGCGGAAACCAGCGCGGAGGTGCTGTCGGCAGTCAGCAGTGACGGGAACGCTCCGGCGCTGGTCCTGATGGACGTCCGGATGCCCGACAAGAGCGGGATTGATGTCCTCCGTGACCTGTCGGAGACCTACGGCAACCAACTGCCGTTCATCATCATGACCGCCTACGGCAGCTCGTCGATCGCCATCGACGCCATGCAGCTTGGTGCCTACGACTACATCACCAAGCCGTTCGACCTGGACGACGTGCTGCTGACGATCCGCCGCTACTTCGAGCACCAGACGCTCAAGCAGCAGGTACAGGGGCTCCGCACCCAGTTCCGTGACACGGATCCAAACGACTACATCATCGGTAACAGCGCGCCGATGCAGGAGGTCTACAAGACGATCGGCCGCGTGGCGCGCTCTGACGCGACGGTGTTGATCACCGGCGAGACGGGGACCGGGAAGGAACTGGTGGCGACGGTCCTGCACCGGAACTCCAGCTACGCCGGTGGCCCGCTCGTCAAGGTCAACTGCGCCGCGCTACCAGAGACGCTCCTGGAAAGCGAGCTGTTCGGCCACGAGAAGGGCGCCTTCACCGGCGCGCTGAACCAGCGCAAGGGCCGTTTCGAGATGGCCCACAAGGGGACCATCTTCCTCGATGAGATCGGGGAGATGAGCCTCTCGACGCAGAAGAAGCTGCTGCGAGTCCTCCAGGAGCGAGAGTTCGAACGAGTGGGCGGCACCGTGTCGGTGAAGGTCGATACCCGTGTGATCGCGGCGACCAACAAGAACCTGGCACAGGAGGTCCGCGAGAACCGCTTCCGCGAGGACCTCTACTACCGGCTGAACGTGATCACGATCTACCTGCCGCCGTTGCGGGAGCGCCTGGACGACATCCCGATGCTGGTCGAGCACTTCCTGCACAAGCATCGCTATACCGCGGGCTCAGGTCCGGCGAAGATTACGCCCGGCGCGATGAGGATGCTCCAGGAATACGACTGGCCAGGGAACGTCCGTGAGCTGGAAAACCTGATCGAGCGCGCGGTCGTGCTGGCTCAGGGGACGGTGATCACTGAGGACCACATCACCTTCTCCTCGGCCGACCAGCGGAACTTCGTCGATATCGCGGCCCGCGTGCGCCGTGGCGCGACGATCACCGAGGTGCAGCAAGAGGTCGAGAAACTGATGCTGATCGAGGCCCTGAAGCAGGTCGAAGGCGACCGCGTGGCGGCCGCCTCCCTCCTCGGGCTCGACATCGGTGAGTTCCAGCAGAAGCTGATCGACTACGGGATCCCCGGCGAAGTCACCTCGATGGCGCCGTACTAGTTACCGCGGGAATGTGGGACGGGGTTGGCGAGTGGTTTCTTCGCCAACCCCGTTTGCTTGTTCTCACTGTGTTGGCACGGCGCGTTCACGCATCAGCACAGAACCCTGTTAGCCCCACCCGTTTTTCCCGAAGGCGCTGTCACGCTTCGGGCGGCTGGTCCTGGGACGCCGACTGCTGATCCGCGCGTTCGCCCACCGGCTCGTCCGAGCGCTTCGCTCCATTGCGCGTGAACAGCAGCGGGTTCCGACGCAGGGTGGTAAGCGCCTCTTCGTACAGGATCCGCATCTGGCTGGGGTCGATCCGCGCGCCCTTCTGGTAGTAGAGCAGCGCGGCGCGTCCGGTCGCGTATGTGCCGGCGTAGGCGATCGCCACCTTCGGGACGGTACCGACTGCCAGCGGCATCAACCCCGCGACCTCCCGCGCGATCGTGCGCCAGACCAGACCGCTCCCGACGACGGGGGCCATCTCGCCGTAGATCCTCCAGCGGTCGTCCAGGTCGCGCTGGTAGATCGCCGCCAGCTTGTAGATCATCATCAACTGGTTCTTGGTGAGGACCAGGAAGTCGGCCCCCACAGCGACGAGGTTACCGACCACCGGCAACACTGTCGGCAGGTTCGACAACAGCGCGAACTGCGCGTTCACCGCCGAAGTCGAGCCCACGGTCTGCTCGGCGCACGCGTCGCGCATAGCGTCGATGTAGCGGCCGATCGCCAGCGCGCGCTCGTCGGCAACGTCGGCGATGCGCTTGCGCACGTCTTCGACATTGCCGATGCCCTGGAGAAGGCGTGGGTCCACCTCAACGACACGGATCGGCTCGTCCACCCGGCGGAACAGATCGCGCCAGGTGCGTCCCGTTGCGGTGTCCAGCGGCCCGACAGAGACAACCACGTCGTATTCCAGCGGGTCCGGAGCGGTCTCGCCGGTGTGGTGCAGATCGACGTACGCCTCGGAATCAGCCCCGAACAGCAGATCGCGGCAAGCCACGACCTGTTCGTGGTCCTTGGCCATCACCAGGATCCGAGGCGCCAGCAACGCCTCGGCGCGCAGTTGGTCAAAGCTGAGTTCTCGAACGACGCTGACAAAGTCTCGAATCCCCATGGCGTCATGTCACCTTTCGCGCGCTCGGCGCTTGCTCGTCTCGCTGGCGCAGAACGACCAGCGTATCACGCCGAAAGCTTACTTGGTCGCGAGAACCGGTGTCGAACTGCGCGCCGGGGATCAGGCTGCGCCTCCGGGCAAGACGCCGTCGAGGAGCTGGACTTCCACCTCGTCTCCCGGCTCCGCGGAGTCCCAGGTCTCCGGCAGGACGATGAGGCAGTTGGCCGCCGTGACGGAGGTCAGCACGCCGGAGCCCTGGAGCCCGCAGGGCCAGGCGACCCACTCGTTGCCGCGGCGCTCGACGATGCCGCGCACAAAGTGCCGCCGCCGGCCGCGGTTCTCATGCCCGCTGAGCAGCCGGGCGCGTAGCGTGGGGATGCCCGGGTCGCGGTAGCCGAGCATCTTGCGCAGCGCGGGTCGACCGAATTGAACGAACGCCACGAATGCAGCTACGGGGTTGCCCGGCAGGCCAAGTAGGGGCACTGACCCGATGCGGCCGAACGCCATGGGCTTGCCCGGCTTGATGCGGACCTGCCACAGCGCTACCTCTCCCTCGGCTTGCAGGACCTGCTTGACCAGATCAAAGTCACCGATCGAGACGCCGCCCGAGGTGACGAGCAGGTCGACGTCCTCTGCCTGGCGCAGCTTGGCGCGGATCTCCTCTGTCCGATCCCGCGCCACACCGAGCAGGACCGGCTCGCCGCCTGATTCCCGGACGAGCGCGGCAAGCGTGTAGCTGTTGCTGTTGCGGATCTGGCCCGGACGCAGCGGCGGGCCGAGGTCGACAACCTCGTCTCCGGTTGAGAGGATCCCCACCCGCGGCCGACGGTGAACCCGGACGGTCGCGCGGTTCAGCGACGCCAGCACGCCGATCGCGGCCGGCCGGAGCACCGTGCCGCGCGGGAGCACTACCGCGCCCGCGCGGACATCCTCACCGGCCTCGCGCACGTTCTCTCCCGCTCGGACGGCCCGCCGCACCGCCACCTCGGAGCGCCGCGGCCCGGTGTCGAACTCGTCGGTCTCCTCGAACCGAACGACGGTATCCGCGCCCTCGGGCATCGGCGCGCCGGTCATGATACGCACCGCCTGCCCAGGGCCGATCGCCGGCGGCAAGCCCGTGCCGGCGGCGGCTTCGCCCACGACCGTCAGGCGGACCGGCCGCTCGGCGGTCGCTCCGGCGACATCGGCCGCACGCAGCGCATAGCCATCCATGGCGGAGTTTCGGAACGGGGGGATGTCAGCGTCGGAAACCACGTCCTCGGCCAGCACCAGGCCGGCCGCGTCGAGCAGGGGGAGCTCGACAGGTGGTAGCGGGCGCACGGCGGCCAGCACCTGTTCCCGCGCGGCGTCGACCCCGAGCATCGCCTCGGGGTCCTCCCACGTCCGCGTCCAGGGCCCCGGAGCCCGCCGAGCCGTGTCGCCCGCCATGGCAAGTCCCAACGCTAGAGGTTCTTCATCGCCTCCACGAGCACGCGCACGCTGTTCGCCGAGTGCTCGAGCGCCGCCTGCTCGTCTTCCGTGAGCTTGAGTTCGATGATCTGCTTCACGCCGCCGGCACCGAGCTTCACTGGGACACCCACGTACAGGTCGTTGATCCCGTACTGGCCGGTCAGGTAGGCACTCGCCGGGAGGATCCGGTTCTGATCGAGCAGCACGGCCTCGACCATCTCAGCCACCGAGGCGGCCGGAGCATAGAACGCGCTGGTGCCCAGCAGCTTGACGATCTCACCGCCGCCATCGCGGGTCCGCTGCACGATCGCCTCGATCTTCTCGGGCGGGAGCAGCTCCGTGACCGGGATACCGGCGACCGTGGAGTAGCGAGGCAACGGCACCATCGTGTCACCGTGCCCGCCGAGCACCGCGATGTAGACATCCCGCGGCGAGACGCCCAGCTCCATGGCGATGAAGGCCCGAGCACGGGCTGAGTCGAGCACACCCGCCTGGCCCAGGACTCGCTCCCGCGGGAACCCGGATGCTTCAAGGGCGACGTGGCACATCGCGTCCAACGGGTTGGTCACGACGATGATGACCGCATCGGGCGAGTGCGCCACTGCCTGCTCGGTGACACTCCGAACGATGTTCATGTTGACGCGGAGCAGGTCGTCCCGGCTCATCCCGGGCTTACGGGGCGAACCGGAAGTAATCACGATCACGTTCGAGCCCGCGGTGGCCTCGTAGTCGTTGGCACCGATGACGGCGGTGTCGAACCCGAGCACGGGCCCCGCCTCCATCAGGTCGAGCGCCTTCCCCTGCGGTAGGTTCTCCACGATGTCGACCAGAACCACGTCCGCGATATTGCGCTGGGCGATATACTGCGCGGTCGTCGCGCCGACCGCTCCTGCCCCGACTACTGTGACCTTCGGGCGCATGCGCACTCCTCCCGCCTGCCCCTTGCTGTAGCCGCCTCCCTGGCGGCTCTCCTGCCAACGCGAGCTACGCCGCGGCGCGACAGTTTCGCGGCAACGGATCACGCCGCGCCACGCGAGCTTGATGGGTAGCATGATAGCACAGGCTTCTCGCCTCCGGAGTTTCGCGGGCATTGCCGAGCCGGACTGGTGGGTGCTATACTTGCACCGGCGCGCGGGTGAGTAGCTCAGCTGGTCAGAGCGCGCGGTTCACATCCGCGAGGTCCGGGGTTCAAGTCCCTGCTCACCCACCAGACGGCCGGGGCAGCCGGCGGGCCGGTCACGGCTCGCTTGCG
>Ga0207873_1002099_pt1 | contig 17266 bp, 18 predicted proteins | sample BGWIniCompost_FD_187373 | JGI IMG/M metagenome (GOLD analysis project Ga0207873, IMG submission 187373) | Cellulose adapted compost microbial communities from Newby Island Compost Facility, Milpitas, CA, USA - BGW Initial Compost (SPAdes)... ...
CAGCGGCCCGAGCCGGTGACACGGCCGCTGTCGCCGCGTTCGACCGTGCGGCCCGCGCCCTGGCAGCCGGTATCGCCGCCACGGCAGCCATGGTCGAGATCGACATCGCCGTGGTCGGCGGGGGCGTCGCCCAGGCAGGCGACGTGCTCTTCTCTCCACTCAACCACCACCTGCGACGCTACGCGGCAATGCCGTTCCTGCATCATCTGCGTGCCGTTCCGGCCGCATTGGGTCCCGATTCCGGCCTGGTCGGCGCAGCGGCCCTGGCGGAAGCCGCAGCACCGGCCGCCACGAACCTACTCGTCGACGGCCGCCAGTGAGGCTGACCGGTATCAACCGGGTGCTGCTACGAAGCCCCCCGCTCGCAACAGAACGGAACGGACTGCTGGGCCGGGTCCGTAGCGATCTCGACCTGGACCCGGAATACCGCGAACTGGTCTTGCTTCGAGTGGCTGCCCTGCCATCCTCCTATCGGACAAGACCGACTGGGTGACCGGCGCGCCCCGGGACGTCGACGGCGGTGTCATGGCCCGGATCCCCCGCTGCGGCATCCGTGGACGTCCGCTCTCGGTCATCACCGCCCACGCCGCGCGAGCCTTCGACTTACAGCCACCTGATTCTGGGACGGCGAGGAACGGGCGCGGTCGCGGACCGTGGGCGTCCCCTGGGACTTCTCTGGGACTTCCGGCTGCGTAAGCGAGCACGAACGTGAGACAACCGAAATACCGCTTGTGCAGGTCAGCGGCCCACGATCAGCCAACTCCGCAGGTCACGGGCCCGCCTGGTCTCTCCCGGGACATCTGACGTCCCTGGTGTTCTCCATGCCGTTCCCCTCCTGACCGTGGGTTCGCCGCCCGGCGGTCAGGAGGGGTGGCGGCGGGGCTATGCCTCCGTGCCCTCGGCGACGAACTTGGCGAAGGGCACCCAGTGCTCGCGGTCCACCGCGAAGGGCCGACGGGACAGGTCCTTGGAGTCCCGTACGTGAACGGCCTGTTCGGCGATGGCGACCTCGACACAGCTGTCGCCCTGGCTGCCGCTGTAGCTGGACTTGAACCAGGCGAGTTCCGTCGTACCGCTGCTCATAGCTCTCCTCGCAGTCGCTCCAGCAGGTCCCTGGAGTCCTTCGAGCTCAGGGCCTGGGAGCGCAGTGTTTCATAGCGCCGGCAGAGCACACTCACCTGTTTCGGCTCCATAATCAATCGACCGTTTTCCTGCCCCTCGGAGTAGGCGAGTCGCCGCCCCTCCGGCGTCTCCAGCACCTGCACCGGCCCATCCAGGCACGCGTGCAACCCCGCCTCCAGCGGGACCACTTGAAGCGTCACATTCCGCGGCGCACCGACCTTGAGCACATGGTCCAGCAGCCCCCGGACGACCTCGGAGTCCCCGAACCTGCGCCGGAACACGTGCTCCTCGACGATGAAGTCGAACGGCACCGTCGGCCGCTCCACCATCATGCGCTGCCGTTCCATCCGGGCCGTGAGCTGCGCCTCGAGTTCCTCGTCGGTCCGCAACGGAATCGTCCCCTCGAACACCGCCCGCGCATACGCCTCCGACTGCAACAGACCCGGCACCAGCCGGCATTCGTACGTGCACAGGCTCACCGCCTCCCGCTCCAGCCGGGCCCACCGGCGGAACCAGGCGGCGAGGCCCCCCTCGCCCCGGGTGAGATGGCGCGCCGCACGCCGCAGGGCGCCCGTGTTGCCCAGAGCCTCCTCGGCCCGTTCGACGAAGGCCTGGTCGGGCATCCGGCGTCCCAACTCCACCGATTCCACGGTGTGCTTGGAGTACTGGACGACCGCGGCCAGGTCGGTCCTGCTGAGCCCCGCGTGTTCGCGTAACGCCTGGACGACCGCGCCGAACGTGCGCAGGCTGTCCGACGGGTGGGGTTCCCTCTCCCCCTCCCCCAGTGTCACCGCACGGGTGCCGACGCCCGTGGCCGCCACCTCCGCTTCGGCCATGTCCATCCGCCGCCCCTCTCACCAGTCGGCTCTCCGGTCTGTCGGCCCCCACGCCGCCCCTCATCGTGGCCGTCGGCACTCCGTACTGTCCACCCTCTGCGCCCATACGCTCACTCAGCGTACGGGCCTGGAGGCTCGTGTACGGCAGCGAGCGGACGTCACGCTGGCGTCATGAACCAGAGCGCTCCCCCGCACACCACCCCTCACCCCGCCCCCTGTTCGCGCGGCTTCACCCAGCTGCTCTCGGCCACACGGCGCGGCGCCCGGCTCGCCCGCCTGCTGGGGGTGGGGCAGCTCCGCTCCTGGGAGGTGCCGCAGGACCTCGTGGAGCGTGCCGAGGTGGTCATCGCCGAACTCGCGGCGAACGCCGTGCTGCACGGGCATGTGCCGGGCCGCTGCTTCCGGCTGACGCTGGTGTCCGACCCGGCGTGCGGGCTGCTGCGGGTGGAGGTCAGTGACGCCCGGGGGGACCTCCACCCGCGGCTCCCGGCGGCCACGGGAGACCCCGGCGCGCTCCGGACCGGCGGCCGAGGACTCACGCTGATCGCCGCTCTCGCCGATCACTGGGACTGCGTGCCGTACCCGCCGGCCGGGAAGACCGTCCGTGCGGTGCTCTCGACGCGGGGCCCTTCCCCAGGCCCGCCGGGCACCGCCCGGAATCTCGACGGCTAGCAGATCCGAGGCAGCTGCTCCCCCAGTGGCATGTCCACCACACGGGTGCCGCCGAGGCCGGTGCGGGCCACCACCATGCCCGGGTGGTCGGCGACGGCCTCGCCGATGATCGCGGACTCGGCGCCCAGCGGGTGGGCCCGCATGGCGGCGAGGACGGCGTCGGCGTGTTCCCGGGCCACGAAGGCGACCAGCTTGCCCTCGTTGGCCACGTACATCGGGTCCAGGCCGAGCATGGCGCAGGCCCCGGCGACCGACGGGGGCACGGGGACGGCGCGCTCCTGGACGACGACGCCGCAGCCGGCGGCCGTGGCGATCTCGTTGAGGGAGGCGGCCAGGCCGCCGCGGGTGGGGTCGCGCAGGACGTGCAGGTCCGTGGTGGTGACCGAGAGCATCGCCTCCACCAGGCCGCCGAGCGGGGCGCAGTCGCTGCGGACGTCGCTCTCGAAGGCCAGGTTCTCCCGCTCGCTGAGGATCGCGACGCCGTGCAGGCCGATGGGGCCGCTGAGCAGGATCACATCGCCGGGCACCACCCGGTCGGGGCGCAGGTCGATCCCGGCGGGGACCAGGCCGACGCCGGCGGTGTTGATGTAGACGCCGTCGCCGTGGCCCGCCTCCACCACCTTGGTGTCGCCGGTCACCACCCGGACGTCCGCGGTGCGGGCGGCGGCGCCGATCGCCTCGGCGACCCGGGTGACGGTGTCGATGCCGACGCCCTCCTCGAGGATCAGCCCGCAGGACAGGAAGGCGGGGCGGGCGCCGCTCATGGCGAGGTCGTTGACGGTGCCGTTGACCGCCAGGTCGCCGATGCTGCCGCCCGGGAAGAACAGCGGGCGGACGACGAAGGAGTCGGTGGAGAAGGCGAGGCGGGCGCCGCCGAGTTCGACCACCGCGGAGTCGGTGAGGGGGGCGGGAGCCCGGTCGGACCCGGTGAGGGCAGGAAGCAGTACCTGCTCGACGAGTTCCGCGGACATCGCGCCGCCGCCCCCGTGCCCCATCACCACCCGGGGGCGGTCGCGCAGGGGGGCGGGGCAGGTCCAGGACAGGGCGTCGACGGTGGTGTTGGTGTCAGACAACGGGGCTGCCCTCCAGGTCCGGGGCCGGAGCCGGGGCCGTGGCGGTGGCCCGGTCGGCGGTCGCCGCGGCCGGGCGGGTCGGCAGGTCGAGACGCCGGTAGAGGTAGTAGGCCGCGCAGGCGCCCTCGCTGGAGACCATCGTGGCGCCGAGCGGGGTGCGCGGCGTGCAGGTCGTGCCGAAGGCCTCGCACTCATGGGGTTTGAGCAGGCCCTGCAGCACCTCGCCGCTGCGGCAGGCGGCCGGCTCCCGGGTGGTGATGTCGCCGACGTCGAAGCGGTACTCGGCGTCGTAGTCCCGGTAGCGGGAGGACAGCCGCCAGCCGCTGTCGGGGATGACGCCGATGCCGCGCCAGGAGCGGTCGGTGACCTCGAAGACGTCGTCGAGCATGGCCCGCGCGGCCGGGTTGCCCTCGGCCCGCACCGCGCGCGGGTAGGCGTTGTCGACGGTGTGCTCGCCGCGCTCCAGCTGCCGCAGGGTGCGCCGGACGCCCTCGAGGATGTCGAGGGGTTCGAAGCCGGTGACGACGATGGGCACCTTGAAGCGTTCGGCGAGTTCCGGGTACTCCTGGGTGCCCATCACGCTGCAGACGTGGCCGGCGGCCAGGAAGCCCTGCACCCGGCAGTCGGGCGATCGCATGATCGCCTCGATGGCGGGCGGGACCCGGACGTGCGAGACCAGCAGGCTGAAGTTGCGGATGCCGCGCTTGCGGGCCTGGTACACCGTCATGGCGTTGGGCGGGGCTGTGGTCTCGAAGCCGATGCCGAAGAAGACCACCTGCCGGTCCGGGTTCTCCTCGGCGATGCGCAGCGCGTCCAGCGGGGAGTAGACGACGCGTACGTCGCCGCCCTCGCCGCGCACCTGGAACAGGTCCCGTCCGGTGCCGGGCACGCGGAGCATGTCGCCGAAGGAGCAGAAGATCACGTCGGGTCGGGAGGCGATCTCCAGGGCCTTGTCGATGACCTCCAGCGGGGTCACGCACACCGGGCAGCCGGGTCCGTGGATCAACTCGACGCCTTCGGGGAGAAGTTGGTCGATGCCGTGCCGGATGATGGTGTGCGTCTGCCCGCCGCACACCTCCATCAGCGCCCACGGCCTGGTCACCGTGGCCTTGATGTCGTCGAGCAGCCGCTGCGCGAGCTCGGGATTCTGGAATTCGTCGATGTACTTCACTGCCGCACCTCCCCGGCCAGGTCACCCTGTGCCGATCCGGCCTGCGCGGCCTGTTCCCACGGGTCGCCGAACTCCTCCTCGAGCATGCCGAGGTTCTCGAACAGCTCGAGGGTCCGGCGTGCGGACTCCTCGTCCAGCCGCTGCAGGGCAAAGCCGACGTGGACGATGGCGTACTCCCCGACCTTCAGATCGGGCAGGTACTCCAGGCACACGTCCTTGACCACTCCGCCGAAGTCGACGGTGGCCATCCGGGTGCCGTCCCGTTCCTCGACGGCCAGCACCCTGCCGGGTACCGCCAGGCACATGCGTGTCTCCTCACTGCTGATGCTCAACTGCCGCGCCCCCGGCACCGGTCCGTGCGGCGACGACGAGCTGACCGAGGGCCAGCCCGCCGTCGTTGGGCGGGATCTCGCGATGGCGCAGTACGGTGAATCCGTCCTCCCGCAGCCCTCGCGCACAGGCCGAGGAGAGCAGCGTGTTGGCGAAGACGCCTCCGGTCAGCGCCACCGTGTGCAGGCCGGACGCCTCGCGGGCGGCGCGGCACACCGCCCGCACCATCCGGGCGACGGCCAGATGGAAGCGGGCGGCGATCACGGGGGCCGGTACTCCCTGCCGTACGTCCGCCGCGACGGCCGCGAGGAGCGGCGCCGGATCCGCGGTCAGCGATGGGCCGTCCGGTGGTCCCTCGCCGGTCAGGTCGAAGGCGTAGCGCGGGTCCTCGGGCACGGCACCCGCCGCGACGGCCGCCGCCTCCAGCTCGATCGCGGCCTGCGCCTCGTAGCCGGCGTGGTGGCAGACCCCGGACAGCGAGGCGACGGCATCGAAGAGGCGGCCCATGCTGGAGGTCGGTACGCAGGCCAGGCCGCGGGTCAACTGCGTGCGCAGCACGGCGAGTTCGGGGGCCGGGCAGGCGGACGTGCAGGGCAGGTCCGGGTCGGCGGTCAGTCCCGCGGCGTGCAGGTGGGCCAGGGCCATGCGGTACGGGCGGCGCACGGCGGCGTCCCCGCCGGGCAGCGGCACATAGGACAGGTGGGCGAAGCGGCGGAAGCCGCCGTAGCCGGCGAGCAGGAACTCGCCGCCCCAGACGGCTCCGTCGTCGCCGTGCCCGGTGCCGTCGAAGGCGACCCCGATCACCTGGGTGTCCGCCGGTACGCCGTGCTCGGCGAGCGCCGAGGCGATGTGGGCGTGATGGTGCTGCACCCGGGCCACCGTACGGCCGTCGGCGTGCTGCCTCGCCCAGGCGGCCGAACGGTAGGCGGGGTGCGTGTCGGTGACGAGGAGTCCGGGGCGTACGCCGGTGACCGACTCCAGTTGCCGCTCGGCACGGCCGAAGGCGCGCTGGGTGGTCAGGTCGTCCATGTCGCCGATGTGCGCGGACAGCCAGGCCTTGTCGCCCTGACCGAGGCAGAGGACGGTCTTCAGGTCGCCGCCGGTCGCGAGCGCCGCGTCGACCCGCACGGGCAGCGTGACCGGCAGCGGGGTGTAGCCGCGGGAGCGGCGCAGCACCAGCGGCTCGCCGTCGCAGACCCGCACCACGGAGTCGTCGCACGGCACCTGGATGGGCCGGTCGTGCATCAGCCAGGCGTCGGCGAGCCCGGCCAGGCGCTCCAGGGCCGCCGCGTCGTCGGTGACGATGGGCTCCCCGGAGAGGTTGCCGCTGGTCATCACCAGCAGGCCGGGCGCCGGGCCGTCGTCGGTGCCCGGACGGGCCGGCGCGAGCAGGAGGTGGTGCAGCGGCGTGTACGGCAGCATGATCCCGAGGTCCGGGCTGCCGGGGGCGACCGCCTCGGCGGGCACGGGGCGTCCGGCCGGGTGACCCGTGCCGCTGCGCCGGCGCAGCAGGACGACGGGGCGCACCCGTCCGGTGAGCAACTGCCGTTCGGGCGGGCTCAGGTGGACGAGGTGCTCGATGTCGCGGACGTCCCGGGCCATCAGCGCGAACGGTTTGTCGCCCCGCGCCTTGCGGCGGCGCAGTTCGGTGACGGTGCCGGTGCGGGTGGCGTCGCAGGCGAGGTGGTATCCGCCGAGGCCCTTGACGGCGAGGATGCCGCCGGCGGCGAGCAGGGCACGGGCCTCGGCGAGGGCCGCCGCTCCGTGCACGGCGCCGTCCGGGCCGGCCTGCGCGGGGACGAAACTCAGCCGCGGGCCGCAGCGGGGGCAGGCGACGGGCTGTGCGTGGAATCTGCGGTCGGCGGGGTCGTGGTACTCGCGCTCGCAGTCCGGGCAGAGCGGGAACCGCGCCATCGTCGTGTGCGCGCGGTCGTAGGGGAGGCCGGTGACGATGGTGAAGCGCGGGCCGCAGTGGGTGCAGGTGATGAAGGGGTGGCGGTGGCGGCGGTCGTGCGGGTCGGCGAGTTCCTTCAGGCAGGCGTCGCAGGTGGCGGTGTCGGGTGCCACCAGCGTGCGTACGGGTCCGTCCGTACGGGACGGGACGATGTGAAAGCCGCTCTCCAGGGTGGCCGGAAGCTCGGCGGACTCGACCGACTCCACCGAGGCCAGCGGCGGCGCCTCCGGGGCGAGCCGGGAGCGGAAGCGGTCCACGGCCTCCGGCGGGCCCTCGACCTCCACCACGACGCCCTCGCCGGTGTTGGTGACATGCCCCGCGAGCCGCAGCCGGGTGGCCAGCCCGTGCACGAACGGCCGGAAGCCCACGCCCTGCACCACGCCCCGTACGACGATCCGGGCCCGTCGGACGGTCCGCCCGTCCCGCTCGGGGGCGTCGACACCCGGGGTGGCGCTCACGCCTCGGCCCGGGCCATCACCGGGGCGTGGACGGCGTGTCCCTCGGCGGCGGCGAGGGCCCGGTCGACCAGCACCCCGGCGCCCTCCCCGCTGCGCACGGAGGTGAGCGCCACCTCCACGCCCGGGTTGACCCGCTCCACGTGGTCCCGGAACGCGGCCTCGTCGAACCCGGCGGGTCCGGCCAGGTCGGACTTGGTGACGACGACCAGGTTGGCCAGGCCGAAGGCGGTGGGGTACTTCAGCGGCTTGTCCTCGCCCTCGGTGACGGAGGCCAGCACCACGCGCAGTGTCTCGCCCAGGTCGTAGGAGGCCGGGCAGACCAGATTGCCCACGTTCTCCACGAACAGCAGCCGGGTGTCCTCGGGCAGCCAGTCGTGCAGGTGGCCGGCGAGCATGTCCGCCTCCAGATGGCACAGCCCGTCGGTGAGGACCTGCTTGACGGGGACGCCGGAACGGGCCAGGCGGGTGGCGTCGTTCTCCGTGGCGAGGTCGGCGGTGAGGGCCGCGGCGGTGATGCCGCGCTCCCTGGCGAGCAGCAGTTCGCGCTCCAGCAGGGCCGTCTTGCCGCTGCCGGGGCTCGACAGCAGGTTGATCACTGTGGTGCCGCGGGCGGTGAGTTCGCTGCGCAGGATGTTCGCGGCCATGGCGTTCTTGGCGAGCACGGCCTGCCGGAGGTCGACTGTGCGGCACATGGTCAGTTCTCCTCGGTTCGACCGGCGGGTGCGGGCGGGGGCGCGGCGGCCTCGGTGGTCCACTGCACCTGGGTGATGCGCAGCTCGCGCCCCGACAGCAGCTCGGTCGCGGCCGAGCGGCACCGTGCGCACACCAGGTCGGGCGGCATCCCGGTGTCCCAGGTGCGCCCGCACGGTGCACAGCTCGCCCGGCCCGGCACGGGGCGCATCACCAGCCGGGCGCCCTCCAGAGCGGTCCCGGCGCAGGCCAGTTCGAAGCAGAAGGCGAGCGAGTCCGGAACGACCCCGGCCAGTTCGCCGATGTCCACCCGGACCTGCCGCACTCCCCGCGCCCCGTTGGCCCGCGCCGCCTGCTCGACCTGGTCGACCACCGACAGCGCGACGGACATCTCGTGCATCGCCGCTCCGTCCTTGGCCGGGGAAGGTGCTCGCCGGAAAAGTGCTCCGAGACCCATTAGAGGCGGGGCGCACGCGGTGCACCCCCCGGCACGCCGCGCCGGGACGGCCGGACAACCCGATCGGTGCACGGCCCGGCCCGGACCGGTCTCGGGGGCGCTCTTCGAGACGTGCGTCACATCCTGCGGATGCGCAGATAGCGCTGCAGGTCGGGCCAGAGCGCCGCGAGGACGGCGGCGAGCGCGGTGGCCGTGACCGTGGCGGCGGTTCCGCCGATGACTCGCTTGTTCATGGTTCCCTCCGATGGGTGGGGCGAGGAGGCGAGGACGGAGGCGTCCGGCCGGGGCGGTTCAGGGCACGGCGGCCTCGGCCCGGATCAGTTCACCGACCATGCGCACCGCCTCGGGCACCGCCGCGGCCACCTGAGGGCTGAGGCCGATGCCCTCCTCGACGCGGGCCGGTTCGCAGCCCACCACCAGGGTGCGCCGCGGGGGTGGTGCGCCGGTGCCCGCGCACAGGGAGTCGAGCAGCGCCAGTACGGCGTCCGGGGACATGCGGTGACCGTCCAGGGCGACGCCGTCCGGCTGCCGCCGGGTCGCGGGGTCGGTGGCGTCGATGAGGTACAGCGTGCCCGGCTCGCCGCCCCGGGCCGTCGCGTCGAGGAGGACGAGCGTGTCGTAGCCGTCGAGCAGCTGGTAGGCCAGGTGCACGCCGCGGATGCCGATGTCGGCGACCTCGGCGCCCTCCGGGAGGTCCTGCCCGGCCAGGACGCGGGCGGCCTCGACGCCGAAGCCGTCGTCGCCCAGGAAGATGTTGCCCACCCCGGCGACCAGCGTGCGCGCGGGACTGCCGGCTGCGTTGCTCACGCGTCCTCCTCGGTGCTCGCGACGACGACCTCGTCGGGCTGGAAGTAGAGGTAGCGGCCCTGCTCCCGGCGGATGTCGGCGCCCGGGTCGTCCTCGACGGTGACCGCGATGTGCACCCCGCCGTCGACATCGTGCAGCACCGCCTCCACCACGGCCCGCCGGCCGTCGAGGAAGAGGTCCTGGGCGTCGGTGTGCCGCAGCCGGGGCCGCAGCACCACCCGGCTGCCCGCCCGGACCTCGTGTCCGTCGATCAGGACGTGGTCCCGTGCCGGGTCGACGGAGGGGTCCGCGCCGGGGTCCCACCAGGGGGCCTCCGGGCGGGGGAAGCCGGACCCCGGAGGTCCCCCGGCCGGGTCGGTGCTCTCCCGGAGGACCGGGACCTCACCGGCTGCGGGCGGGTACGGCGCGGGCGCACCCGGTGTGGTGATCTCGCGCAGGCCGCGCACCGCGCCGTGCAGGCGTTCCAGCACCTCGGGCGGCATCGAGTCGGCCAGGTCGATCACCGCGGCGGCCCGGGGATCGGTGCCCCTGGCCTCCCGCTTCTCCTCGTCGGTGAGGGCCGCGGTGCGCAGCGCCAGGATCTCGTCGATCTCCGTGGCGTCGTACAGGGCGCCGGGGCTCTCGGGGGCGATGGCCGGGTGGTCCTCGAGGATGATCGGTGAGGAGAGCACCAGGTCGCGGGAGTCCGGCTCCCCGGCCAGGACGGGCCAGGTGTGCAGATTGCGGCAGGCGGCGGCGGCCGGTGCGGCCCACTCCGGCGGGCCGGTCAGCGACAGGAAGGCGCCGGTGTCCAGGTGCAGCAGGGTGTGCGTGGCGACCAGGGAGCGCAGCAGGGCGGCGTCGCGGTCCTGGCTCTCGGCCGGCTGCCAGGTGCTGGTGTTCTCCACCACGAGGGTCAGGCGCTGGGCGGTGTACGGGCCGTCCAGGGGCTGCGCCGACAGGCGGACGCGGCCGGCGAGGTCCGCGCGGCGCCGCACCAGGCGTCCCACGAGCTGCCCCCCGGCGTCCTCGACCGGCTCGGTCTCCTCGGCCGCGGGGCGGGAGAAGGGCACCTCCAGGCCGTCGCCGGTCAGTTCGGCGACGGGTACGGTGAAGCGGACCTGTTCCTCGGTGCCCTCGTCCCAGGGGACCAGGACCCGGTCGTCGAGACGGAGTTCGGGCACGGTCTCGAACCCGCCGCCCGGCAGGGCTCGTTGGACCGTGCGCCGCTGGGCGTGCAGGAAGCGCACCTCGACGGCGAGGACCGCGCCGCGCCGGGGTTCCATCAGCAGTTCGGTGTGCTGGAAGTCGTGTTCGTCGGCGGTGGTGGTCCACGACGGCGGCACCAGCACCCCGAACTGCCAGCGCAGCCGGTTCTTCGCGGCCGACGCCCGGTACGGGTAGAGCACGTATCCCTCGAACAGCACGGCGTCGGCGACCTGGCGGGCGGCGGCCAGGCGGTTCTCGGTCGCCGGGGGGAACGTCGTCATGGGTGTCGTGGTCACGGTGTGGCCTCCCCGGCCGCCGCCAGCAGCCGGTGCACGGTCGCCTCCCAGGAGGGCAGCGCCCGGCCGGAGCGGTAGGCGAGCAGCGCGTCCATGGTGTCCCTGGGCAGCCGCACCCAGGCCGAGCCCGGGAAGTGCTGCTCGATCATCTCCCGCCAGATCTTCACCGGCATCCGGAAGGCGGCCTCCCGGTCCCAGGGGACCGGTTCGACGTGGAAGCCGCCGGCGCCGGTGAAGGCGGTCCCGGAGAACAGCATCAGCAGGGGGACGTCGCTGTCGTCGAGTGCGTGGAAGTAGCGGGTGGAGGCGATGTCCATGTCGTAGGTGCAGGGCACCGGCAGGTCGGCCTCCGTCTCGCCGGTGAAGCCCTGCACCATCAGCGGGACCTGGGCGAACTGCACGGGGTTGAGGCTGCTCCCCCACCGGGAACGCTCCCCGAACAGGTCGCCCAGGGCGGCCGCCTCGGTGTCGTCGTAGGCGCGCCGGGCGGGTTCGATGCGGATCTGGCAGCGCAGCGCCAGCGCGTGCACCCGGGTCTCCGGGGACGCCGTGACGCGCAGCCGGAACACCAGGGTGGGGCCGGCCGCGTACGGGTCGGCGCGCACGCCGGTGCAGCTGAAGGCGAACTCGGTCACGCGTGACTCCTGCGCGGTCGGCGGGCGTCGCGGGCCCGCTCGCGGACATGGGCGAAGAAGGAGGCCAGTTCGGCCTGTGCCTCGGCACCGCCGTCGAAGCCCTGCCAGTGCAGGCGCATGCGGCCCACCAGCTCGTAGCAGATGTCGATCGGCACCAGATGGCACTCGACGCGGCCCTGGTGCCTGCGCAGCAGCAGCGCCTCCGCGTCGGCCTCGAGGAGGCGGGCCAGCAGGGAGCCGCCGAGCACCGACTGCCAGGTCTCCGGGTCCAGTTCGCTCTCGGTGGCCCCGGCCGGGCTCGGGTAGAAGGCGACCGTGCGGCCGAGCGCGGAGTTGCGGAACAGGAAGACGACGCCCACCGGGATGCCCAGCCGCTCCCAGGCCCCCTCGTCGATGCCGTGCGCAGAGTCGGTCAGATAGCGGCCGGGGACGGTCCGGAAGCGCCCGCCGGCCGCGCCCGGGCGCTCCAGTACCTGGGCGCACGGATCGCAGGCGCAGGCCAGGGACCGGCGCTCGGTGTCGACGAGATGCCGGTGCCGCTCGCCGGGCAACGGCGTCGCACACAGCTCGCAGCGCTCCTCGCGGGGAGCGCGGGGGGCCAGGAAACGCGCCAGACCGCGCGGCCGGGCGGCGGCACCGGGGCCGTACCTCCGGTCACCGGGGGCAGGGGTCCGGTCGGTGCCGGGGCCATGGGCGCCCCGGCCGGCGCCAAAGGCGTACGCGCTCCGCCCGGCGCCGGGGCGGTGCTCAGGCCGCTCGGCGCCGGAGGCGTACGCGCTGCCGTGGGCGCCGGGGCCGTGCGAACTCCCGTCGGTGCCGGAACGGGACGTGCGCCGCTCGGCGCTCGGTGCGCCGCTCACGAGGCCCGGCCGGCCGGGCGGCCGTTCGTGCTCCGGGCGCCGGGCGGGCCCGACCCGATCTGCAGCAGGACCGGCTCGCGGGCGGTGTCCGCGTCCAGCCGTACCTCGGTGACCTCCGGGGCCAGGCCGGCCAGGGCGTCCCTGGCCGCCTGTTCCACGGCCTCGCGGGTGCTGCCGCAGCCGCAGCCGGACGATCCGGTCAGGCGCAGCCGCAAGGTGCCCGATCCGGGGTCGAAGCCGGTGGTCTCCACGGGGTGGGGCAGGGTCCGAAGTGCCCGGGCGATGCGGGTCCGCACGTCGGCCGGGTGCAGGTCGTGCAGCACCAGCAGGCTCGCCACCACGTCGTCGTCGAGCAGCGCGGTGCGGGCCGGTCCGGGGAGCAGTTCCACGATGCGGGCCAGGCCGGCGCCGTAGAACTGCATGAGTGCGCGCACCAGTTCCTCCGCGGCCTCGCAGGCGGCGGGATCGCCCTGGGCGGCGAGCCGGTCGAGGACGTCCTCGACCATGCGCCCGGCCGCCTCGGCGCTCACCGTGCCGCGCTCCGCCGCGCCCTGCGCGCCGCTCATCCGGCCAGGCCGCTCAGGCCGGTGGGGACGTGCATGCTCTTCACCGTCCGGCCGCCGCCCACGTACATGTGGACACCGCACGGCAGGCACGGGTCGAAGCTGCGCACGGCCCGCATGATGTCGATGCCCTTGAACTGGTCCGGCGGGTTCTCCTCGAAGATGGGCGTGTTCTGCACCGCGTCCTCGTAGGGTCCTGGCGTGCCGTAGCTGTCGCGCACGGAGGCGTTCCACGGCGTGGGCGGGTACGGGTGGTAGTTGGCGATCTTGCCGTCGCGGATGACCAGGTGGTGGGAGAGCACACCGCGTACCGCCTCGGTGAAGCCGCATCCGATCGACTCGTCGGGCACCTCGAACTTCTCCCAGGTCTGGGTGCGTCCGGCGCGCACCTCCTCGAGGCCCTTCTCCGCGAAGTGCAGGGCGACGGCGGCCGCGTACGCCTGGAAGTAGGTGCGGGCGCGGTTGCGCTCCAGGGCGTTGCTCCACTGCGGGATCTTCCACTCGAAGGTGGTCTCCGGCTTGGTCAGGGTGCGCGGCAGGTTGATGACGACGCTGTGCCCGGTCGCCTTGACGTAGCCGATGTCGACCAGTCCCGACAGGGCGGTGGACCACAGCCGGGCGATGGGGCCGCCGCCGGTGTCCAGCGCCAGGTGGTCCTTGCCGTCGAACCACCGGGGCGACATCACCCAGCTGTACTTGTCGTCGAAGTTCCGCTTCTGCGGGGCGGGAAGGGTGTGCTGGTTCCACGGGTGGCGCGGGTCGACCGGGTTGCCGAGCGGGTCCCGGGTGACGAACTGCTCCTGGCCCTCCCAGTCCTCGTAGTAGGAGCTGCCCAGCAGGATGCGGATGCCGAGGTTGATCTCGGTGAGGTCGTTGGTGACCAGCTCGCCGTCCACGACGACGCCGGGGGTGACGAACATGCGCCGGCCCCAGTCGGTCATGTTGGCGTAGGTGAAGTCGCAGTACTCGGGGTCGTTGAGGGCGCCCCAGCAGCCCAGCAGCACCCGGCGACGGCCGACGTTCTCGTAGCCGGGCAGCGCCTCGTAGAAGAAGTCGAACAGGTCGTCGTGGAGCGGCACCACGCGCTTCATGAACTCGACGTAGCGCATCAGGCGGCTCATGTAGTCCGTGAAGAGCTGCACGGAGGCGACGGTGCCGGTGCCGCCCGGGTAGAGCGTGGAGGGGTGCACATGGCGGCCCTCCATCAGGCAGAACATCTCCCGCGTGTACCGGCTGACCTGGAGCGCCTCCCGGTAGAACTCGCCCTCCAGCGGGTTGAGGGAGCGCATGATGTCGGCGATGGTGCGGTAGCCGTGCTCGGCGGCGTGCGGGGCCTCGGTGCGCTCGGCGAGTTCCAGGACGCCGGGGTTGGTCTCGCGGACCATCTTCTCGCAGTAGTCGACCCCGACCAGGTTCTCCTGGAAGATGTTGTGGTCGAACATGTACTCGGCGGCCTCACCGAGGTTGATGACCCACTCGCCGAGGTGCGGGGGCTTCACCCCGTAGGCCATGTTCTGCGCGTACACCGAGCAGGTGGCGTGGTTGTCGCCGCAGATGCCGCAGATGCGGCTGGTGATGAAGTGCGCGTCGCGCGGGTCCTTGCCGCGCATGAAGACGCTGTAGCCGCGGAACACCGACGAGGTGCTGTAGCACTCCGCCACCCGCTTCTGCTTGAAGTCGATCTTCGTATGGATGCCGAGGCTGCCCACGATCCGGGTGATCGGGTCCCACGCCATCTCCACCAGGCCGGCGCTGTCACCGGTCGTCGTCGTGGCCATCGTGTCTGTGCTGCCCTTCGGTCGGTCGGGGTGTGCGAGCGGGAGGAGTGACGGCGGCGGTCGGGTGCGGGGGCCTCACCACCGCGGCCGGTATCCGGTGGTGAGCTCGCGGCCGGTGTGGCGCCACTTCGGTTCCTTGTCCACGGTGTCGGCCGTGATGGAGCGCAGCTTGCGGACCACCGCGCCGTAGGCGCGGCTGCCGGTGCTGGAGAGCTTGGCGCCGGGGGGCTCGTCCATGAACGGCATGAACTTGTCGGGGAAGCCGGGCATGGTGCAGGCGATGCAGATGCCGCCCACGTTCGGGCAGCCGCCGATCCCGTTCATCCAGCCGCGCTTGGGCACATTGCACTTCACGACCGGCCCCCAGCAGCCGATCTTCACCAGGCACTGCGGCGAGTCGTACGAGAGCGCGAACTGGCCCTGCTCGTAGTAGCCGGCCCGGTCGCAGCCCTCGTGCACGGTCGCCCCGAACAGCCAGGTGGGGCGCAGCTTGTCGTCCAGCGGGATCATCGGCGCCGAGCCTGCGGCCTGGTAGAGCAGGTAGGTGAGGGTCTCGGCGAAGTTGTCCGGCTGGATGGGGCAGCCCGGCACGCAGACGATCGGGATGCCCGCCTTGGACTTCCAGTCCCAGCCCAGGTAGTCGGGCACGCCCATGGCGCCGGTGGGGTTGCCCGCCATGGCGTGGATGCCGCCGTAGGTGGCGCAGGTGCCGATCGCGACGACGGCGAGCGCCTTGGGCGCGAGCCGGTCGATCCACTCGCTGGTGGTGATGGGCTGGCCGGTCTCCGGGTTGTCGCCGAAGCCGGACCAGTAGCCCTCCGGCTTGATGTCCTCGTTGGGGATGGATCCCTCGATCACCAGGACGAACGGGTCGATCTCGCCGCGCTCGCCCTTGAAGAACCACTCGATGAACGTGTCGGCGCCGCCGACCGGGCCGCACTCGAAGTCGATCAGCGGCCAGTGCACGGCGATCTTCGGCAGACCGGGCAGCGCCCCCAGGGCGATCTCCTCGATGCTGGGCTGCATGGCGGCGGTCAGGGCGACCGAGTCGCCGTCACAGCTCAGGCCGGCGTTGATCCAGAGGATGTGGATCGGTTTGTCGTCCGTGCCGACCGCGCCGGCCTCCGGCGCCTCGCTCGTGGCCTGGGATGCTGCGTTCATCGATGCCTCCCGGGGAGGAATGCGGCCGGGCCGATGCATCGGCCCCTGGGGTTCCTGCCAAGCGTCGGCCACCGGCTCCGTCTTCGCAGCGGAGCCGAGGCGTTCGGACGACGCGGACGGCGGTCGCACGGACGCGGTCTCCTTGCGCACGAACGCCCGGCGCGGCGCGTGGTACGGCGCCTCGGGGTCGAAGACGATCCTGCGCATGCGGTCGGGTTCCCGCGCGCTGACCGCCGCCAGCGGGGTGAGGGCCTCCCGCCGCTCGCTCCCGGCTTTCTTCCCGGCGGGCCGTGCGAGTGCCCCGGGAGAAGCCGCCCGGAGTTCGGCCAGTCGGGTGACCTCGGTGGTGAACCGCCCCGGTGCGCACTCGACGAGCCGGCCGGCCGGACCGGCTCCACGGCCGAGACGCGCTTCCCGCCACATGGAAGGGTTGCGGGCGGTGCGGGCATGGGGGCGGGGCGGCCCGCTCGACAGGACGGGCGATATGAGTGAAATGTCCGCCTACGGGAACCCGGGACGTCCGGGCGCGCGAGGTGTGCCCTCGACGAGGCGCAGGACCACCCGGGAGGCGCCGGACACGACAGCGGACAGGCAGGTCGGCACATGGCCAGCAGGCACGAGTCACGATCGCCGGACGACCGGGGACCGAGCCGTCACCAGGGCTCGGAGCACCACGGCTGGTCGCCCGACGTCGACGAGAAGCGGCAGCAGGACAACCCCAGCGCCCACCGCTCCTTCCACCCGGAGGAGCACGCGCCGTCGCGCGGAGCGGGACGCGAACCGTCGAAGGAGGAACGCACCTCCGTCCCCGGCGACGCGGTGAAGAGCGAGACCCGGCGGGGTGAGGAGCACGGCGCCGGGCCACCGCAGGGCAGGCGGGACACCGAGCGCAGGGGCACCTCCGGGCGCCCCGCCGGCGGCAAGGACGCCTCGGAGTTCACCGGCGTCGATCCGGACGACTCCTGAGCGCGACTCCTGGCGCGGCTCCGGAGCGCGGGCACCTGCGTCAGGTGCTCGTGGCGGGCCGGGGTGCGCAGGTTGTGCCGCGCGTACGGACGACCCGGCGGGTCGCGCCGGGCGGCGCCGGCCGCAGAGAAAGGCCCCAGAACGAGGCCCCGGATCCCGCTCCCCCCGTTATGTTCTTCGCGGTCCTGCAATGGGGCCGCTGGCCTCCGGGCCCGGCATGACTGTGTCCCCCTGTCGATCGGATGACCT
>Ga0207873_1002101_pt1 | contig 17260 bp, 16 predicted proteins | sample BGWIniCompost_FD_187373 | JGI IMG/M metagenome (GOLD analysis project Ga0207873, IMG submission 187373) | Cellulose adapted compost microbial communities from Newby Island Compost Facility, Milpitas, CA, USA - BGW Initial Compost (SPAdes)... ...
TTCAGCTTTTTCACCATGACCAAGGAATTACTGACCTCGTTCACCGCCTCCAATACGGTTTGCTGAAAATCGATTTCCGCCTTGTCGCGTTCCAGCTTGGCGACTTCGTAAGCGGTCTTCAGTTTCCGACGGTTGAACAGGGGCTGGGTAATGCTGCCGAAAATGCCTCCAAACAGCGATCCGGGAATGTTAAACCAATTTTCGGGCATCATGGCGTTCAGGCCCACTTCCGCATCGATGATCAGGGAAGGGTATCGATAGGCCTGTGCAACCCCGATCTGGGCGTTCGTCGATCGCAAAATCAGTTCCGCTTCCCGTACATCGGGCCGGTTGGCCACCATTTGCAGCGGCACGCCGGTGGCCAGCAGCTCATTGGTGTCGGTCGTATCCAGCTCGCTTAGCGTGACCTGCCGGCGGATGTTGCCGGGCATCTCGCCAACCAGCGCTTTCAAGGCGTTTTCCTGGATTGTAATTTCCTGTTCCAGTTCGGGAATCAGGGCGGCGGCAACAAATCGCTGCGATTCAGTCTGCCGGATAGCCAGCTCGGTTTCTTCCCCGGCCTCGTGCAGAAGCTGTACGATCCGCAGCGTGCTGTCGGTCAGCTGCAGGTTACGCCGGGCCACCTCGAGTTGTTCGTCCAGCATCAGCAGGTTGTAGTAGCCTTCGGCGATAGACGCCACCAGGCTGGTCTGGATGGCTTTCCTGGCTTCGTGGGTCTGCAGATAATCAGCCAGGGCGCTTTCAGTCTGCCTGCGCATTTTTCCCCAGACGTCGAGTTCCCAGCTCAGGCTAAGCTGACTCCGGTTTTCGGGGGTATATTGATACATGTTCTCCGGGGGCGTTTTGCCGGTCTCCTCGTAATAAGCGGAGGTAGGGCTGGAGTAAAAGTTCTTCGAACGGAATTCCCTGGTGATGTTGGCCCATTCCGCATTGATCTCGGGTAAGAACTCCATCCGCGATTGCTTCAGCCATTGATCGGCGATTTCAATGTTTTTCAAAGCCGCCCGCATGTCGTGGTTATTCACCACCGCGCTGTCTATCAACCGGACCAGGACCGTGTCAGAGAAGAACTCATTCCAGGACAGGTCGTTGATCAGCGTACTGTCCGCTCCAGCCGGGAATGCGGAGCTGTCCGCATCGCGGTAGCTTGCCGGCAGGTTGAGATGGGGACGGACATAATCCTGTCCTACCTTGCAGGAAGCGAGCGCCAGGCAGGATAAGAGCACAATACAGATCGATCTTGATTCGCGATGTAGCATATCAGGCTTCGTTGGTGTTTTTTAATTTGCTTTTGACGCGCTCATCCAATTGCTTGAAGATAACGTAGAGAACCGGAATGATGAAGATTCCAAGGGTCACTCCCACGAGCATGCCGCCCGCCGCTCCAAAGCTGATGGAATGGTTTCCCTGGGCGGACGGGCCGGAAGTCCACATAAGCGGAATCAGACCTGCCACGAAGGCAAGGGAAGTCATCAAAATGGGACGCAGTCGCTGACGGGCGCCCTCCAGGGCCGATTCGAAAATGCTTAAGCCTGCCCGTCGCGCCTGGACCGCGAACTCCACAATCAGAATGGCGTTTTTCGCCAGCAGGCCAATAAGCATGATCAGTCCCACCTGAACATAAATATTGTTTTCCAGGCCGGCCAGGTTGACAAACAGATACACTCCGAGCAAACCAACCGGTACCGACAATATAACCGCCAGCGGCAGGATGTAGCTTTCATACTGGGCGGCAAGCAGATAGAATACGAAGATGACACTGAGTGCAAAGATCAACAGGGTCTGATTGCCCGATTCACGTTCTTCCAGACTCATGCCCGTCCATTCGTAGTCGTAATTTCCCGGAAGGAATTCAGCGGCAACCTCGTCCACAACTTTCATCGCGTCTCCCGTGCTGTACCCTTCGCCGGGGGTGGCATTGACGGAAATGGAATTCATCAGATTGTACCGGGTCACAATTTCCGGACCCATCACCTTGCGCAATCGAATCAGGGTATTGGCCGGAACCATTTCGTTCCGGTCGTTTCGGACGAAGATTGATTTGAACGATTCGGGATCCGCACGGTAAGGAATGTCCGCCTGCATATAAACCCGGTACTGCCTGCCGAAGCGGTTGAAATCACTTGCTTTAACACGGGCATAGTATCCGCGGACGGTGGCGAGCATGTCCTGAATATCCACGCCCATTGCTTTGGCTTTGACCTGGTCGATCTCCAGTTCGTACTGCGGATAATTCGCTTTGAATGAGGTGTAGGCCGTGCCGATCTCCGGACGGCTTTCCAGTTCGGTAATGAATGAATCGGCGATCAGGCTCAGATCCTGCAGGGTTCCTCCGAAACGGTCCTGGAGAACGAATTCCAGGCCGGCAAAATCACCGAAGCCCTGTACCGTGGGCCGGGGAAATACACTGAAGGTGGCTTCATTGATGACCGAAAGATCCGCCCGGACCGTGTCCATGATTTGGTTGATGTCCTTGATCGGGCCCCGTTCCTTATACGGTTTCAGATTCACATAACCGACGGCGAATGCCGGACTGGAACTGGTATTGATTGCGTTGTAACCCGAAACGGTGGTCATTCCTTCGATGGCTTCCCGTTTTTTCAAGATGCTGTCCGCTTTGCGGAGCGTCTCCGTGGTGCGGGCCAAGGAAGCCCCGGGAGGCATGGCCATGGAATAGGTGAAAAAGCTGTCGTCCTCTACCGGAATAAAACTGTCGGGGGTACGGTTCATCAGCCATACGCCCAACGCGGTGACCAGGGCAAGCCCGCTGAGGGCGACGCCTTTTCGGTTTATCAGGTACCGAATGCTGCGGATGTATTTCCGGGTCAGCCGTTCAAATCCCGCATTGAATGCCGTAAAAAAGCGCTGTTTGTAGGCGGGGAACCCTTTCTTTATTTCGTTTCCGGGGCGATGGGCCGCGTCCGGGTGGTTCGCGCCGTGGACCGGTTTCAGCAGCAGCGCGCAGAGCGCCGGACTCAGCGTAAGCGCGGTGACAGCCGATATGAGGATGGCCGTGGCCAGGGTATAGGCGAACTGACGGTAGAATATTCCCGCTGGACCTTCCATAAAGCCAACGGGAAGAAAAACAGCGGCCATGACCATGGTGATCGACAGAATGGCGCCGGTTATTTCGCTCATGGTGGAAACGGTCGCTTTTTTGGGCCCCATTCCGGTCCGGGTCATCTTCTGATGGACCGCTTCCACGACCACGATGGCGTCATCTACCACAATGCCGATGGCAAGGACCAAAGCGAACATGGTCAGCACATTGATGGAGAATCCAAACAATTGCAGAAAGAAGAAGGTGCCAATCAGGGAAACCGGAATGGCAATGGCCGGAATAAGGGTGGAGCGGAAATCCTGCAGGAATATAAAAACAATGATAAATACCAGAATAAACGCTTCAAAGATCGTATTCTTTACCTGATTGATGGACTCGTCGATCTGGTCGCGTACGCTGTAGGTGATTTCATAATGGATGTTTTCTGGAAATTCACTGGCAAGCTGTTCGAGTACATCCCGGATACGGAGATCGATTTCCCTTGCGTTGGATCCGCTGGTTTGGGCGATATTCAAGGTAAGGCCGGGATAGCCGTTCACCTTGTTGTCGCTGCCCAGATTGGTGGCTCCCAGTTCCACCCGGGCTACATCCCGCAGGTAAAGAACCGATCCGTCGTCGTTGGTTTTGATGACAATGCTTTCAAACTCCTCCTGGGTGGTGAACCGGCCCTTGTGTTTGAGAATGGTTTCAAATGCTTCATTGGAGGTTTCCCCGAATTTTCCCGGGGCCATTTCAAAATTCTGGTCCCGGATGGCGCTGATTATATCCTGGGGGATCAGGTTGTAGGCGGCAAGTTTCTCCGGGTCGAGCCAGGTACGCATTGCGTAATCCCGCGCGCCCACCCGGGTGACAGCGGCCACACCATCCACCCGTGCCAGGGGCCGCATGATGTTGATCTGGGCATAGGCCTGCAGAAAGGTTTCGTTGTAAATGGTATCGGGATGATCACTAAACAGGTTGATGGTCATGATGATTCCGCTTTGGCGCGGAGTAACGGTGATCCCCGATTCGTTAACCTCGGAGGGAATCCGGCTGGCGGCTTTCGAAATCCGGGTTTGCACGTTCACGGCGGCCTGGTCCGGATCGGTTCCTGCCTTAAAGAATACGTTGATGGTCCCCGATCCGGAATTGCTGGAAGAGGACCGGATATAGGTCATGTCGTTGACCCCGTTGATGGCTTCCTCTATGGGTAAAAGCGCAGCCTGGGCTACGGTTTCGGCATTGGCTCCCGGATACGAAAGCGATACGGTTACACTCGGTGGCGCGATTTCCGGAAACCGGGTAATGGGCAGCTGCGTCATGGATACCAATCCGAGAATAACCAGAAGCGACGAGATCACCGTTGCCAGAACGGGTCTGTTAATGAAAGTTTTAAGCATATTACATCGTTATCCACTATCCCTTTACGGATAATTTGAAATACTCAAATAATCGGTACAAGCAAAATAGGTAGCGGAAGATCAAATACGGGATGCGGATTTAACGATGGGATTTACCTTTACCTGGTCGGATAGTTTATCGAAACCGGAGAGAATAATGCGGTCACCGACCTGCAGGCCGTCGGAGACGATGTAATTGGACGCACTGGTCCCGGCGACTTTGATCTCCTTGCGTTTGACACGATTGTCGGGTTGAAGTACGTGTACGAAGATTTTATCCTGCAATTCACTGGTAGCAACCTGGGGCACAAGGATGACGCCGGTTTTCCTTTCCTGCATTTTCAGCGTTCCCCGGTTGCCGGAACGCAGCAGGTTATCCTCGTTGGGGAAGATGGCCCGCAGCGAAATGGCCCCTGTGGTGCGGTCCACCTGGCCATCCACGGCGTCGACCTTCCCCTGAAAGGGGTACTCTTCTCCGTTGGCCATGATCAACGACACGTAGGGAACCAGGTTGGATGATTCCGTGATATCGGTGCTGTCCTGTTTCTTTTTGGAGCTGAAATAGAGGAAATCGGATTCGCTCATGGCGAAATAGACGTAAACCTCTTCGATGTCGGATAAAGTCGTAAGCGGCTCGGAATCATTCACCAGGTTGCCAATACGTTTGGGGATCCGGCCGATGTAGCCGCTGACCGGCGCTTTGATGGTGGTGAATCCCAGGTTGATCCTTGCGGTGGCGACCGCGGCGGAAGCCTGCGCGAGGGATGCCTTGGCCACCTCGTAATCGGACATGGCCGAACGAAGCCTTACTTCCGAGATCACTTCGTTTTCCACCAGCGGCTTCAAACGGTCTACTTCCAGGCGCGCGTTTTCGAGATTGGCCTTTTCTACATTTTCGTTCGCCAGGGCGTTGTTAAGCTCTTCCTGGTAGGTTTGCGGATTGATTTTGAAAAGTTTCTGACCCTTTTCCACGTAGGCGCCTTCGTCGACGTAAATTTCTTCCAGAATTCCCTCAATCTGTGGACGTATCTCTACATTCACTTTGCCTTCGATGGTGCCCAGGTAGGTCTTTTCCGTAACCGCGGTTGCCGTATCAATGACCTGCACGGGCAGGGCAACGGTTTGGTTGTTTTTGTCAACCGATTTGGACGACCCGGAAGTACAAGCTTGAAAGGATATGCTGAAAAAACTTAGTATGCCAACGACTAATATGGATTTTAATATATTTTTTGCTTTCTCGTATGCACCCATCTATTCTGAATTTTTTATAGTCTATCCTGTGATCGCTTCCGCTGGGTTCGCCATGCCGCGCTCAGCAAAGGCGCTGATTTTCGACTAGTTAAAATTCAGAAAACGTGCCAAAGATAATTCTGGGACAAGATAATCCCGACCATTCACACCCGCAGCAAGCCACGGAAACCCCGGGCTGCGTAATAGGAGTCGGCGCCATTATGATAGATAAATACCCGGCCGAAACGCCAGTCGCCGAAAATGGCGCCACCGCGTTCCCGGACGTCGCTCGGTGTCTTGAGCCAGCTTGATGTTTTGGTGTCGAATTTCCCGAGTTTCTGCAACTCGAAGTATTGCGTCTCATCCAGTATTTCAACACCCATTTCGGCGGCCATATCCAGGGCGCTGTTTGCCGGTTTGTGGGCCTTTCTCGCTTCAAGCGCTTCCCGGTCGTAACAAATACTCCGGCGGCCCTTTGGGCTTTCCGGCGAGCAGTCGGCGAAAAGGAATTCATCCGTTTCCCTGTCGTATCCGATGACATCGGGATCGCCTCCAGTTTCTTCCATCTGGTAAAGCGACCACAGTTTGGCTGGCTTCTTTTCAAGCTTTGCCCGTATCGTATTCCAGGAAAGTCCCCGGTGGCGGTCCTTATTCTTTTCGAAGCGGCGCTTTAGGGTTTCCAGGAGCTCTTCGCGCTCATCGGGAGCCAGGTGTTTTTCTTTTTTGGTCATCCTATTGTTGTTTAGTAACTATTCCGTACATCAGCAGGGATTAATTGCCTGCAGGCATTTTTCTGCTTTCGGGTCTGAAATACCAGGAGGTGATCGTCAGCAGGATGAGTAGGAGCGGGCCGAAGAGCTCGGCGAAGCCATGGCCAGCTGCCAGGTGCGACACCGCCGCGCCGGACATCACAAAAAAGAATCCGGCATAGGCCCATTCCTTCACCAGCGGAAATCCGGGAATCAGTATGGCGACCACACCTAGGATTTTCCATACCCCCAATATGCTCATAAGGTAGGCAGGGTACCCCAGTTCTTCGAAAACTGCTATTTCTTCGTCGTTCCGGATCAATTGGACTATTCCAGTGGATGTCATGCCCAGTGCCAACCAAATGGACGCAATCCAGTAAATAATTCTGTTTCTCTTTTTCATAATTTATGGGTCTAGTTTTTCGATTATTTTCTGAAGTCGATTATGCGCCATATTGATGCCATAAGCAAAAGGCATCGCCAGCATCTGATCCCTTACCGCAACTGAGCGGTACACAATCTGGACGGTAAGTTTGCTGGTGTTTCCGGTCAATTCTTCGAAATCCATAAATTCAAGCTGTGCTTCAAACGGGGCATGTTCCATTTGAAAGGTACGGATGATCCGTTGGTTGGGAACGATGTCGTGAATGACTCCGCCTGCCTGGAATAGGATGTTCCCCTTTTCATCGGTGGTTTGGAACCGCCAGCTTCCGTGTTTTTTGTTGTCCAGTTTCAAAACCTTCGTTCCCATCCATTGTTCCACCAGGCGCGGCTCCACGTAGGCTTTGAAAAGCAAATGCAGGGGAAGATCAAATTCCCGGGTAATAAATAGTTCCTGTCCGCCGTCCTCGGCGTGAACTTTGGTTTTCTGTTCCATCTAGGGTTGGTCTTTGAATTTTCTCATAACCGCCTCCAGTTTGTTGAACCGTTCTTCCCACATTTGCCGGAATGGCTCAATGAAATCAGCGATCGCTTTCATTTTGTTCGGGTTTAAATGGTAAACCACCTCGCGGCCATTGCGTTGTTGCATCAGCAGATCGCATTCGGTAAGGATCTGCAGATGTTTGGATACGGTTGGCCTGGAAGAATCGAAATTGGAGGCAATTGCGCCGGCGGTCATGGATTGCGAAGCCAGCAGCAGCAGAATGGCCCGTCGGGTAGGATCGGCGATGGCCTGGAAAACGTCTCTTCTCAGTTTCACTGCGTAGTCATTTGTCTGCAAATATATATGTAGACACTTGGCTACGCAAATTTTTTTGAGTTTTTTCCGGCTTTCTGAAAGAGGATGATTCTCCTCAGTAGATTAACTTTCGGCGGTTTCCGTGGTGGCGAATTCCTCCATGCGGACGATGAGGTTGTTTCCCACGGTATAGATCTGAACCCACTTTTGCTTGAGTTCCCTCCCGGATCGTTTTACCCGTTGGTGTTCCCCGCCCAGGACAACCAACCGGTTCCCTTCCACGATATACTGATCGATCTCAAAACGCAGCATCTCGGTCCGGCTGAGGATATTCGTGAAAAATGTTTTGACTCCGTCTTTCCCGGAAAACCGGGCCTTGGGAATAACCTGGGTACCGTGGTAAATCCAATCGGTATCTTCCGATACGGTGGACAGAATCTTTTCCACATCGCCCTCAAGAAAGGCGGCGAACATGGTTTCGACCACGGTTTTTGCTGAATGGCTCATGTTATTTTATTTCAGTTCATTCTGTATGCGGATAAGCAAGCGGGGGTTGTCCGTATAGATCCGTTCCACACCTATATTCAGAAAGTTTTTCATCTGCTGACCTTCGTTTACAGTCCATGCGCCCATTTCCAGGCCCGCTGCCTTCACCTTGCGGACCACCGCGGGTGTGATGCCTTCCCGGTGAACGACAAGCGCTTCAAAACCTTTTTCACGCGCAATGCGGATATCCCGGTCTATGTCGGCGTCTGCAGGACGGTCCCAGAAAACCGGGACGGTGGGGGCCAGCGCTTTGACTTTGGACATGTACTCGAGGTTCCCGTCGTTGAACCCGACCACCTCCGCTGCGCCAAAGCGCCTGATCAACGCTATTGCTTCCTCAACGCAATCCGCTTTGGGCTGGATCGACAGCCGCACGCCGCCGGCATTGACAAACAGGGGAAGGACCTCTTCCAGCAGGGGCATGTGCTGAGGGGGACACGCTGCAAGGGAAAGCCCGTGTTTTTTGCGGAAGCCGGTGGCGATGTCCACCGATTGGAGTTCTTCGTACGTGGATTCCGCGATGGACAAGTCCCTGTCTCCGGTGCGTCCGGTTGTCCGGTCGTGATTCACCACAATTTTTTCATCCCGGGTTCGGTGAATATCCAGTTCAACCCAGTCCACCTGGAGCGCAATGGCACTTTGAAAGGCGGGCAACGTGTTTTCGACAAATTCAGCGGAATTGCCTCGATGGGCGGTTACTCCGCGGTGCAGCATGGTGTCCTGCAAGGGTCGGACGTCCGGGGGAGGCAGGGCAGGGCCCTTTAACGCCAGACAGTAAAGGAAAATGGAAACGGGGATCGTCATGGGCTGGAGGTTGATTTAATTGGACCAGAAATCGGCGTCGGCCAGTTCTTTGTTCACCACGGCTCCCACAAAGTTTCCTTTTGCAATGGCGCTGGCCACCGAGCGCATGGGGCTGGAATTGTCGCCGCAGGCAAACACGTCCGGTACGGTGGTTTGTTGGAAGTCATTGACCTGAATGTACCCCTGTTCGTTCAGTTGGCAACCCAATGCGGCCGGAAGATCGGTGTGTTGGCGGAACGGAACCGAAGCGTAAAGCGCATCCAGTTGCACGTCGCTGCCGTCATCCAGGATTACCCGCCTGAGTCGTCCCTGCTCGTGCACAATTTCCACGATTTCCTTTTCAATCACTTCAATGGAATGTTGTTGCAGCCGCGCAAGCTGGTCGGCGTTGAATTCCGCCGGCCCTGAGGGGAAAATTCGGAGGCTGCCGGTCAGGTTATAAATCAAGGGGATTAGATGCAGGGCCTTTTCGGCGGGGGCCATGATGCCGGTCTTTTGCCCGCGGAATTCGTATCCGTGACAGTAGGGGCAATGGATAACCGAGATCCCCCAGCATTCGGAAAAGCCACGGATAGCGGGCAGGAGGTCCTGGATACCGGTGGCGAAAATCAATTTTCTGCCTTCAAATTCTGCTCCTGCCTGGGTGGTGATTGTGAAGCTGGCTTGGTCTTTTCTTCCGCTGACAGCCACTCCCTGATGTAATTTCACAGTCGGATAGTTTAGTACCTGCGCTCTTGCCTTTTCTGCGATTTCCTTCGGCGTTGCGCCGTCGTGTGTAATCAGATTATGGGAGTGGGGTGTCTGCCGGTTACAGGGTAGACCGCTGTCGATGATCAGAACGCGCCGCATGGAACGGCCTAGCGCCATCGCCGCGGAAAGCCCGGCATAGCTGCCGCCTACGATGATCACATCATAAATTTTACTGGCTGTCATGGATTCTAATTTATGGAAATTTTCAGGGCATTTATCGCTAAGGCCCTCAATAATTACAAACGAAATGGGAATTTGGTTTACCCCTTATCTTTCTCCTACCCAATGCGGATAGATAAGGGCAGGCGTTGTAATTTCCGAAAGTCTTGCAAGGTGTTCATCGGATAAAGTCCAATTCACGCTTCCGATGTTTTCCAGTAATTGCGTTTCATTTCTTGCGCCAATGATGACATTGGAAACGGTTTCCTGTTGCACCAGCCAGTTGAGCGCGACCTGCGGAATGCTTTTACCGATTTCATCGGCTATCTGCTCCAGCGTTTGTATCACCGTTTCCAGGTAGTCTTCATCCACGGGCGGGGAGCCGACTGCTCCCCCCGCCTGGATCCGTCCCGGGGCATGCGGACGGTTCTTTCGGATCTTTCCGGTAAGCCTACCCCATCCCAGGGGACTCCAAGCCATCAGGCCCATTTGCTGATCTTCGATCAGTGGTTTCAGTTCCTGTTCGTAATCCCTTCCTATCAGCGAATAGTATCCCTGATAAATGACGAATTTTTCCAGGTTGTGTTTTTCGGAAACCGACAAGGATTTCATCAATTGCCATGCGGTAAAGTTTGAACATCCAATGTATCTTACTTTCCCACTGCTGACCAGGTTATCCAAGGTTTTCAATGTTTCTTCGATGGGCGTCCGCTTGTCGAACCCATGAATAAAGTAGAGGTCTATGTAATCCGTATCCAAACGCCTTAAACTGTCGTGGACCGCGTTCATTAAATGAAAGCGGGACGTGCCCCTGTGGTTGATCTTATCGCTCATGGTAAAGCCCGCTTTGCTTGCCACGATCGCGTCGTGTCTTTTCCCTTTCAGCGCCTGGCCAAGAATTTCTTCGGAAGCGCCCTGGGAGTACACATTGGCGGTGTCAAAAAAGTTGATGCCGTGTTCCAGACAGATATCGATCAGCCGGGAGGCTTCTTTCGCATCGGTTTCACCCCAGCGACGGAAGAATTCATTCGTGCCGCCGAATGTTGCGGTTCCAAAACTCAAAACGGGAATTGTCAATCCCGAACTACCTAATTTTCTGTATTCCATGTCTCGTTTGTTTTTGTATGTGATTATTGATAATGCAAAGCTCCGCCAAGTGATTTCTTTATACAAATAATTTAAGTTGTACATTTGTATCATAAAATTTATAGTTATGCGATGGAATCTGGAATGGCTCCGAACATTTAAGGCCATTTATGAAAAAGGGACGCTGTCGGGAGCGGCACAGGAATTATTTCTTTCGCAACCCGGTGTAAGCCTGCATCTGAATTCCTTGGAGGCCTATACCGGCGAAAGATTATTTGACCGGTCTCCCCGGAAAATGGTTCCAACTGAAAAAGGGAAAATACTGTACAATTTTGTTCTTGGATCGCTAGAAAAGCTGCGGACGGCCGAAGAACATTTTCACCGCCGTGCCCAATCCGAACGAACGACCGTCAGTGTGGGGATGTGTTTTGAGACGTTTCAATATACCTTGGAGGAACACGTGGCAGACCTTCCTTTTAATCTGATTATCAAGTTCGGACTCTACCCGCAGATGCTCGCCGATTTAGATAGCGGTTTACTGGACCTGGTGATCACACCGCAAAAGGGGACGCAAAAAAACCTGGTTTTCGAAGCCTTTTCAAAAGAACGGATTGTATTGGTGGCCGGTAGCGATACGGATACGTCAGAACTCATGTCTTTTCTGGAAAACGGGCTTATTTCAGACGCACGGGACTACATGAAAAAACAACTGTGGTATAGTACGGCGGGTGATATGGAACATTTGAAAAATTTCTGGTCCAGGAATTTTCGCGAGCACCCGGATTTCAGTCCGAATTATATCGTGCCCAATATCAGCTCCATCATCCGGTGCCTAAGTGGCCGTGAAGGGTTCTCGATTGTACCGGATTTTCTATGCCAGGAAGCCCTGGATGCCGGAAAGATCAAGCTGGTTTGGCAGGGGGCAGACCCCTGGGAAAACATCCTCTATTTTGGCACCAGGAAAAATTCGATATACCGCAATGAACTGGCACAGCTCAAGGCGCTGTTTGAGGCCAAATGGGAAAGGGAGGCCGTTTGAGCCTCCCCCGGTTTCAACAATCGAAAAAGAAACTTTATAGCGCGGGATAATCGATGTACCCCGCTGCATCGGCTGTAAACAGGGCATTGAAGTTTACCTCATTGAGGGGCGCGTTTTGTTCGATGCGCTTATCGAAATCCGGATTGGCCAGAAAACTTCTGCCAAAAGCCACCAGGTCTGCCGAACCCGCTTGCAGCATGGTTTCAGCTGTTTCCGGAGTAAGGCCGTTGCAGTAGATGAGGGTGTTTGAAAATCCCGAACGGATAGCCTGGTAGGTTTCCTGGGGGATCTCCGGATTGGACGAAATATGGATGTAGGCAATGCCAACCTTATTTAGTTCCCTGCTGAGATAGGCGTAAGTCCGGTGTACGTCCGCTTTATCGTAAGGCTGGAGATCACCCAATGTGGAAAAGGGTGAAATGCGGATTCCTATTTTATCTTGGCCGATGGCTTCAGCCGCTTTGGAGGCAGTTTCAATGATCAGGCGGCTCCGGTTTTCAATGGTTCCCCCATACCGATCCGTCCGATTGTTGACATTGGGATTTAAAAACTGTTCCAATAGATATCCGTTGGCGGCATGGAGTTCCACTCCGTCAAACCCTGCCTTCACCGCATTTTCCGAAGCGGTGACAAAGCCGGCTATCGTGCGTTGAATTCCTTCCGTTGTAAGGGCAACCGGTTCGGCATGGGTTTGCAGCCCGAACGCGTCTGTCATGATTTCGCCGGCCGCCTTGATCGTGGAAGCCCCTACAACCTGCAGGCCGTCGGGCAAATTCGCGGGATGGCCGATCCGGCCGGTATGCATTAATTGAATAAAAATCTTTGAATCCCGTTGATGGACTGCATCGGTTATTTTCTTCCATTCCCTGACTTGCGCTTCGGAGTAGATTCCGGGAATCCGTGGATAACCCAAGCCTTCGGGACTCGGCGCAGTCGCCTCGGAAATGATCAATCCCGCCCCGGACCGCTGCGCATAATACGTAGCCATTAGTTCGTTCGGGAGATTATCAATGGCTCTGCTCCGGGTCATCGGAGCCATGACCAGATGATTCTTCAGTTCGAGACTGCCTTTTTTGTAGGGTGCAAGTAACTTTTTCATCTTTACTGTATTTAATGATTCGATACAGCAAAGATGAAGTGATTGACTTGGGTGGAATAGCTGAAAAAGACTAAAAAATAGTCCTATCCGGCAGATACGAATTTTTTTGGAGTGGTGCCGTAATGTCGCCTGAACAGGCGGCTGAAGTGACTTAAATTGGAAAATCCCAATTCATACCCGGTTTCGGAAACCGACAACTTGACTTGTTTCAGTAAAAACGCGGCTTCTTCCATTCTGACTTTCTGGAAGTAGTTGTAGATGGTATCTCCGAATACCTGTTTGAAGAGCTGTTTCAGTTTCGTTTCGCTCATAGCAGCCCGCCGCGCCAACTCGCTCAGTACCGGCGCATTGCTTAAATCACGGAGTATTTCGTTCCGGATCATTAGCAGTTTTTCAGCATCGGAGCTGTTTATGTGTTTGCAGTTGGTGTATTCCCGCGCGTATAGGCTGGTGAACAGCAAATACAAAAGCTCCTGTACTTTGATCCGCAGATAAAAATGGTTCAGCGAATCGGTCCGGTCGGTACAGGCAATGTTGTTCAAAAGCAGTTTCATTTCCGAATTCATGCTTTCAAAAAACAAAAACGAATCATTTTCATCGAGGATGGACCGGATGGCTGCATTCGGTTTGTCAAGGGACAGCAATGATTTCAGTTTGGAAGCCGTAATACCTACCACCATGTACTGGATTTCAGAGTTGGCCGGGAAGCGGACCACGGAACTCAGGTCGTTGGTGGTGACCTGTATGGCCGAATCACTGTTTCTCGAAAAGGGAATGCGGTTGTCCTTGTTATAGGTTAATTCGACCGGTTCTTCGTTACTGTAAAAGAAAATGCTTCGCAGATCATTCTTTTCAATGGCCGGATCCCGCTTGATAATCAGCGGCTCTTTCAACGTATACCGGTGGATCAGCAGCCTGAAATCCTTATCGAATGCTACTTTCCGGATATAGCCCTGTCCCATTTCCTGGGGTATTTCCAGAAAATCATCTCTTAGCGGAGCATTGATCTGCCGGGCAAACTGCGTTATAAAATCAAAATCCGGAGATGCTGTAAACTGAAAAAGCATATCGCGAAGCAATTTAGGAATTATATGCCATACCTAACGAAGGTTCCGGTTCCGGAATGCGATCCGTCCTTGATTGCATAGAACGGTTAAAACAGCGAACAAGGCAGGAAAAAAAAGGACAGGCCTTGTCAGACCTGTCCCGGAAGTGATCCCGCTGGGGCTCGAACCCAGGACCCACGCCTTAAAAGGGCGTTGCTCTACCAACTGAGCTACGGAATCGAATGTGACCCCTTTTGTTGGGGACTGCAAAGGTACAATCTTCATCTTATTTTATCAAAGATTTGTGCCATTTGTTGCATGCGAGGTGCCCAGAGCGCTGTTACTCAGGGAAAATATATCGATACGTCCGATGCTTTTTCCCAAGGGTTCCGCCGGTTGCCACATGCAAGGCGCGCATTTTTTTATTGAAATCGCCAACCCAGGAAAGCTCGGCTTCGACGTATTTGCGCAAGGGAATGGTATAGTCCTGCAGTTTTTTAACCAATACCGATTCCAGCCCGTGGTTCTGGAATTTCTGCTTAACCCCCAATACGATAATCCGGATCCGGTTCATGGTGCCTTTCCGTTTGTAATAAAGGAAGCGGAGCTTCTCCCAGAGACCCAGTTTTCCATTGAACTTTTTAATAATCTGATTGACGTCCGGAAGGCAGATGATAAATGCGGCCGGTTCGCCTTTGATGGAGGCGAACCAGACCAGGTTGGGATCCATAATGGGTTTCATTTCATGGAATTGTTCATACAGCGTTTCTTTTGAAATGGGGGAGAAGCTGTCGAAGTCCTGCCAGGCGTCGTTGTAGATTTCCTGGATGTCGTTGATGTGCTTATCGACCTTGGCGGGGTTGAAGCACTCAAATTCGTAACCGGGTTTTTTCATGACCCAGTCGGCGATTTTCGAAAATCGATCGGTAAAGGGGATGGTAATGTCAATATGGGTGGTTTCCTGGTCGTAGAGTTTCTTAAAGCCGTACCTTTCAAAAAGAGATTGGTAGTAGGGCGGGTTATAGGTCATCCCGAAGGAGGGGTGGGTGAAACCCCAGGTGAGGAGGCCCCAGAACTTATCGTTTTCACCGAAATTGATGGGGCCGTCCATGGCCTTCATTCCGCGGCTGGCGAGCCATTGGCGGCAGGTATCAAAAAGCAGGCCCGCGGCTTCCGGATCGTCGATGCATTCAAAGAATCCCATCCCACCGGTGGGCTGATCGGGGAGCCATGCCTTCTTTTCGTTGATGAAGGCGGCCACCCGACCGATGGGTTTGTCTTGCCCGTCTTTCAATAACCATCGGGTAATGACGCCGTGGGAATGGTAGCTGTTTTTCTTTGGATCGAAAACGGCTTCGATCTCCGCGTCCAGTGGGCGCACGAACACCGGGTCGTTCCGATAAATGAAAGAGGCTACGTCTAAAAATTCCCGTCTGGAACGGGCGTCCTGTACTTCGATGATTCGCATATCAGCTAAATAAGCCTCAAAAATAGCAAAAATGCGCGGTGGATATAAAAGCCCCTGGCAACATTAGTTTTACAATGACTAATGGCATCAGGGGCTTGAAGTATCGGGTGGGTTCTCCCGGGGTAGATGCGGCCATAGGCCGGTCAGTTCCCGCGGAAAGAATTGTTAGTAACGGTCGTCGTCGTATGAATCAAAGCTATCGAAATCGTCAAAATCTTCTTCAAAGTCCAGTTCAAAATCATCGTCGTCTTCATCAAGGATACGTTTTTTCCAGTTTTTCGTTTCCTTGTTGCTTAGCGGTTTCATTTTTGATTTTTTGCTATCTCCAGAAGCGGGTCCCTTGGTCACGATCTTCTTGGCGTTTTTTTTAGGCGTTTTCATTACCTCTTTCAATTAGCGTTAGCTCACATGAAGTTACAAATGTTATGGATATTAATTCAAATAAAAAGTTCAAAAAATTCTGCGGATTAAAAAGCGGGTTTTAGCTTTCCGCCTGGACTCCTATTTCGTTCTCCTCGGTTTGGATGTCTTTTAATTGGGGAAGGTCTTCGAGACTGTTCAGCTTGAAATAATCCATAAACAGTCTGCTGGTAGCGTACAGGATGGGACGGCCTGGCGCATCGCTCTTTCCTGCTATCGTGATCAGATCTTTCTCAAGTAATTTCTGGATGCTGTAATCACAATTGACACCGCGTATCTGTTCCACGCCCACCTTGGTGATGGGCTGTCGGTATGCGATAATGGAAAGCGTTTCCATTGCGGCGTTTGATAGTTTCTTTTTATTGTTTTGTTGAAACCACACACTTAACGTGCCGGCGAACTTGTTCTTTGTCAGGAACTGGTATCCATTGTCTATCCGGGCCAGTTCAAAAAAGAACTCCTCCTTCCGGTACTTTTCAATGAGCAATTCAATTTGTTCTTCGATCTGCGCCACTTCGAATTCCTGATTGAATGCCATATTCAGGCAGGTGGTAATCTCCAGGGCGCTGATGCTTTGCTCTGAGGCAAAAATAAGTGCTTCAATATGTTGATGCAAGGACTCCACGATTCTTTTTGCAAAAAAAGAATTTCTTTTGAAAACACGGCCGGGAATCATTCCACGTTTGTGGAAAAGTCAAGCGCGGCATTAATAATCGATCACCTGTTCCTCCATGACTGCCGGCAGGGGGCGGTTCTCGTATTGCTGGTTGCGCAGTTGAGGGATGAACCCGGCTTCCCGGATGGCTTCCTGGATCCCGCGGGAAGTAAAGCGGTGGGGCGCCCCGGCAGCGGATACCACGTTTTCTTCAATCATGATGGAGCCAAAATCATTGGCGCCGGCGTGCAGACACAGTTGGGCTACCTGCTTTCCAATCGTAAGCCAGGATGCCTGGATGTTTTCGATATTCGGCAGCATGATCCGGCTTAGGGCGATCATGCGGATGTATTCATCCCCGGTAACCGTGTTCCGGATACCCCGGATCCTGCGAAGCAAGGTGCCGTCGTCCTGGAAAGGCCAGGGAATAAAGGCGATAAAGCCTTTCGCGTCCGCCGGTTTTTCGGCTTGAACTTCCCGAAGCCATACCAGGTGTTCAAACCGTTCCTCTATGGTTTCCACGTGGCCGAACATCATGGTTGCCGAGCTGGTAATACGCAACTGATGCGCCGCCCGCATGACATCAAGC
>Ga0207873_1002102_pt1 | contig 17251 bp, 10 predicted proteins | sample BGWIniCompost_FD_187373 | JGI IMG/M metagenome (GOLD analysis project Ga0207873, IMG submission 187373) | Cellulose adapted compost microbial communities from Newby Island Compost Facility, Milpitas, CA, USA - BGW Initial Compost (SPAdes)... ...
CGCTCGCTTCACGCTCCGCAGCTTCACGCTCCGCGCGCGCCTTCGCTTCACGCTCTGCGGCTTCACGCTCGGCTCGCGCTCTCGCTTCACGCTCCGCGGCTTCACGCTCGGCTCGCGCTCTCGCTTCACGCTCCGCAGCTTCACGCTCCGCGCGCGCTCTCGCCTCGCGCTCCGCGCGCGCCTGATTGTCTCGCTCGGCGCGCCCCCGCTCGGCAGCGATCTCCCGGAGCTCCGCGGCGGCCTCCACCTGACGCGGATCGTCGTGGGCCACCGCGGACAGATATGCCTGAGCGCGGTCCAGCTCGCCGAGGGAGCGGGCGACGCGACCCGCGCGGATGAGCACCTGCCCCTCCCCCCGGAGCCCGTGCAGATCGCTGCCCAGAGCCGCGTCCAGCAGCTGGAGCGCGCGCCGCGGATCGTCGTCCAGGCGCTCCGCCAGCCCGACCGCGACCAGCGCCCGGCTCCCCACCCGCTCGACGGCGCGATCAAGCTCCCGTAGGCCCGCCGCGCCGCCCTCCGTGACGTCCAGCGCCTCCGCCAACAAGAACGCCCGGAGCTCGATCTGGCGATGGTTGAGCCTCTCCTGCAGGTTGCGCAGCTGCGCCACCGTGCGCTGCGCCTGCTCGAGGTTTCCTGCGCCCCGCGCCAGGTACTCCAGGCGCCGCGCCAGCAGCTGCGCCTCCGCCGATTGCGGTGTGAGTTCGGCGGCCTGGACGGCGAGCTCGAGGGCCCGCTCCGCGTCTCCGCCGGCCTCGGCGGTGGTGGCGGCTTCGACGAGTAACGCCGCGGCCTGCGCGGGCTCGGCCCTCTCCTCCTTCGCCAGCTCGCTCAGCGCCCGAACCAACGCGCCGCGATCCCCGCTCTGACGCGCCAGCTTCACCCGCAGCTCCAGGAGCCGGCGGGAGGTCGACTCGAACGTCACCTGCTCGAGGGTGCGGCGCGCACCGTCCACCTGCCCCGCCTCGAGGTGCGCCTCGGCGGCGAGCAACGTGAGCTCCCGCTGCTGCTCCGGATCGGTGGACACGGCTCGGGCCCGACCCCACAGCGTCGCCGCCCGGGAGGGGCTCCCGCTCCGGCGGTGCAGATCCGCCAGGACGTGCAGCAGATCGGGGTGCTCTCCTTCTTCACTCAGCAGCCGCTCGAGCTCCTGCCGCGCTTCCTCGACCCGACCGACGCTGCGCTCGAGGAGCGTCGCGCGCCGGAGGCGGAGCTGCAGCGCCTCCGCAGCGTCCGTGGCACACTCCGCCCGACGCAGCAGCAAGCGCGCCAGCTCCTCGTGATCACCGCGCCGCTCCGCGGCCCGCTCGAGCCCCTCCAGCGCGCCCCGGTTCACGGGATCCCGCGCGAGGAGCGCTCGATAACTGTCCTCGGCGTCGTCGAGCCTGCCGATCTCCTCCTGCCGCTGTGCGAGCGCCTCGTAGAGCTGGCGCTGCACCTCCGGGCTCAAGGGATCGAGCTCCACCTCGAGGAGGAGATCCAACGCGACGTCCACCGAGCTGTCCGCCGCCTGCGCCAGGATCTGCCGAGCGCGATCGTCGGCGGGGAGGATCCCCTCGACGGTGGCGAGCAGCTCGGGATCGCCCAGCTCTCGCGCGAACGTCTGGGCAAGTCCGACGAGGGCGGTGTCGTGGGGGCTCTCCACCGCCGCGCGGATCAGGAGGCGCCCGTGGGCTTCCTTCTCGCCGAGCCCGTGCGCGATCGTCGCGGCGAGCTCCGCGAGCGCGCGACCACAGGACGCGAGGCGGTTGCCCGCCCGCTCCACACACCACGCCACGAAGGCGCGAGCGGGAGCGCCCAACGCCGCCAGCCGCTCGGCGTAAGGCCGGAGCTCCGCGAACTGCTCGATGTCGCTGTCACACTCCGCCGCGCGTTGCAGCGCTCGCAGCGCGAGCTGGTCGTCTCCGAACAGCTCGAGGGCCGCGATGGCCGCGCGGACGGCGAAGGCGCTCCCTTCCATGCCGCCCGCCTTGGGCAACAACACCCCGAGCGCCCGCTCGAAGCGGAGGTGGACCACCTCCGCGTCGTCCGGACAGACCTCGAGCAGCTGCCGCATCGCCTCCGCCAGCGTCCCCAGGGTCGGCGCGTCGGGGCGCACCGCGACCGCCCGCAAGAGCACGTCGATGCGCTGTCTGCGCCCGGACTCGCTCGTGTCCGCGAGGGCCGCGGCGCGAGCCAACCAGAGGACCCGCGCCCCGTCGTCGGGGGTGCGGCTCGCCACGCGCTCGAGGGCGCCCACGACCTGGTCGGAGTCTCCGGCCCGATCCGCCAGGCGCGCCATCAGCACGAAGGCGACTCCCTCCCCGGGGACCGCCTCGAACGCCGCCACCGCGTGCTGGAGCGCGACGTCGTGATGACCTCGGCGCTCGAGCTGCCGCGCCGCCCGGTAATGGACCGCGCGCTCGCCATAACGGCCGAGGGTGGCCTGGGCCAAGGTGCGGTACAGGGCGACGAGCTCGTCGACGTCCTGGCTGGTCGCCGCGCTCTCGGCGATCGTCAACACGTCCGCGTTGGCGGGGTGCTTCGTGAGCGCTTCCCGAGCGAGCCGAAAGGCGTCCGCGGGGCGCTGCGCCTCGAGGGCGAACCGCGCGGCGAGCCCCAGGAGGCGCCCCGCGGTCGCGGGCGTCGCCGCGTCCTCCGCCACGCGCTCCAGCTCCCGAGCGGCCATCTCCGGTCCGCCGAAGGTGTGGAGGTCCCATGCGAGCTCCTCCACCGCCTCGGCGCCGCCCCACTCCAGACGCCGTACCCACGCGAGCACCGCTCCGTGAACGTCCCCCGCGAGATCCCAGCGGGCCGCCCCGAGCTCACGCACCGCTCGGAGCCAACGCGCGCAAGACGCCCCTGCACCCGTCCCTCCCCGCACCCCCGACGCGGGCTGCAGCACCTCGACCTGCGCCTCGAGCACGGCGAGCAGCGCGTCGCCTTCGTCCGCGGGAGGGAGCGCCTCGAGGCGCTCGGCGATCACCGTAGCCGAGGCGCCCGCGGCGAGGGCGCGGCCCAGGGCGCGCGCGGCCGCCGCCGTCTCTCCGGTCGCTGCCCGCAGCCGCGCCAGCTCGACGAGCGCCCCGGCGCGAACCTGCGGTGACGCGGTCACCAGCCAACGCTCCAGCACCTGCGCCTCGAGGTCCGGCACCTGGCAGGTCCGGGCCACCTCGAGCACCGCCTCCCGCACCGCCTCGACGCGCGGACCGAGCACGTCGAGCACGCGCCGGGCCACCTCCGGAGCCCGCTCCGGGGCGAGCCGAGCGAGGGCTCCGAGCGCGCTCGCCGCAGGACCGACGAGCCGCGCGAGGGGGATGGGCTGAGACAGGAGCCACGAGAGAGCGTCCGCCAGCCGCTCGCCGTCTCCCGCCTCCGCCGCGCGCCGGAGGAGCTCCTTCGCGACCTCGGGATCCCCGGGGCGCTGCGCGAGCTGGCGCTGGGTCCAGGTGAGCGCGAGGCGCAGGGCTCCGCGTCGCTCGGAGGAGTCGGCCAGGACCTGGCACGTGCTCCCCCGCGCCAGCACGACGGCGAGGGAGCGCTCCAGCAGGACCGCCGCCGCGGAATCCGGATCGCGCTGAGCCACCAGCGCCTGCGCGGCGACGCCCCGCTGCCAGGACGGATCCGCGTCGACCGCCATCTCCGCGGCGAGCCGCGCCTCCGCGAGCTGCCCCGCGTCGAGGAGCAGCTCCGCCGCGACGCTCGCCACGACCGCGCGGACGCGCCCCTGGGCGTGGCCAGCGACGTGCCAGAGGGCGAGCGCCCGCCCCTCGTTCATGCCAGCCCGGAGCGCCGTCACCGCACCCAGGCAGGCGGCCTCGAGGGACGGCCCGGGTCGGGGCGCGAGCAGCGGTTGCAAGACCTCCTGGGCCGCAAACCAATCGCCCCGGGCCCCTTGGAGTCGTGCCAGCTCCAGGCGCACCCCCTCCTGGGACGCGTCCCCGAGGTGGACGAGCTGCTCGCGCAGGGCCGCGATCCGGCGCAGGATCTCTTCCTCACCGAGCGCGAGCTCCGGCGCCAGCTGCGCGCGCGCTTCGGGGCGTGGGTACAGCTCGAGCAACCGCGCGCGCAGGCCCTGGACCGTGCTCGCGCCCCACGCGAACACCGCGGCGTCGAGCGCCGCGAGGAGCCAGTCCACGAGCACGGGCTCTCCCGCCGCCAGGTGCACGAACAGCGACTCGACGTCGCGCGGCGGCTCCGCGCGCGACCCCGCCAACACCTCCGCGAGCCGCTCCGCGTCGAACGCCGCGTCGAGCTCGGCGTCGAGGGCCGCCCCGAGGGCCGCGGACCAGTCCTGCTCGGCGATGAGGCGCCCGAAGCGCCGCTGATGGATCGCCGCGCGACGCGCCGCGGAGCCCGAGCGCGCTTGCTCTCGCAACACTTCTTCGGCGGCCCCTGGTCGCCCCCGCTCCTCGAGGGCCAGGGCCAGCTGCTCCGCCGCGGCCGGATCCGACGGGCACGCCTCGAAGGCGCGCACGCTGTTCTCGAAGGCGCCGGTCACGTCGCCGGCGGCGGCCCGCCGCGCCGCCGCCTCCGTGAAGGCGCGCGCCGCGCGCTCGCCACGGATCGCTCCCCAGCCCCGCAGAGTCCCGAGGAGCTCGGCAGGGAGCGGATCGTGAGTCGCCGCCTGGAGGGCGGATTCGAAGGCCTGCGCCGCCTCCTCCGCCTTCCCCGCGCGGGCCAGGAGCACCCCGATACGCGTCCGCACCGCGCCCCGATCTTCGGGACTCGCCCGCCCCTCGACGCGCTGGAGGATCGCCGCGGCCCGTGCGGGCTCACCGACGCTCGCCCACCAGGACGACAGGTCGCTCGCCAAGGCGCCGTCGCCTCCGAGCGCGAAGGCGCGCTCGCCCAGACGGAGCACCTCCCGCGCTTCGATCCCCCGCGCCGCCAACGCGCGAGCCAACACGCCGCTGAGCCGCGCCTCCGCCTCCTCGTCGCCCGCCTCACGAGCGTCCCGCAGCCGGGCCTGCACGGAGGCCAGCTCCGCAGTGGGTCCGTCGAAGCGAGGCGTGGGCCGTGGGTCGGGCGGCGGAGGCGCGGACCGTCCGCTGCGCGCCGCGGCCCCGGTTTGTGACGTGTTCATGGCGAGTTACTGGGATCTCGAGAAAAGCCGCCGATTGCAGCCGGGCGGACTTGTGGCCCGAGACATTCGCAGATTAGCCTCCCTGCCTACTCGGCGGCGAGTCCTCGACGATCCGACCCCCCTGGAGACCCCGATGCAGCATCCTTCCCGCCTCCGGCAGCTGACCGCCTCGGTCAGCATCACCGCACTCTTGCTGGGCACCTGGGCGCCCCTGGCGGCGGCCCAGAGCGCGCCGACGCCCTCGGGAGAGACGCGCGCTGCTCCCTCGGCGCCGTCTCAAGCACCTTCCCCTACCCCGGCGCCCCCCGCGGCGGGCTCCCCCGAGCAGGCGCAACCCGGAGCCGAGGACGCCGCCGACGCCGGGGCCAGCGAGGGCGCGCACTCGGCGGAGGAGCAGCGCGAAGCAGCCCGCGTCGCCTTCGAGGCGGGGCGCGCCGCCTTCGACGACGAGGACTACGCGCGCGCCTACGAGCAGTTCGCGGCGGCCCACGAGCGCGTCCCCTCCCCCCACGCGGAGTACTGGATGGCGGCCTCCCTCGATCTGCAAGGCGGGCGCGAGGCGGAGGCAGCGCGGGCTTATCAGAAGTTCCTCGCCCACCCGGGCGCCATGCACGTCGGCGAAGACAAGGTGGCCGAGGCGCGGCAGCGCCTCGACGAGCTGAAGGCGAAGCTCCCGGCGCGGATCACCATCGTGACGGAGCCGAGCGGCGCTCAGATCGCCGTGAACGGCGTGCTCCAGAGCGGCACCTCACCCCTCATGCTCGAGCTCCCCGCGGGACCCCACCGCATCGAGGCGACGCTCCCGGGGCGGCAACGCGCAGAGGCCGAGCTGCAGCTCCAGGGAGGCGACGAGCTCGAGCAGCGCCTGCTCCTCCCGGAGGAACCCACGGCGGCGCCCGCTCCCCCCGCCAGCGAGCCCCCGCCCCCGGCGCTGGAGCCCAGTGAACGGAGCATGCTGCCCGCGTACATCACGTTGGGCCTGGCGGGCGCGGGTCTCGCCACGGGCACCGTGTTCGGCATCCAGGCTCTCTCCGCGCGCTCGGCCTACAACGACGACCCCACCGCGTCCCGCGCGGATCGGGTGGAGCGGAACGCGCTCATCGCCGACATGGCCTTCGGCATCGCGATCACCCTCGGCATCACCGGGATCGTGCTCCTCACCTCCAGCGACGACGCCCCGCAGACGGCCAAGGCGAAGAAGAAGCAGCCGACCCTCGCCGTGGCGCCGGTCGTCGCCCCTCAGCTCGGCGGCGCCGCCGCGCGGCTCACGTTCTGAGGCCCCCCGAGGCGCCCTGGGGTTCGCCCCGAACCTCCGGGCGCCGGCGCTCCGAGCCCACAGGGCACTCGCAGGAACGCTCTGCTTCTGATCCGCGCCGCTCCGTCGGAGCGGCGCCGCCCCATCGGGGGGCCCGCTCCGACCTACCGCGCTCAGGAGAAGCGCTTGCCGATCGCGTCCACGACCTGGCCGTAATCGGCCGGCAGCATCACGGCGGGGTTGCGGAGGTTGCTCGTCACCCCGTCGATGAGCCCCTCGTGGTAGCGCACCTTGAACTCCGTGAACTTGAGGCCGTTCGCGGTGGAGATGCACACGACGCGATCGTCGGACTTGATCACGTCCCGCGCTCGCAGCTTCTCGAGGACGGCCAGCCCCACGGCGGTGTGCGGACAGGTGTACATCCCCGTCGCGTCGGCGCGCGCGGCGGCGTCCGCCAGCTCCTGCTCGCTCGCCTGCTCCACGATGCCGTCCATGGCCTCCAGCGCCTTGATGGCGCGCGGTGCGCTGACGGGGTTGCCGATCTGGATGGCCGTGGCCTGCGTCGGCTGCGCCGTGATGGGCTCCACTTCCTTCTTGCCGGCGCTCCAGGCCCGATACAGGGGGTTGGCGTTCTCGGCCTGGGCCACCACCAGCCGCGGCAGGCGCTCGACGACGCCGAGCTGCTGCATCATGCGGAAGCCCATGTACAGGGCGGAGGCGTTCCCGAGGTTGCCGCTCGGGAGGATGACCCAGTCGGGGCTCTCCCACCCGAACTGCTGCACGATCTCGATGCCGACCGTCTTCTGCCCCTCGAGGCGTAGCGGGTTCATCGAGTTGGCGAGGTACACGATGCCCTCGGCGGCCAGGCGCTTGACGATCGCCATGCAGCCGTCGAAGTCCGTGTCGAGCCCGAGCACCAGCGCACCGTGCGCGAGGGGCTGCACGAGCTGGGCCGTGGAGATTTTGCCCCGGGGCAGCAGCACGACCACCGGCAGGCCAGCCGCCGCACCGTAGGCAGCCAGGGCCGCGCTCGTGTCCCCCGTGGAAGCGCAGGCGATCGCCTTGAGGCTCTTGCCCTGCATCACGGCGCGCTTCACGACGCTGACCAGGACGGTCATGCCGAGATCCTTGAAGGAGCCGCTGTGGCTGTTTCCACACAGCTTCACCCACAGGTCGGGCAGACCCAGCTGGCGTCCGTAGCGCTCGGCCCAGAACAGGTTGGTGCCGCCCTCGTACATCGAGACGATCTCGTCGTCCGCGACCTCGGGCATCACCCACTCGCGCTTGCCCCAGACACCGGAGCCGTAGGGCCACTGGTTGAGCCGGTACCGCTCGTCGAACAAGCTCTTCCAAGCCGCTCCACTGCGGGTCGCCAGCGCCTCCATGTCGTGGACCACTTCGAGCAATCCGCCGCAGGAGGGGCACGTATAAATGGCCTCGGTCACCGGCCAGGAGCCGGAACAGCCAGCAAAACACCGGAACTCAGCGGAGTAAGGCACGCGCGGACTATATTCCCAATCGTGCCCCCGTCGAGGGGAACCCGCCGATCAAAAGCGACCTCTTCGACGGTCACCGCCGGGACGGAGCCCGTCCAGTCGCCGTGGAGCTGCCCCCCCGAACGCGCCACCCGACGACGACGCCAGCGGACTTGCCAGGAGCCGCCCGCCGTGGCCATCTACGCCGCGGTGGACCCCTGGCTGCTCGTCTTCACTCCCTCGACGGGGGATCCCGCGCGGATCGTGGCCGGCCTCCCCCTCGCGCTGCGGCTCGCCCTCGACGCCGGAGCGGCGGGGATGGCGGGCATCGTGCTCCCGGAGGACCCCTCCGAGCGGGCATCCCTGGAGCGCCTGCTCGATGACGCTCGGCTTCGGCTCCCGCTCCTGGAGCGGGCTCCCGCGGGCGCCTCGACCATCGCCGTGCCCCCCAACTGGCTCGTCCACCGCCAGCTCCTCCGCCAGGTGGTCACCGGAGGGCCCTTGCTGGAAGGGGGGGCCCCCGCGCGGCTCGAGCCCGCCGGTCCCCAGCACGTGGATCTGAGCCGGCGCCCGCTCCGCCCCGACGTGCCGTTCTCCTTCGACCCGATCGAGGTCACGGACGCGGCCAGCGCCCGCCGCGCCGAGGGCCACGCGTTCCGCGCGCTCCGCAAGCCCCAGGACGGCTGGACCGCGCGCTGGCTCAACCGCTACCTCTCCCTCCCGCTGTCGCGCCTGCTCGTGCGGACCCCCCTCACTCCGAACCAGGTCTCCGTCGGCATCCTGGCCATCGGCTTGTGCGGCGCCTACCTGGCGTCTCGAGGCGACTACGCCTCGATGGCCTGGGGCGCCTTCCTCTTCCAGATGCAGAGCGTACTCGACGGCTGTGATGGAGAGATGAGTCGCATCACCCACCGCGGCTCGCTGACCGGAGAGTGGCTCGACACGGTGGGCGACGATCTCACGAACTACTCCTTCTACTTCGGAGCCGCCTGGGGGCTCTTTCAAGCCACCGGGTGGACGCCGTACCTCGCGGCGGGGCTGGTCGTCGTCAGCTGCGGGTTCATCGCGAGCGGCCTGGAGTACCGCTACCTCGTGCGCATCGGCTCGGGGGATCTGCTCAAGTACCCCCTGAGCGCCGGTGAGGGGCAGTCGAAGCTCATGGCGGCGATCCAGCCGCTGTTCAAGCGCGACACCTTCGTGTTCCTCACCTTCCTCGCCGCGCTCGCGGGCTGGCTCGGCCCCATGCTGATCGTGTTCGCCGCGGGCGCCGTCGGCGTCTTGGTGAACGTCCTCAAGACCGAGCTCCGCCTGGCGCGCGAACAGCGGGGTGGGACGCCGGTGACATGATCGAAGGGGCGCGCTCCCCCGGGCGGGCCTCTCCCCGAAAGCCGTCCCCCCGGCGCGGTGAAACGACGTTCGCGCGAGCCCTGCTCACCGTCGCCCTCGGCGCGCTCCCCCTGAGCCTGACGCGCACCGCCTGCGCCCAGCTCGGCCCCGACGGCAGCCGCATCCAGACGAACGACTACGCCATCGATCTGTTCCAGGGCCCCGTGCTCGCCAGTACGCGGGTGATGGGCCTCGGCGGCGCCTACGTCGCCGTGGGTGACTTCATCGAGGGCAACACCCAGAACGCCGCCGCCCCCGCGGTGCGCTCGGCCCACGCCCTCGACTACGTCGACTGGGATCTCGGCTTCGGCATCACCTTCCCCTCGAGCCTCGGCGGCTCCGACTTCTTCAACACGGGCAAGGGCCGCACGACGATCCCCACCACGGCGGAGCAGAGCTTCGTCTCCCTCGAGCTCGCCGGGAACCTCCAGTTCGGCCCCTGGGGCATCGGCGCCGCGGTCAACACGCAGCAGTACGCCCTCACCCGGGCGGAGGCGAGCGGGGATCGGCTCCAATCGCAGATCGTCAACCTGAACGTGCAGCTCGCCCGCTCCTTCCTCGACGGACAGCTCTTCGTCGGCCTCGGCGTGCGCACGATCGGGCTGTCGGTGCTGAACACGAACGCCGTCACGCAGGCCGAGCGCACCCTCTTCGAGAGCGTCGGCGGCAACGTGGAGGTGGGCACCCTGTGGCGACCGAACGGCGCTGCGTTCCGCATCGGCGCCGCCTTCCGCGGTCCCGTCGAGAGCCAGGTCGATACCGAGACGACGACGGCGCAGGTGCTCTTCCCCGGTACGCCCGAGGAGCTCTACTTGCCGAACTCCGTCCGCCTCCCCTGGCAGATTTCGATGGGCTTCGCCTACCAGTTCGGGCGGTTGTTCAACCCGCGCTGGTACGATCCGCACTCGCTGATCGAGCGGACCGATCGCTACGTGCGCTGGCGTCAGTCCGATCGGGAGCGACGCCGAGAGCGCCTCCACGCCAACGCGGAGCGCGCCGGAGGCGACGTGCCCGCAGCGAAGGCCGCCATCGACGCCCACCTCGACCTCGAGCGGGCCATCGACGAGCGGAGCCTGGAGGAGGCCGCGAACGTGACCCGCCAGCGGCTCCGGGAGCGGTATCGAGATCTCGGCAGGTTCTACGTCCTGGTGTCGACGGCCCTGCACATCGACGGCCCGGTGGGCGACGCCGTCGGGATCGAGTCCTTCCTGGAGCGAGAGGTGAACCGGAGCGGCCAGCGCACGACCTTTTCCCCGCGCCTGGGGATCGAGAGCGAGATCATCCCAAACTGGGTAGTGCTGCGAGGGGGGACCTACCTGGAACCCACTCGCTTCGAGAGCAACCCCGCCGGGGCGCGCATCCACGGGACCGGGGGCGCCGACATCAAGCTCGGTCAGTGGGACGTCTTCGGCATCTGGCCCGACCACTACACTTGGCGCTTGCGGGGGGCGGTGGACGCGGCGCGCGACTATTTCGGCTGGGGCCTCGCGCTGGGGGGCTGGTATTGATGCAACGGACGGTATTGATGCAACGAACCATGCGCTCCCTCGCCGTTCTCTCTCTCCTCCTCGCGTGCTCGGCCTGCGAGGATCCACCCGAACCGCCTCAGCCCACCGAACCCTGGCCTGCGCCGCCCGCGTCCGCGCCCGCCACCACGGCCACCGCCACCGGCGCGCCCGCTCCCTCGGAGGCTCCGCCTGCGTCGGAAACACCACGGCCCCTGCGCCCCTATCGCATCCAGGAGGGGTCGCTGATGCAGGTCACCCTGCCCGCCAAGGAGGCCAAACCCACAGGCACCTTCCGCATCGTGCGCGGCCAGCTGGAGCTCGATCTGCTCGAGCTCCAGCGCAGCCGCGGCACCGTCGAGGTCGATCTCGGCTCCGTGTTGATGGAAGGCGACAACGAGCGGCAGGAGCGCGAGCGCACGAGCCGGGCCCGCGATTGGCTCAACCTCGGCGCGTCTCGGCCCGATGCGGAGGTGGAACGGAGCCGCTTCGCGCGCTTCGTGGTGACCAGCGTCGACGAGCTGTCCCACGAGGCGCCCCACCTCGGTCGAAGGCTGCCTCCCCTGCCCCAGGACTCCACCACCAAGACCGAGAAGGGCGCGGAGGGCTCGGCGGGAGAACGTCGGCGCGTCACGGCGAAGGTCACGGGCGAGCTCGAGGTGAACGGCTTCCGCGTCCAACGCTCCGCCGCCGTCCAGCTGGACTTCCATTACGACGTCGCGGCCACCCCCGGGCTCCCCCCGACCCGGATCCAGCTCAGCTCCCGGAGCCCCGTCTCGATCCCCTTGGCGGATCACGACATCCAGCCGCGGGACACCCATGGCCGTCTCGTCTCCGCGGATCTCGAGCTGGTGGGCCGCCTCGTGGGCCGGAACGCTCGGGTCGCGTTCCAGCTCGTCGCCGTGCCCTGAGCCGCGGCCTGGGTTATCGTGCGCGGGCTGATGCAAACGGTGTCCCTCCCTTCCGTCCTCGCGAGCGCCTTGCTCGGGCTCCTGGCCCTCCACTGCGGTCCTCCGGTGGCGGAGCGTCCGGCCCCCACTCCCGTGTACGTCGCGGAGCTCTCGCTCCCTCCGACGAACATCATCGAGGAGTCCCTGCGTGCCCCCGCGCCTCCGGCCGACCAGGGTGCGGCAGCGAAGGACGAGAGCGCCCCCGACACCGACCACTCGAGCTCCGACCACTCAGGCCCCGACCAGGCGGACTCCGACCAGGCGGACTCCGAGCCCCGCGACACCCGGGGCGCTGCCGCCCCGGACGCCGACGAGCCGCGCTCTGCCCAACCGCCCGCTCCTGAGCCGCGCGTCGACGAGCCGCCCGCCGGGAAGCGGAAGGAAGCGGCTCCGGGCACGGCGCCCACCGCGCCCACCGCGCCGCCGAAGAGTCCCTGAGCCCGCGCCCGCTCAGGGGCGGATGTTGACGAGGGTCCCGCGGGAATCGAAGGCCGAGTGCCAGTTCTGCGGCACGGGCGGATCCGTCCACGAGAACAGCCAGCGCGCGTCGTGCGGCGCCAGGTTGATGCACCCGTGGCTGCGGGGGTTCCCGAACACGTCGTGCCAGAAGGCCGCGTGGAAGGCGTACCCCTGGTGAAAGTACTGGACGTAGGGGATGTCTCGCAGATCGAACTCGTCGCCCGGCTCGTCTCCGCTCATCGTGTCGGTGACGTGCTTGGTGTGAATCACGAACTGCCCACGCACCGTAGCGCGGGTGGTCTTGGGATCGCCGAGGAGATCTCGTCCGGTCGTCACGAGGGTCGCGTACACGGGCTGGGTTCCCCGATAGGCGACGAGGGTCTGGTTCAAGATGGAGACGTCGATCCAGCTCCGCTCCCCCTTCGCCCAGTAGGGCATGGTCTCGAGGGGATCGATGCGCACGAGCTGACTGTCCCGCAGCCAGTGCCCGCTCTGGGTCTCGAGGAAGGTGACTCCCCCGACCTGCTCCTGGCGCCCGGTCAACGAGAACGCCTCGCGGAAGTGGATGGGGCGCTCCGGGGCCAAGGTGCCCTCCTTCGGGTGCCCGCGGAAGAGCTGAGCCCGGGAGCTGCGCACGAACACCACGGGGAGCTCCATTCCCTCCCCGAGGGGCACGCCGTGGAACTCACTCGCCATCACCGGGTCCAGCCGATCCAGCGGGATGAGCATCAGATCCGTGCTGATCCCCCAGCGTCGCCCCTCCGCCTCGAACAGGTCGATCAGAGCGAATGCGCCGTTGCTCAGCCCGAAGCCGCCGAGGGGCCCCGAGGGCAGCACGGGATACCCGAAGGGCCGCGGGACGCGCTCTCCTCCCGCGATCTGCTGGGGCGGCCCTCCAACGGCCTCCAGGGTCCACAGGGGATCGATGCCGCGCCGCAGGTGGGAAGCCAGATCCTTCTCGCTCTGCTCCTGCTCGGCGCGGGTGGGGAGGCGCGCGTAGAGGGGCGGTGGGGCTCCGCGGGCCTTGCCGTAGGTGTACGGCATCGGGGAGCTGCGGTCGGGCCCCGCCGCCGCCAGGGCGACCGCCGGATGCTCGATATCGAGCGTCGCCGTGCGCCCGACGCAGACGTACCCCTCGGGGGCCACGCGATACCACCCTTCGGGGCACCCCTCGGTGCTCTTCGGGACCGGCGCCCGGTTCACCACCGCCCCCGTCCGCAGGTAGCCGAGGCGGCGGGATCTCCGGTTGGGCTCCTCGTAGACGACGGTCTGCTTGCCCAAGGCCGCCAGGCGGGCGTCGGGGGACAGGCGGTCCGGGGAGGGCGGCTCGGAAGCGACCTCCCCGTCCGGCGCCGCGAGCTCCTCGCTGGTCTCCGTCACGTCGGGGGCGGTGCCGACCACCTCGCCGACGGCCGCGAGCCGCGTCTCCTCCCCCTCCGGCTCGACGGGGGCGGGGGCGTCGATGACCGCCGCGGTGACCGACGACGACAGCGGCTGTCCCCGCAGATGGGTACGCGCCAGCACGACACCAGCACCCAGGGAACCGATGAACAAGCCGGTGATGACCGCTCGCCAGGCCATGGTCCCAGGCTCTACCGAACGTCCGATCCTGGGGAAAGTTTTCTTCTGAGCTAGCCGCGCTCGGTCACCGGTCCGTCACGCGCTCGGTGCGGCCGTCTTGCGGCTCGTTCTCCCCGTCGTTCGAGCGCCGCAACCCCATGCCGACGAGGAAGACCTCCTTGCTCACGGAGCGCGTTCCCTCGGGACGGATGACGCGGGTCTTCGAGTAGTGAACCTTCGTCGCGCGCACCGCGGTGTCGAAATCCGGCCCCATGAAGAGCTTGCCCACGAAGTAGGAGCGCGGCTTACCCAACGTCGCCGCTACCTCGAGGGCACGCAGGTACAGCTCGAGGCTCGCGGATTGATCCTGGAACTTCACTCCGCTCGTCCGCGGCGCCATGTCGCTCAACACGACGTCGTAGGGCGCGAACTGCCCAAGTCGATCACTCTCCAGATCGAAGGCGTCCCCCTGGAGGACGACCACGTTGGGCTCGAAGCGTTGCTCGATCGGTTGCAGATCGATGGCGAGCACCCGCCCCCGAGCCCCCACCTTCTGACTCGCGTACAAGCTCCACGAGCCCGGCGCCGCACCGAGGTCCAAGACGTGCAGGCCTGGACGAAACAGCTGGGTGCGCCGATCGATCTCCTGCAGCTTGAAGACGCTGCGCGCTGGATAGCCGCGCGCCTTCGCCTCGCGGGTGGCCGGATCTTGACCGGCATAGGGGTTGCGTCGCCTGGTCATCGTCGTCGCCGCTCCTCTTCAACACACCTCGTCAACGCCACCGCTCGTCGTCGTCCCCGTCCTCGTCACCGCTCGTCGTCAACGCACCTTGGCCCAGACGCTCTTGCTGGGCCAAGGCCCCTCCGGGCCCTCGGGGCAGTCGAGGCCGCTCGGCGCGTCTCGCAAGGTCACCAAGGTGCGCCCCGCCTGCTGGGCCGCCCGATGCAGGATCTTCCGCAGCGCCTCGAGGCTGGTGCGCGTGTGGTTCGTCACCGCGAGCAGATGCCCCTCGGGCTCGACCAGCGCCAGCGCCAGCGCCGCGACCTCCCCGTAGCCCTTCGCGACGCTGAACGTCCCCTTCCCCACCGTCGAGAAGCTCGGCGGATCGAGCACGACCACCCGAAAGCGCTCTCCTCGCCGCGCGGCGCGGCCGAGCCACTTGACGGCGTCCTCCTTGAAGAAGCGGTGCGCGGACGGGTCGAGCCCATTCAGCTCGAAGTTGCGCCGCCCTCGCTCGAGCGCGCGCCCGGAGAGATCGACGCTCACCACCTCGCTGGCGCCGCCCAGGGCCGCCGCCACGCTGAAGGAGCACGTATAGGCGAACAGATTCAGCACGCGCCCGCCGCGCGCCAGCTGCTTCACGCGCCGCCGATTGTCCCGCTGATCGACGAACAGCCCCGTGGACAGGCCGTCCGCGAGCGCCACCTCCACCCGCAAGCCAGCCTCCGTCACCACCAGCCCCGCTGGCGCGGCCTCGCCCAGGAGCGGCCCCTCGGGCGCGAGCTCCGTCGCCTCCTGACGGCGCAGATCGGCGCGGACCCGCGTCTTCGAGTAGACGCCGCGGAACCCCAGCGCGATGAGCTGCTCCCCGAGCGCGCGCGCCCGCGCCACCAGCTCCGCGTCGTACAACGACAGCACCGCCCAGGCTCCGTACACGTCGACGACCAGCCCGGGCAGGAGATCCCCCGCGCCGTTCACCAGCCGGTAGGCGTCCGTCTGCCCGCGCAAGGCGAAGCGACGCAGACCCGCGTCTTCGAGGGCCTCGGTGACGTTGGTGGGCACGCCCACCGCCCCCGCGACGAGCCAGTCGCGGAACGCAGGGGGCGGCTCCCGCGTCCACCTCGCGCCGGAAGCCTCTCCACTGCCACGCGCCGTCTCGCCCGCGCCTGCCTTCCCGGAATCTGGCCCACCGAACACCGTCCCCCCCAACGCCGTCGCGTGGAGGAACAACCGCGGCGCAGGCTCGCCTCCGTACAAACGATCTCCACAGATGGGCGCCCCCGCTGCGGCGAGCTGCACCCGCAGCTGGTGGGTACGCCCCGTATGGGGATGGAGACGCACCAGCGCTCGCCGCCCCACGGTCTCGAGCACCTCGTACTCCGTGACGGCCCGCTGTCCTCGCCCCGTTCCCGTGACCAGCTCCGTGCGGCCGCGCACGTGATGCAGCTGATGCTCGAGGCGCCCGCGAGAGCGCAGCTCCGGACGCCTCGTCGGCTCTCGCCAGCGCCCACCCCGCGGCGCCGCGCCTTCTCCCCCGAGGGTCACCACCGCGAGATAGGTCCGTCGTACCTGGCGCCCTTCCATCGCCGCGGCGACCGCCGCGTTGACGTCCTTGCGCCGGGTGAAGAACAAGAGCCCGCTCGTGGCCTGATCGAGGCGCTGGTGCACCCCGAGGTAAGTGTCGCGCCCCTGGCTCCGGAGCCACGCTTCGAGCCGGTGCACCAGGTCGTCGGCGAGCTCTTCGTCCCCACCGTGGACGACCACTCCGCTCGGTTTGTCGACGACCAGAAAGTCCGCGTCGTCGTGCAAAATGCGCTCGACGCGCCACGGGACCAGCAGCTCTGCGGTCCCGGGCGCGTCGTGTGCAGCGGTCGGGGGAGGAAGCTCGCTCAGCTGAAGCTCGCTCAGCTCTGGGCGGACTTGCCGCCGTTCTTCTTCTTCACGGCGCCGCGCACGACCACGAGGCCATTCTTCGAGCCGGGGATCCCGCCGCGCACGAGGATGAGGTTCTCCTCCGGCAGCACGCGCACGACGCGCTGATTGAGGATGCTCATGGTCTCGTTGCCGTACTGCCCGGCCATCTTCTTGCCAGGGAGCACGCGACCGGGGGTCATGTTGCTACCGATGGAGCCGCCGTGGCGCTTGTACTCGTGGGAGCCGTGGCTGCTCTTTGCGCCCGCGAAGTTGTGACGCCGCATCACGCCGGTGAACCCGCGACCGCGCGTGACACCCTGCACGTCGACGAACTGTCCCTGCTCGAAGATCTCGTCGACCTTGAGCTGCTGGCCCACCTCGAAGCCCGCCGCGTACTCCGCCGCGCAACGCAGCTCACGCAGCACCCGCTTCGGCTCCACGCCTTGCTTCTTGTAGAAGCCGGCCAGGGGCTTGTTCGTGTGCTTCTCCTTGCGGGGCTCGATGCCGAGGATGAGGGCGTCGTAGCCGTCCTTCTCCTGGGTCCGCTTCCCCACCACGGTGACGGCCGCCTGCACCACGGTGCAGGGGATGACGGTGCCGTCCGCCTCGATGACCTGGGTCATGCCAATCTTGCGGCCGATGACGCCGGGATTCTGATTCATGGTCTGCTATCCTTCTCCTGATTGGCTGAGAGGTGCCGCCGCCCCGTGGTCCGGCGCCGCGCATTCGGCGACCGGCCGCTCCGACACTGCGGAGCGCCCCGGGGAGACCCACGCCTCAGCGTCGAGGGCCCAAAGGGGCAGCGGGCTTACCCCCCGCCGCCGATCCCGTCAACCGGCTCCGTCACACTCCACCGGGCGCCCCGGCCCACCGCCCGGCCCCTCCCGCCGGATCCGATGGCCAGCGCACTCCTGCCCCGCGGGTGCTCCCCCGCCGTCGCTCGCGGACCGGCCTCCCCCCCCCC
>Ga0207873_1002107_pt1 | contig 17200 bp, 11 predicted proteins | sample BGWIniCompost_FD_187373 | JGI IMG/M metagenome (GOLD analysis project Ga0207873, IMG submission 187373) | Cellulose adapted compost microbial communities from Newby Island Compost Facility, Milpitas, CA, USA - BGW Initial Compost (SPAdes)... ...
CGTGCCGACGCCCGGGCCGGCGGCGGCCGCACCCGCCGCGGAACCGGCGGCGCCCGCGCCCGCGCCGCAGTCCGACGCACCGGTCCCCAGGCCTGCGGCGACGGCCGCAGCGGCGCCCGCGGATCCCGGCGAGGCCACCACGGCACCCGGGGAGCCCGCCGCGCCGGCGCCCATCGAACGGCAGCGGGCCGACGTGGCCGCGGCGATCTCCACACTTCCCGACGTGGACCGCGCGTTCTGGTCGACCGAGTCCACCCTGCACGTGATCCTCAACACCATCGACGGCGACGCCTTCACCCGCATCTGCCCGCTGATGGAGCGCTACGACGAACTGGCGTCGTCGCGGATCCAGCTCACGCCGCCGCCCGACAGCGGCCGCAACGTGCGCTTCCGGCAGTGCCGGAACTACTAGGCCCGCCGCCATCGGCACGATCGGCAACGAAAAAGGCCACCTTCGCAGGTGGCCTTGATCGTTCTCGTCTGGTGGGCGGTGCAGGGATCGAACCTGCGACCCTTGCCGTGTGAAGGCAATGCTCTACCGCTGAGCTAACCGCCCGGTGTCGCGCTTCCGCGGCAGCGGGGGCGCGGGAAACGGGACGCGAATTCTACGTGGCCCCCGGCGCGGCGGCAAGCCCGGCGGTCGCGATCCCTGGCCGCGCCACGACCAGGTACCGGCCCGGAAGCGGCGCGCTGGTTGGCCGCCCCGCGGCCGTGGATCCATCCGGCCGCAGCGGTCAGCCGTCCTGGCCCGCGGCCCCGCCCCCGTGGCGCGGCGCCTTGCGCTGCCGCTCGCGCGCCGCGCGCAGCCCGTCGAGCTTCTCCTTGAGCCGGATCTCCAGGCCGCGCTCGACCGGTTCGTAGTAGATCCGCTCGCCCATCGCGTCGGGGAAGCCGGTCTGGTCCAGCGCGACCCCGCCTTCGACGTCATGGTCGTACTGGTAGCCCTTCGCGTAGCCGAGTTCCTTCATCAGCCGCGTGGGCGCATTGCGCAGGTGCAGCGGCACCTCCTGGGTGCCGTACCGCGCCACGTCGCGGCGGGCCGCGCCGAACGCGCGGTAGGCGGCGTTCGACTTCGCGGTGCTGGCGAGGTAGATCGTCACCTGCGCCAGGGCGAGGTCGCCCTCGGGGCTGCCGAGGCGGTCGTAGGTGTCCCAGGCGTCGATCGCCATCTGCAGCGCGCGCGGATCGGCCAGGCCGACGTCCTCGACCGCCATCCGGGTCAGGCGCCGCGCCAGGTAGACGGGATCGCAGCCGCCGTCGAGCATCCGCGCCAGCCAGTACAGCGCGGCGTCGGGGTTGGAGCTGCGCACCGACTTGTGCAGGGCCGAGATCTGGTCGTAGAACTGCTCGCCGCCCTTGTCGAAACGGCGGGTGCGGTCGGCGAGCACCTGCTCCAGCACCGCCGGATCGATGGTGCCGCCCTCGCCCACCAGCTCGGCGGCGATCTCGAGCAGGGTCAGGCCGCGGCGGACGTCGCCGTCGGCGGCGACCGCGATCATGCGCAGCCCCTCGCCCTCGACCTGCAGGCCGCGCCCACCCAGCCCGCGCTCGCCGTCGTCCAGCGCGCGCCGCAGCGCGGCCTCGATGTCCTCGGCCGACACCGCCTCCATCACGTGCACCCGGCAGCGCGAGAGCAGCGCCGAGTTCAGCTCGAACGAGGGGTTCTCCGTGGTGGCGCCGACGAACACGATCGTGCCGCGTTCGATGTGCGGCAGGAACGCGTCCTGCTGCGCCTTGTTGAACCGGTGCACCTCGTCCACGAACAGGACGGTGCGGCGCCCGCCGGCGAAACGCTGCGCCGCCTCCGCCAGCACCTGGCGCACTTCCGGCAGCCCGGACAGCACCGCCGACACCGAGCGGAACTCGGCATCGGCGTAGCGTGCCAGCAGCAGCGCGAGCGTGGTCTTGCCGCAGCCCGGCGGGCCCCAGAGGATCATCGAATGCACGGCGCCGGCCTCGACCGAGCGCCGCAACGCCGAGCCGGGCGCCAGCAGCCGGCGCTGGCCGACCATTTCGTCCAGGCTGCGCGGCCGCATGCGCTCGGCGAGCGGCTGCAGCGCGCCCGGGGCGGCGCCGAGCAGGTCGCCGGAGTCGTCTGGATTGGGCGCTGGGCGCCTGGCGCGAGGCACGGATCGTGTCGGGGGACTGGAGGGACCGGGCACCTTACCAAGCCGGCCGGGCGGCTGCACCGGCGCCCTCGGCACGGCGCGTCCGCGCAGCGCGCGATCCGCGACGCATCCCGCATCCCGCGGCCTGCGCAGCGTGGTACCGTCCGCCCGACCGCGCCGCCCGCCGCCCTGGCATCCCCCGGCGGCGCCGGTCGGGAATTGCACGCAGTGCCCCCGCTTGCCTGCAGGAGGATATCGGATGTCCCTGTTCGCCCGGCTGCGCCGGTCCCTCGCCCCCTGTTTCGCCCTCGCCGTCGCCCTGGCGGCGGCCCCCGCCCCGGCCGCCGATCCGGTCACCGTCTCCGATTTCCAGCTGCCGCCCCAGGACGCGGCCGGCTGGACCCGGCTTTCGCCCTCCGCCGACAGCCGCCTGGTGTACGTGGATTCGCAGCAGGGCAACGACGCGGATGCGCGCATCTACCTGCCCGCCGATCCCGAGATCGGTGCGGACCCGCAGTCGCCACGCGGCCCGATCCGCGCCTTCCGGACCATTGCCGCCGCCCATGCCAACCTGCGCGAGGACCAGCCCGACTGGATCCTGCTGCGCGCCGGCCGGGTCTGGAACGAGCGCCTCGACATCAAGCGCGGCCGTTCGCCGGCCGAGCGCGCGGTCGCGACGACGTGGGGCGCGGGTCCGCGACCCGAGCTGCGCACCGGCACCGACAAGGCGATCGGCAACTACCAGTTGGTGAACGTCGCGATCGTCGGCCTCCGCTTCTGGGCCCACACCCGCGACAGCGACGGCCCCTACTTCACGGGTTTCGACGGTTCCTCGGGCATCAGCGTGTTCACCCGCCTGCGCGGCGACCGGCGCCAGGTGCGCGACGTGCTGATCGAGGATTGCGTGTTCCGCGCCTACAGCAACAACGTCCTGACCGGCGGCGTCGGGGACGGCAACGAGCCCATCACCCGCTTCGTGATCCGGCGCAGCATCATCTCGGGCAACTATTCCACCAGCGCCCACGCCCAGGGCCTGTACCACACGGGTTCGGGACAGCCGCTGCAACCCTCGGTGCTGCTGCAGGAAAACCTGTTCGACCACAACGGCTGGCGGATCCAGTCGCGCGACGGCAACAACGCCCAGGCCGAAGGCCAGGCGACGATGTTCAACCACAACACGTACTTCTCCTTCGCCAAGGGCGTGATCTTCCAGCGCAACCTGTTCCTGCGCGCCTCGTCCATCGGCAACAAGTGGACCGGCGATACCGGCGACCCGACCCTCGGCGTGGTGATGGAGGACAACCTGTACGTGGAGGGCGAGATCGGCGTCAGCGTCGGCGGCAACTCCGAGGGCCCGGCGCGCTTCCGCGACATGGTGTTCCGCGACAACGTGCTGGTGGACATCGGCCGCAGCCGGCCCACCAACCGCTCCCTGGCCTGGGGCATCGACCTGATCGACTGGCTCGGCGGCGAGGTGACCGGCAACCTGGTGATCCACAACCGCTCCGGCATCACCAATGCCTACGCGCTCAAGACCGACTCGGGCACGCGCTTCGAGGACGTGGCGATCAGCGGCAACGTGCTGGCATTCGCGACCGGCACCGGCACCCCGAGCGTCCAGCTCGGCGACGGCGTGAACGTCGTGTACCGCGACAATACCGTGGTCAGTCCGAGCAACAGCCGGCTGGTGCGGCTCGCCGGCGGCGGCTACACCTTCGCCGGCACCAACCGCTACGTCAGCGGCGCCAGCCAGGCGTTCCAGGTCGACGGCAACCTGCGCACGCTCGCGCAGTGGCGCAGCGACACCGGCGACCAGGGGGCGACCGGCTCGATGCCGGCCTTCCCGGCGCCGCAACGCGACCTGGAGGGCTACGCCGCCACCCTCGGCCTCGACGGCTTCCAGGGCCTGCTGGACGCGTTCCACGCCCAATCCAAGGCGACCTGGAACCCGGCGCTGACCGCGGGCGCGATCAACGACTGGCTGCGCGCGGGCTACGGCATGGCGCCCCTGCAGCCGCGGCGCGTGCGCCGCAATGGCGGGACGCCGCTGGCGCCACCGGCCGCCCCGGCCACCACTGCCGCCGCCCCGCCTCCCGTGCCCGCGGCTGTTTCCGCGGCCGCACGTGCGTCGGCGACGCCCGCGACCGCGGACGGGGACGTGGCCATGCCGGCCCCCGCGCGACGCGCGACGGGCCTGCGCGGTCTCCTGGTGCGGCTGCTGCCGTTCCTGGCCGACGACGGGGACCGCTCGCGCGACAGCGAGGCGCGACGCGACCGGCACTGATGCCGGCCAGCGCCGCATGCGCTTCCAGCGCCGTTCCCTGGCCGACGCCGGCCGGCGCCGGCCGCGACCGGCGCGACTGGCGCGGGCGGAGCCTCGCCCGCGAGGCCCCGGTCAGCGCGTCGTGCCCCCGAGTTCGTAGTTCACCCGCCGCCAGGCATTGGCGACCAGGTCGTAGAGCGCCTCGATCCGGACCGGGGTCATGCCGCTGCGGCCGAAGTCGGCCACGCCCTCGGCGGTGATGCGCAACAGTCGCTGCCCGCCCTCGACGGTGCTGATGTCGTCGAACTGCAGGCGTGCGGTCGGCACGCCGAACTGGCGGTCGAGTTCGCCCGCGATCTGGTCCTCGAGCTGCCGCACCAGGACCGCGTCGTTGGGCACCAGGCGTTCGCCGGCGGCGACCCCGCCGATGGTCAGCTGCGGATACCCGGCGCTGTTGAACAGGGTGTCGTAGAGCGTGCTGTAGCGGAACCCGATCCACTCTGCGTCCTCGCCCAGGCGCAGCCGCCCCTGCCCGCTGACGCGGCGGTCGCGCAGGCTGGAGATGGCGACGTCGAAGGAGTCGATGCTCACTTCGATCGAGGCGGTGTCGAGCTGCTCGGCCAGCGCCGCCACGACCACCGCCGCCACCGCGTTGTCGAGCGCCTCGTCGCCGCTGGTCGCGCTACCCGCGCGCTGGGCCACCGGCGAAGGCGGCCCCGGCGGGGCGGCCACCGGCGACGACTGCGCAAGGGCCGGCACCGCGGCCAGGCAGGCGACGGCGAGCAGCCCCCTGAGCCTGCCGTGCCGGGTCGTCGTCCGGATTGGAGCGTGCATGCGTTGAACCTCGCGTCCCGGCGCGCCGTGCGGTCAGCCTTCGCCAACCACGTCGACGCCCGGCGGCGGCGTGAACCTGAAGGTGCCGGCGGCGAACGCCGGATTGCGCTTCCAGCCGCTGAAGCGGATCTCCGTGCGCTGGCCGAGCGCGTCGACGATCTCCATCCGCGCCAGCCCCTGTGCGCCGAAGCCCAGGCGGGCGGACTCGAACGAGGCGTCCTCGCCGGCCTTGCGCGGACGCAGGAGCAGCCACTGCAGGCCGTCGGCTTCGCCTTCGTCGTCGATGATGTAGTCGCGGTCCAGGCGCGCCGGGTCGATCAGCGCGGCGAGCGGGCTGTCCTGCTCGGCGCCGCCCTGCGGGCGGCGCGTGACCTGCTCGAGGTCGGGATCGTGCACCCACACCGTGGTGCCGTCGGCGACGATCAACTGCGGATACGGATCCTGGTACTCCCAGCGGAACAGGCGCGGGGCGGCCAGCGCCACGCGGCCGCTGGAGGTCTCGCGCACGCGCCCGCCCTCGTCGAACACGTGCTGGGTGAAGCGTCCCTCGAGGCCCTTCAGGCCGCGGGTGAAGCTGTCGAGCCGGTCGCGCGCGCCCGCATGCGCGACGCCGGCCAGCGCGATGATGGCGATGAGCAGCCAGCGGCAATTGCGGATCATTCAGGCGTCCTCGGGTGATGGGAGGCGCAAGTCTGCAAATCCGAAGCTGAACATGCAGCGCACCCGTCCCATCCAGTCACAACAACGCAGGAACGGGCCGGAGGCGGACGGGCGCAGGGGGAGGTCGCGGCGATCCGTTCAGGCGAGCCAGCGCACGCCACGGGCACGGGTAGCCGCCGGTGGGCCGCGGGCGTGCGGCGAGTGCGGACGATCGGGCCGGCGCGCGGGTCGCGGCTGAAGCCGCTCCTACTTGGGGGGCGGCGGGGCGAGGACGGTGCGGTCGCCGTTGTGCTCGGGCGCGGACACCACGCCGGCCGCTTCCATCGCCTCGACCAGGCGCGCGGCGCGGTTGTAGCCGATCTTCAGCCGGCGCTGCACGCCGGAGATCGAGGCGCGGCGGGTCTCGGTGACGATCTTCACCGCCTCGTCGTACAGCGGGTCGGTCTCGTCGCCGGTGCCGCCGCCGGCCTCCGGCAGGCCGGTCGCGCCGACCGCCGAGCCGTCGTACATCGTCTGCGCCTCGTCCAGCACGCCCTCGATGTAGTCCGGGCCGCCGCCGCTCTGCTTGAGGTGCTCGACCACGCGGTGCACCTCCTCGTCGCTGACGAAGGCGCCGTGCACGCGCTCGGGCATGGCCGTGCCCGGCGGCAGGTAGAGCATGTCGCCGTGGCCGAGCAGGGTCTCGGCGCCGGACTGGTCCAGGATCGTGCGCGAGTCGATCTTGCTCGACACCTGGAACGCGATGCGGGTCGGGATGTTGGCCTTGATCAGGCCAGTGATCACGTCCACCGACGGGCGCTGGGTGGCCAGGATCAGGTGGATGCCGGCGGCACGCGCCTTCTGCGCCAGGCGGGCGATGAGCTCCTCCACCTTCTTGCCGACGATCATCATCATGTCGGCGAATTCGTCGATGAAGATGACGATGAACGGCAGCGTCTCCAGCGGGGGCGCGACATCGCCTTCCCCGCCGCCCGGGCGGAACAGCGGGTCGAGCAGCGGCTGCCCGGCCTCCTGCGCCTCGCGCACCTTCTTGTTGAAGCCGGCCAGGTTGCGCACGCCGACCGCGCTCATCAGCTTGTAGCGGCGCTCCATCTCGGCCACGCACCAGCGCAGGCCGTTGGCGGCCTCCTTCATGTCGGTGACCACCGGCGCCAGCAGGTGCGGGATGCCCTCGTAGACGCTCAGCTCGAGCATCTTCGGGTCGATCATCAGCATCCGCAGGTCCTTGGCCGAGGCCTTGTACAGCAGGCTCAGGACCATGGCGTTGACCGCCACCGACTTGCCCGATCCGGTCGTGCCGGCGACCAGCAGGTGGGGCATGCGCGCCAGGTCGGCGACGGTCGGGCGGCCGGCGATGTCCTTGCCGAGCGCGAGCGTGAGCAGGCCCGGCGCCTTGTCGTACTCCTTCGAGCGCAGGAGTTCGGACAGGTAGATCATCTCCCGGCTCGTGTTCGGGATCTCCAGGCCGATCACCGACTTGCCCGGGATCACGTCGACCACGCGCACCGACTTCACCGACAGGCCGCGCGCGATGTCCTTGTCCAGCGAGCTGATCTGGCTGACCTTGATGCCCGGCGCGGGCTCGATCTCGAAGCGGGTGATGACCGGACCGGGATAGGCACCGACCACCTGGGCGTCGATGCGGAAGTCCTTGAGCTTGAACTCGATCTGGCGCGAGAGCGTTTCCAGGGTCTCCTCGTCGTAGCCCTTGGGCTGCGGCTTGGGATCGTCGAGCAGGGCCAGCGGCGGCAGGCCGGTGCCGTCGCCGACGTGGAACAGCGGAATCTGCTGTTCGCGCTTGGCGCGCTCGCTCTTCTCCACGACCGGGGCCGGCGGCGGCTCGATCTTCACCTTCTCCCGCCGCGCGCGCAGTTCGGTCTCGACCCGGCGGGTTTCCTCGCGCTCGACCCGGCGCTCGCGCGCCTCGATGTGGTCGGCCGCCTGCCTGCGCCCGCGCCGCAGCAGCTCCGGCAGCTTCAGCACCCACGCGCCGATCCGGTCGGCCACGGCCAGCCACGACAGCCCCGTCGCCAGGGTCACCGACACCAGCAGCAGCGCGAGCAGGAACAGGTTGCCGCCCAGCGCGCCGAAGCCGCGGTTGAGCGAATTGCCGACCAGGCGGCCGAGCACGCCGCCGCCGCCGGCCGGCAACCCCGCCACCGCGCCCATGCGCAGGTACAGCAGGCCCGTGGCCGCGACCAGGAAGCCGACGATGCCGACCAGGCGCAGCGCAGGCCCGAAGTCGACCTGCCCGTCGCCGTCCGAGTCCATCCCGTACAGGGCGATCCAGGCCACCGCGCCGAGCACCAGCGGCAGCAGGTAGGCGACGTAGCCGGTCAGGTACAGCAGCACGTCGGCGATCCACGCGCCAACCGGCCCACCGGCGTTCGACAGCGGCGCGGTGACGCTGCCCGACGCGGTGGACCAGCCCGGATCGTCGGGCGAGTACGTGACCAGGCAGACCAGCAGGTACAGCAGCAGCGGCGCGACCAGGATCATCGCGATGTCGCGCAGCAGCCGCTGGCGACGCGGATCCGGCGGCGCGACCTCCGTCGTCGACGCGCGCTGGCGCCTGCCGCGTTCAGGAACCGCCCGAGCCACCGTCATGCACTGCCTTAGGAAGAGGACCCAATTGCTTGATCTTAATTCATAGTTTCATGGATTGCAGGGCCGGATGACGGAGCGCCCCCTGCTCCACGTTGAGGCCCCTGGCCAGCGCCGCGTCCTCGCGCCAGCCGCCCGAGGCCAGCCGGTCCACCCAGGGCAGGATCGCCGCGCTGATCGCCTGCGATGCGGTCCGCGGCACCGCCCCGGGCATGTTGGTGACGCAGAAGTGGGCCACCCCCTCCTCGACGTACACCGGATCCTGCCACGTCGTGGGCCTCGAGGTCTCGACGCAGCCGCCCTGGTCGATCGCGATGTCCACGACCACGCTGCCGGCTTCCATGGCCCGGACCATGTCGCGGCCGACCACCTTCGGCGCGACCGCGCCGGTCACCAGGACCGCGCCGACCACGAGGTCGGCTGCGGCCACCTCGCGCGCCACCTGGTCCTCGTACGGATACAGCGCGGTGACGTTGGCGCCCAGCCGCATCATCGACTCCAGGCGGTCCGGGCGCTTCTCGAACACCACGACCTGCGCGCCGCTGGCTGCGGCCAGCGCGGCCGCGGCGCCGCCCGCCTGGCCGGCGCCGAGCACGACCACGCGGCCGCGCGGCGTGGCCGGCAGGCCGCCCAGCAGCACGCCCTTGCCGCCCAGCGGCTGGTGCAGGTGGTGGGTGCCGACCTGGACCGCGATCCGCCCGGCGATCACCGACATCGGCGCCAGCAGCGGCAGGGTTCCGTCGTCGAGCTCCACGGTCTCGAACGCGACCGCGGTCAGGCCGATGTCCAGCAGCCTGCGCGCCAGCGCGGGATCCGGCGCCAGGTGCAGGTAGCAGAACAGCAGGTGTTCGCGCCGCAGCAGCGCGAGGTCGCCCTCGATCGGCTCCTTGACCTTGACGATCAGTTCGCCGCGTCCGTAGAGCTCGGCCGCGTCGCGGGCGATGCGCACGCCCAGGCGCTCGTACTGCGCGTCGTCGAAACCCGAAGCCAGGCCGGCGCCGCTTTCGACCCAGACCTCGTGCCCGCGCCGGACCAGGTCGCCGGCCGCCGCGGGGACCAGGGCGACACGCCCCTCCATGATCCTGGTCTCCCTCGGGACGCCGATGCGCATGCGTGCCTCCGGTCAGCCGCGGGAGCGCGACGGACACGTCGCGCGATGGCCACCGGGCCGCACACCGGGCGCTCGCGCCGGGGTCGCGGACCGCATACGCAGCGTTCCGCGCGGCGCATGCGTGCGCGCCTTGTGTTGCTGCCGCCGCGCCGCCAAGCTATGTGCCCCGTTACGCCGCAACTCCATCGACAGCGAGTATACATGAGCGCTTCTCCGCCCCGGCACGTCCGCCTGCTGATCCTCGGTTCCGGCCCCGCCGGCTGGACCGCCGCCGTCTACGCCGCGCGTGCCAACCTCAAGCCGGTGGTGATCACCGGCCTGCAGATGGGCGGGCAGCTGATGACCACGACCGAGGTCGACAACTGGCCGGGCGACCCGCACGGCCTGCTCGGACCGGACCTGATGGCGCGGATGCAGGCGCACGCCGAGCGCTTCGAGACCGAAGTGGTGTTCGACCACATCCACACCGCGGACCTGTCCAGGCGCCCGTTCACCCTGGTCGGCGACAGCGGCACCTACACCTGCGACGCGCTGATCATCGCCACGGGCGCGACCGCGAAGTACCTGGGCCTCGAGTCGGAGGAGAAGTTCAAGGGCCGCGGCGTGTCCGCCTGCGCCACCTGCGACGGCTTCTTCTACAAGGACCAGGACGTGGCCGTGGTCGGCGGCGGCAATACCGCGGTCGAGGAAGCGCTGTACCTGTCTAACATCGCGCGCAAGGTCTACCTGGTGCACCGCCGCGACACCCTGCGCGCGGAGAAGATCATGCAGGACAAGCTGTTCGCCAAGGTCGAGGCCGGGAAGATCGAACCGGTCTGGCACCACGTGGTCGACGAAGTGCTGGGCAACGACGCCGGCGTCACCGGCATGCGCCTGAAGTCGGTGCTCGACGGCTCCACGCGCGAGATCGACGTCCACGGCTTCTTCGTCGCCATCGGCCATACGCCCAACACCGGCCTGTTCGAAGGCCAGCTGGCGATGGACAACGGCTACATCGAGATCCGCTCCGGGCTCGGCGGCAACGCCACCGCGACCTCGGTGCCGGGCGTGTTCGCGGCCGGCGACGTCGCCGACCAGCACTACCGGCAGGCGATCACCTCGGCCGGTTTCGGCTGCATGGCCGCGCTCGATGCCGAGCGGTTCCTGGACAAGGAGGCCTGAGGCCTCGCCACGCCTGCCCCCGCCCGGCGACGCGGGGGTGATGCGGCCGGAACGCGGACCGCTGCGCCATGGCTGAGGTCCGGATCCATCCGCGGCTGTCCGAAGTCCCCGCCGCCGCGTGGGACGCGCTGCACGGCGGCGCGAATCCGTTCGTCGCGCACGCCTTCCTCTCCGGCCTCGAGCAGACCGGATGCCTGCGCCCCGAATGGGGCTGGGCGCCCCACCACGTCGCGCTCTGGGAGGGCGACAGGCTGCTCGCCGCCGCGCCGGCCTACCTCAAGGACAACTCGCACGGCGAATTCGTGTTCGACCACGCCTGGGCCCACGCCTATGCCCGGCACGGCCTCGACTACTACCCCAAGCTCCTGTGCGCCGTACCCTACTCGCCCGTCACCGGGCCGCGGCTCCTCGCGCCGAACCCGGAACTGCGCATCCGCCTCGCGCAGGCGCTGGTGACGGAAGCGTCGCGACTGGGCCTGTCGTCCGCGCACGTCAACTTCCATCCTGGATCGGAAGACGCCGCGTTCGACGCCGGCTGGCTGGAACGCGCCGACCTGCAGTACCACTGGCGCAACGATGCCGGCTGGTCGTGCTTCGACGACTACCTCGCGGCGATGGACCACAAGCATCGCAAGAACATCCGCCAGGAGCGGGCCAAGGTCGCGCGCGCCGGAGTGGGGTTCCGGGTGGTCCACGGCGGCGATGCCGGCGATGCCGAACTCGCGGCGATGCACGGCTTCTACCTGCAGACCTTCGCCGAATACGGCAATGCGCCGGCGCTGACGCTCGACTTCCTCCGCCACCTCGCCGCGACCATGCCCGGGCAGCTGGTCCTGGTGTTCGCCGTGCACGGCGGCGCACCCGTGGCCGGCGCGCTGTGCCTGCGCGGCGCGGACACCCTGTACGGACGCTACTGGGGCGCGCACGTGCAGCTGCCCGGCCTGCATTTCGAGACCTGCTACTACCAGGGCATCGAATACTGCCTGCGCGAGGGCCTGCACGTGTTCGAGCCGGGCGCCCAGGGCGAGCACAAGATCGCGCGCGGCTTCCTGCCCACGCCGGTGCGCAGCCGCCACTGGATCGCCGATCCGCGCTTCCGCGACACGCTGGCCGACTGGTGCGACCGGGAACGCGCCGCGATCGGGCAGCACCGCCGCTGGCTCGCCGCGCGCAGCCCGTTCCGCAGGGGCTAGCGGCCGGCATGCGGCGACCCGCCGCGGCACGGCCACCCCGGCCCACTAGAATGCCGCCGTGAGCCTCCAGATCCCCTGGCTGGGCGACGATCCCGACGCCCCCTTCCCCGAGCCCGACCGCGTGCCCGGCCTGCCCGACGGCCTGCTCGCGGTCGGCGGGGACCTGTCGCCCACCCGGCTGCTGAACGCCTATCGCCAGGGCATCTTCCCCTGGTACTCGAACGGCCAGCCGATCCTGTGGTGGTCGCCGGACCCGCGCACGGTATTCCGGACAGACGGCGTCCGCCTCTCCTCGCGCTTCCGTCGCACCCTGCGCGCCTCGCCCTGGGTGGCGCGCGCGGATACCGCGTTCGAACGCGTGGTCGCGCGCTGCGCCACGGCGCCGCGCCGCGGCCAGCGCGGCACCTGGATTACCCGGGAGATGCGCGAGGCGTACGTCCGGCTGCACGCGCTCGGCCACGCGCACAGCGTCGAGGTCTATGCCGGGCCGGAACCGGGCGCGGCGCTGGTCGGCGGCATCTACGGCGTCGCCATCGGCCGGATGTTCTTCGGCGAGAGCATGTTCAGCGACGCCTCGGGGGGCTCCAAGGCCGCGCTCGCCGCGCTGGCCGCCTGGCTGCACGGCCGGGGCTGGCCGTGGATCGACGCCCAGGTCGAAAGCCAGCACCTGCTCACCCTGGGGGCGGTGTCGGTGCCCCGGGCGGAATTCCTGGCCCGGGTCCGGGCGCTGGTGGCCGAACCGGAACTGCCGGGCGGCTGGACCCGGACGTTCGGCCAACGGCCGGTCCGGCTCCTTGCCGGGGGCTGAACCCGCGCCTGCCGGGCCGCCCCCCGCTCCCGTTTTGCATCGGTCGCCGGCCGCGTGCGACAATGGCCTGCTTATTTTCGCGGCCACGCCGCACCCGCAACCACCGGCATACAGGACGAATGGCGAAAGACGACGTCATCGAATTCGAAGGCACGGTCACCGAGACGCTCCCGAACACGATGTTCCGGGTGAAGCTCGATACCGGCCACGAGATCATTGCGCACATCTCCGGACGCATGCGCAAGAACTACATCCGCATCCTGACCGGTGACCGGGTCAAGGTCGAGATGACCCCCTACGACCTGACCAAGGGTCGCATCACCTACCGCATGAAGTAGGCCGGCCCTCGCCGGACCCACCGCGCCGCGCATCGGCGCCCCCTGCCGCGGGCAGTACCCCCGTCCCCGGCCCCCGTGCCATCGGTCGCATGGCGGAGGTGGCCGCGCTGCGCCTATCCTGCGGGCTTTCCCCAGGAGTCCCGTCCGATGCGCAGGCCCGTCCTTGCCCGTACCCTCGCCCTTTCCGTGGCGCTGGCCCTGTCCGCGCCCGTCCTCGCCCAGTCCGCCGCCGCTCCCGCCACGGCCGAGGCCGTGCAGGACGAGAGCCAGCGCCTGAATGCCTGGTTCGCGACCAAGTACGAGGAGCAGCTGCGCTTCAGCCCGATCGCGCTGACCTTCCTGGGCCGCAAGGAGCTCTACGACCGGCTCGACGACATGTCCGAGGAGGCGCAGGACGCGCAGCTGGCCTGGCACAGAGCCTCGGTCGAGGAAATGGAAGCGAGCTTCGACCGCGACGCGCTCGACGACGAGGCCAGGCTCTCCTACGACCTGTGGAAGCAACAGTACGAACAGGCGGCGGCGGCCAGCCGCTTCCGCCGGAACGTCTACGTGTTCAACCAGATGCAGGGCGCTCAGTCGTTCCTGCCGACCTTCCTGATCAACTTCCACAAGGTCGGGAGCGAGGCCGATTACCGGGCCTACATCGCCCGCCTGGCCGAGGCGAAGCGCGCGATGGGCCAGCTGCTGGAGATGGCCCGGCGCAACGCCGCCGACGGCTACCGCATGCCCCGCTTCGCCTACGACGGCGTGCTGACCGAGGCGCGCGCGGTGGTGACCGGCGCGCCGTTCGACGACGGCGCCGACTCGGCGCTGTGGGCCGACCTGCAGGCCAAGGCGGACGCGCTGGTGGCCGCGAACGCGATCGACGCGGCGCGCGCCGCCGAGCTCAAGGCCGAGGCCCGCCAGGCGCTGCTGGACAACATCAGGCCGGCCTACGACGCGCTGATCGCCTGGGCCGGGGAAGACCGCGCCAATGCCGCGGAGAACCCCTCCGGCGTCGGCAGTACCCAGCCCGACGGCGCGGCCTACTACGCCAACCAGCTGCGCATCCACACCACCACCGACCTCGACGCCGAGGCCATCCACCGGATCGGCCTGGACGAGGTGGCGCGCATCCACGGCGAGATGGAGGCGCTGATGGAGCGGGTCGGCTTCGAGGGCGACCTGAAGGCGTTCTTCCGCCACATCGCCACCGATCCGAAGTTCAAGTATCCCGACACCGACGAGGGGCGGCAGGCCTACATCGACGACGCCACCCGCGCCATCGACAACATCAAGAAGGTGCTGCCGCAGTACTTCGGGCTGCTGCCGAAGGCAGACCTGGTGGTCAAGCGCGTCGAGCCGTTCCGCGAGCAGCCCGGCGCCGCGCAGCACTACTTCCCGGGGACGCCGGACGGCTCGCGTCCGGGGGTGTACTACGCGCACCTGTCGGACATGAACGCGATGCCGAAGCCCGAACTGGAGGTGATCGCCTACCACGAGGGCCTGCCCGGTCACCACATGCAGATCTCGATCGCGCAGGAACTGACCGGCGTGCCCGAGTTCCGCACCCAGGCCCGTTCGACCGCCTACTCCGAGGGCTGGGGCCTGTACGCGGAATGGCTGGCGCGCGAGATGCCCGGCACCTACGAGGACCCGTATTCGGAGTACGGCCGCCTCGCATCGGAGCTGTGGCGCGCGGTACGCCTGGTGGTCGACACCGGCCTGCACGCCAAGGGCTGGACCGAGCAGCAGGCGGTGGACTACTTCAGCGCCAACTCGGCCACGCCGGAGGCGGCGATCCGCTCCGAGATCCAGCGCTACATCACCTGGCCGGGCCAGGCGACCGCCTACAAGATCGGCATGCTGCGCATCCAGGAGCTGCGGCGGAAGGCCGAGTCCGAGCTCGGCGACCGCTTCGACATCCGTGGCTTCCACGATGCCGTGCTGGGCGGCGGCGCGCTGCCCCTGAACCTGCTCGAGCGCCGCGTTACGCAGTGGATCGAGGCGCGCAAGCGCGGTTGACGCGCGCCGCCGTCGCGGCCGTCGCCGACGCCGATCAGGGCCGGCCACGGGCACGACACGAAGAAGGGCGGCCATTGGCCGCCCTTCCCGTTCCCGCTTCCGGTCGCCGCAGCCGAGGGGCGCCGCAGGACCGCCTCAGACCGTCGCCGGCAACAGCTTCTCCGGCTCGGCGAAGGTCTCGACCACCAGCTCGTCGTCCTTGACGTCGACGCTGACCCGGCCGCCGTTGACCAGCTTGCCGAACAGCAGTTCGTCGGCCAGCGGGCGCTTGACCCGGTCCTGGATCACCCGCGCCATCGGCCGCGCGCCCATCAGCGGGTCGAAGCCGTGCGCGGCCAGCCAGTCGCGGGCCTCCGGGGTCGCGGTGAGGCTGACGTTCTTCTCGTGCAGCTGCGACTCGAGCTCGATCAGGAACTTGTCGACCACGCGCAGGATGTGCTCCATGCCCAGCGGCTGGAACTGCACGATCGCGTCGAGGCGGTTGCGGAACTCCGGGGTGAAGCTCTTGCGGATCACCTCCATCGCGTCGGTGCTGTGGTCCTGGCGGGTGAAGCCGATCGAGCGGCGCGCGGCCTGGGCCGCGCCGGCGTTGGTGGTCATCACCAGGATCACGTTGCGGAAGTTCGCCTCGCGCCCGTTGGTGTCGGTCAGCACGCCGCGGTCCATGACCTGCAGCAGGATGTTGAAGATGTCCGGGTGCGCCTTCTCCACCTCGTCGAGCAGCAGCACGCAGTGCGGCGTCTTGACGATCTTCTCGGTCAGCAGGCCGCCCTGGTCGAAGCCGACGTAGCCCGGGGGCGCGCCGATCAGGCGCGAGACCGAATGCGGCTCCATGTACTCCGACATGTCGAAGCGCACCAGCTCGATGCCCAGCTGCAGCGCGAGCTGGCGGGTGACCTCGGTCTTGCCCACGCCGGTGGGACCGGCGAACAGGAAGTTGCCGATCGGCTTGTCCGGGTTGGCCAGGCCCGAGCGGGCCAGCTTGATGGCGGAGGTCAGGGTCTCGATCGCCGGATCCTGGCCGAAGATCACCATCTTCAGGTTGCGCTCCAGGTGCGCGAGCACGTCGCGGTCGGAGGCGCTGACCTGCTTGGCCGGGATCCGGGCCATCTTGGCGACGATCTGCTCGACCTCCTCGACGTCGATCAGGGTCTTGCGCGCATGCTCGGGCAGCAGCCGCTGGCGCGCGCCGGCCTCGTCGATCACGTCGATCGCCTTGTCCGGCAGCAGCCGGTCGCCGATGTGCTTGACCGACAGGTCGACCGCTGCGCGCAGCGCCTCGTCCTCGTACTGGACCTCGTGGTGCTCCTCGTAGCGGGCCTTGAGCCCACGCAGGATCTCGTAGGCCTCGCCCACGGTCGGTTCGGCGATGTCGATCTTCTGGAAGCGCCGCGCCAGCGCGCGGTCCTTCTCGAAGATCCCCCGGTACTCCTGGAACGTGGTCGAGCCGATGCAGCGCAGCTCGCCCGAGGCCAGCGCCGGCTTGATCAGGTTGGAGGCGTCCATGGTGCCGCCCGAGGCGGAACCGGCGCCGATGATGGTGTGGATCTCGTCGATGAACAGGATCGCGCCCGGATGCTTCCTGATCGCAGTCAGCACCGCCTTCAGGCGCTTCTCGAAGTCGCCGCGGTACTTGGTGCCGGCGACCAGTGCGCCCAGGTCGAGCGAGTAGATCGTGGCGTTGGCCAGCACCTCGGGCACTTCGCCGTCCACGATCCGGCGCGCGAGGCCCTCGGCGATCGCGGTCTTGCCCACGCCCGCCTCGCCCACGTACAGCGGGTTGTTCTTGCGCCGGCGGCACAGGACCTGGATGGTGCGCTCGATTTCCTCGGCGCGTCCGACCAGCGGGTCGATCCGCCCCTCGACCGCCATCGCGTTGAGGTTGGTGGCGAACTCGGCCAGGGCATCGCCCTTGCCTTCGCCCTCGCCGCCATCGGCGCGCGCGGCGCCGTCCTCGCCCGTGTGCGCCGGATCCTCGCCGCCGGTCTTGGCGATGCCGTGCGACATGTAGTTGACGACGTCCAGGCGGGTGATGTCCTGCTGGTGCAGGAAGTACACCGCGTGCGAGTCCTTCTCGCCGAAGATCGCCACCAGCACGTTGGCGCCGGTGACCTCC
>Ga0207873_1002109_pt1 | contig 17185 bp, 8 predicted proteins | sample BGWIniCompost_FD_187373 | JGI IMG/M metagenome (GOLD analysis project Ga0207873, IMG submission 187373) | Cellulose adapted compost microbial communities from Newby Island Compost Facility, Milpitas, CA, USA - BGW Initial Compost (SPAdes)... ...
GCCATCAGACGTACCCCATCTTCTCTCCGAGGCGGCTCATCGTCTCCGCCATCTCATCCCGGGCGTTCAACGTGCCCGCCCAGCGGCTGTCATGCTTCAGCGAGATGCGGAAGTCGCCCAGCGACATCCCACCCTGCAACGCCTTCTGCAGCGTCTTGTCCATCAGGTCCGGTTCCGCCGTCTCCAACGTCCCGGCGTACAACTCCATGTACGGGCGAGCCCACTGGCGGGTCGACACGCCCTTCGGCTTATGCGGGTACATCGCCGAAGCGGCCACGTCCAACTCCATCTGAATCTCACCGACCGACTTCCGGTTCATCACCACGTCCTCGGCCATCTTCATCGCCGACTTCTGCGACAACGGCATCCCCCACTCCCGGTACAGCTCCATGATCTGCTGCGCCTGGTTCTCGACGTCGACCTCGAACTGGCCCTGCTGCTGCTCCTCCGACCGGAGCTGCCGGGACCACGGCGAATCCGGGTTCTTACGGGCCTCCGGCTTCAACCACTGGTTGATCACCTGGTCCTGCGACAACTGCCCCGAAGCGACCTTCTCGGCGTACGACGCCAACTCCGGGTTGCCCTTCTTCAGCTCGTCCAACGAGACGGTGCCGTCACGGTTCGTGTCGAACCGGGTGATGTCGATATCCTCGCCGACGTACGTGAACCACAAGCCGACGAGGTCCATCGCAGCGTCCTGGGTGCGGAGATCCCTCTCCGCCTTGCTCAGGTCGTTCCACTCACGCTGCCTATCCGTCTTCGACTGGAAGTACTGCGTGCCCCGCAGCCGGTTCGCAAACTCCCGCTCCGACATGTCCGGGCGGGCGATGTACAAGGCGATGACCTGCAGGACCTCGGCGTCCTTCAGCGCCTCCGTCCCAGCGATGCCCATCTCGAAGAGCATCTTGTCGAGGGACTCCTGAAACGTGCCGCCCTTCTTGAACCCCCGGAACGCCTCCACCGAGCCGCCGTCGATCCACTCCGCCTGCCACTTCTTGAACTGCGACGACGACACCTGCCCCGGCGTCTTCCCCGCCGGCGGCTTCACCGACGGGTCGTCGACCTCCCAGTACACGACAGAGGAAGCGCCGCCCTCGCCCTGAATCCGGTAGGCGACGTACAACTTCCCGCCGACCTGAATCCAGGAGGCGTCCGTGGGAATGTTGATCGCCTCTACCTGCGACGGGGCGGAACCAGCACCAGTGGGGCTCATAGTGGTCATCGCTCCTCCGCCCCCAGGACCTGACGACGACGCCTGGTAGCCGACGCCCGAGCCGCCCTGCCCCTCCGAGAAGCCGTGCTGCTCGAAGTACTTGGCGGCCTGCTCCGCCTTCCCCAGGTACTGCTTGTACGCCCCGCTCGAGTACACCGACCAGGCCCGGAACCCCTGCCACTTGTAAATCATGTAGGCGGCCTTGGCGTTCGTCGCCGGGTCGAACAGGTCCTCGTTCTTGGAGATCCCGAACGCCTTCCGGCGTTCGGGTCCCATCGCCCCCAGCATGTTGATCTGAAACAGGCCGTACGAATTGTCAGGCGGCTTCGGGTTGTGCGCCCGAGGGTTCCACCCCGACTCGCCGCCGGCGACAGCCGTCAGGATCACCGCCTCGTTGTGGTTGAACCCCGCCTGCCGCAGGTACCCGTAAACGTCAGATACGGCGAGAGTCGCCATCAGGTCATGCTCCTAAAAGCGTCGGCGATGCCGACCAGGCGCTCCTGGAACCTCGAGGACTGGAACCCCCGACCCGTCATCAGCACGTTCTGGCTGACCGTGTTCGTGTTGCCCGACCGCATGCCGGCCCGCTGCGCCACCGTGTCCACCTCGCCCAGCATCTGAGCCGACTGCTGAGCGAACTTCCCGGCGTACGCCTCCTCCGACTCGGCGTCCGACTTGTGCTCGAACAGCTCCTGGTACTCCGGGTGGGAACGGAGCTGCTCCTCCACCGACGTCGACCGGTCGAACACCTCCACCGGGTCCGGGTCGAGCTGCGGGTTGAACGGGTTCGCCAACTGGGCACGGGCAGCAGCGATCTCGTTGCTGATCATCGACCGGGCGATGCGGGACACCGCCCCCTCGTCGACGACCATCCCCCAGGCGTTCGCCAAAGTCCGGACCGCCTCCTCGTACGCACCCGAGTCCGTCTGCACCGTCACCCGCTGCCCGCCGGCCAGGCGGGAGTAGATCCAGTTCTTCTGCGGGTCGCCCTCCGGCGTCGAGATCCCCCGCACCGCCTCCTCCACCTTCTGGAGCTCCTCGGCGTTGAGCTGGTACGGGTCGTCGAACAGCTTCTGCGCCAACAACGGGTCCACCATGGCGACCGCCGTCAGCACCTTCGACCCGTTGAACCGGTCCCAGTACTCCTCGATGCGCTGGCGGAACCGGTAGGCGCCCTCCTTCGCCTCCTGGGCGGCCCGGCGGTCAGCCGGGTTGTCCGAGTCCTTCTTGAAGTACTGGTTCCCGACCTTCATCTTCCAGACCTCGGCGACGAACTGCGAGTCCAGCTTCGAGCCCTTGAACGTGTTCCCGATCATCCAACCGACACCACGGGACACGCCGGCGAGCTCCTCGAACATCGAGATGTCCAGGTGGCGGACACCGTCGACGAGGATCTCCGGCGTGTACACGTCCTTGTCCATGGCGTAGGCGGTCATCACGGCGGCGAAGTCGTCGGTGCCCTGCAGCTTCAGGATCATCTCCTGCTTCTCCAGCATGTCACTCAGCGACGGGTCCCACTTCGGGTGGCCGGCGTAGAACTGGGCGAAATACTCGAACAGCTCGTCGACGGTCTCCTCGTCCTGCAGGTCGATCGACCCGGGGACGATGTTCAACTGGGCCAGCACCGCCGGCTCGAACTGCATCTGCTCCGAGGCGTACTTGGCGAAGACGGCGTCCATCTCCGCCTCGGTCGCCGTCTCCAGCGCCTGCTGCTCCTCCGGCGTGTACTGCGGCTCGATCCCCATCGCCTGGGCCTGCGCCGACTTCTCCGCCGCTGAGAACAGTTTCTCCTGGCGTTCCTGCTCCGCCCTCGCCGCCTCCTGCTGCTCCGCCCGGGCCAGGTGCACCCGGTCGGCGCCCGGCATCCCAGCGACCACCTCAGCGTCGACGAGGTCCTCAAGGGTCAAGCCGCCGAGCTTCAGCACCTCCGCCACGTTCATGGCGAGCTGCGGGTCGGCTCCGTTCAGTAGATCCTCAGCCGTCAGCCCGGCCCGCTCGAGGAGGATCTGAGCTTCCTGGATGGGGTCCATTAGTAAGCCTCCGTGGTTATGTCGCCGAACTGCCGGCGGTAGAAGCGGTTGTACAAGATCAGGAACTTCGGGTTCTGGCGGACGTAGTCCGAAGCGAGGTTCCGGAACGCCGTGAAGAACTCGGGCGGCAGGTCCTCCGGCCGCTCCCAAGAAGCACCCCGGTCACGCATCAGCTCCGTGAACTTCTCGAGGTAGCCCTCGAACTTGGCGAGCTGGACGTCCTCCGGCCCCTTCGGGTTCGTCAGCCGCTCCTGCTTCTCCATGTTCAGCACGAACTGGTTGGCGATGCCGTCGCCCTGCTCCAGCTTCCACGTCGGATACTTCTCCGAAATCTCCGCCCGCTTCGCCTGCACCAGGGCGTACGCCTCCGGGATGCGGGTCATCTTGTCCCACGTCAAACCGGCCTTATCCAAAGCCCCGTTCACGTCGTCCTGGTACGCCCGCCACTCCTCCCAGGCGAGCCGCAGCTCGGCGTCCCGGGACACATGCTCCGGCGACCGCATCACATAGCCCTGCTCGGCGATCGTCGACATGAGCGTCTGCACGTCGTTCCACACCGGGAACAGCCCCTGCACCAACTCCCACGCCGACTCGGCGTCCTCCGCCGAATTCATCGGCAGCATCTGCGGGAGGAAAGCGTTCAGGACCGGCGAGATGCCGATCTGCTCCGCCACGTCCCCGACACCCGGCACCTGCCGCAGAGCAGCCAGGCCGGTCTCGATGATGCCTTTGTTGACGCCGCCGAACTGGCCCAGCGAGAAGCCGTACGCCAGAGGGTTCAGACGGTGCGCCCGCTCGAGGATCGGCAGCCGGTCCCGGAAGTACTCCTCGAGGTCGAAATGCTCGTCCAACGTCTCGTAGGTCTTCACCATGTCCTGGAGCACCACCAGGCGGGTCAGGTCGTTCGAGTAGAAGTCGCCCAGGTGGCCGATCAGCTTCTTCGAGTACGAGAACGGGAAGAACACGAAGTTCATGGACAACTCGGCCGCAGAGCGGCCGGTTGTCCCATACGTGTACATCTCCCGGACCAACTCGTAGGCCTTGCCCGGTTCCACCCCCGACCGGCGGATATGACCGAACGTCGACGCCATCCAGTCCGCCGGCGAGAACCCCAAGATGCCGACCGACGAGAACCGGCGGGTGATACCGTCGACGACCTCCCAGTCGAAGTCACCCCGGGCGGCGGCGGCGAACTCCTTCGACACCCGGTCCCACTCCCGGCGGGCGTAGGCGACAGCCTCCTCCCCCTTCAGCCCCGACTCCTTCGCCAGCATCTTCCGGAACGCCCGGGGCGACTGGTTCACCCTCAGGTTCTTCAGCCCGTCCGGCACGTAGCCGAGCTGGCCGATCAGGATCGCCTCCGAATAGCGGGAAGCGTCGAACAGCGGGGACAGCGAGAACCGGACGAAGTCACGGACGTTCGCCAGGTTGTCCGCCACGTAAGCGAACCGGGCGTACGACGAATGCTCCCAGGCGTCGGCGATCCGGTCGACCGTCTTCAACCCCACCTTCGGGGAGATCAGAGCGCCGAGGGCGCCGCCGCCGATCGTGCCAGCGAGACGCCCCAGGATGTTGCCCTCCGGGTCCGTGTTATCGGACATCATGTTGACGGCGACGCCGCCGGCGAAAGCGCCGACTGCGCCGGCGGCTCCCCGCCGCAGCACCTTCGAGTCGCTCGTCGTGCCCAAGAACCGGAGGCCCTGGATCAGGTTCGGGCGGGACCGGAGGTGCGACTCGATGGCGTACAAGCCGTGGTGGCGGACCCCCAGCGCCTGCGACCGCTGGATGCCCCGGTAGATGGCGTTCGCCTGCTTCTCCGAATAGCCCTTCCTCATCAGCGACTGCGTCAGCTTCCGGTACCCCAGGTCCGAAGCGAGCCGGTCCAAGCCCATCGGGGTGCGGGCCAGCGACGCCCGGGTGGTCACCCTCTCCGTGAACCGGGCGTCCGGCAAGTCAGCGAGGCGCTGCGACGCCAGCTCCTGCTCCCGGTGGAGGATGTCCCACAGGTCGTCCATCACCTGCCGCATGTCCGGGTTCTCGAAGTCGACCTTCGGCCCCAGGTTCAACGGGAGGCCGTCGTCGACCTGCGACAAAGCGGCGTGCACCGAATCGGCGACCTTACGGGCCTTCATCCTCGACACGGCGGCGTTGTCCTGCCGTTGGAAGAACCTGCGGGCCGGCTCCGCCGCCCGCAGGTTGATCTTGTTGCGGAACCCCCGGCCCACGTTCAAGAACTCGGGGAAGATATCCTCGAGGTCACGGGGCAAGGCGAAGTTGACGCCGTACACCAGGCGGTACCCGCCCTCGGCCAGCTTCTCCGCCAAGTCGGCGGGGATGTTCTCCACCTCCGACGCCAGGTAGTACGCCTGCTTCTGCAGCTCGTTCACCTTGGCGTCGAGGCGGGAAACGACGTCGCCGACGTCCGAGCCGATTTGCGACGGCACCCGGTACTTCTCCGCCCACTCGGCCATCTGGTCGAGCTCGTTCAACTTCCCGAGGATCGTCCGTTCGATCTCGTCGAACGACACCCCCTCGTCGACGATCGTCTTAGCGATCCGGGCCAGGTCCGAGAGGGTCTTCTCCGACACGAACTCCTCGCCGAGCTGCTCCACGATCGCCGCTTTGATCGCCGTCCGCTGCGCCAGCTCCGGCGCCTCGTCGATGCCCCGGAGGACATTCAGCATCTCGTTGCCCCGCCCCGTCGCCTTCAGCTTCCGGATGGCCTTCAGCAGCTTCGTCGGGCGTTTCACCGTGGCAGCGAACGCCAACGCCTGCTGCTTCGTGACGTTGTCGACCTTCTGGACGGTGAACCGGCCCAGCGACGGGTTCACGTCCCGGGCGAACGGCGAGAACATCGACTTCCGCAACTGGCCGAGGAGCTGCTCGTCGTCGGGCAGCTCACGCACCAGCGAGTAGATCTCGTCGACCCACTTCCGCCCGTCGGGCATCCACGGCATCGCCGCCAGCCGCCGGTTCGTCGGCGACTCCGCCGGCACGAACGTGGCGTCGTCCAACAGGCCGGAGAGGCGGGCGTCCTCGACCAGCTCCTCGGCGTAATCGAACTTCGCCCAGTCCCCGAACGAGTCCATCGTCTCGTACAAGTACTGCTCGAAGAACTCCGGGGTCATGGAGTCCATCATCTCCCGGAGGACAGCGCCCCGCTTCTGGTTGTGCGCCCGCATCACCTGCCGGAGAGCCTCGAGGCGGTCCTGCTTGTACAACCGCACCTGCGGCGCCTCCGACAGGCGGAAGAACCGGGAGGTGCCGTCGTCGGCCCGACCCATGTACATCCGCTCGAACCGGTGATCCAGGTCCAGCTCGCCGGCCAGCATCCTGGCGGCGTCCTCGTCGCCGACCGCCCGGCGCAGCGACTCCACATGCACGTCGATGAACAGCGGGTCGCCGATGGGGGCCGTCGGGTTCGACGGGTCGTCGAGGATCCGAATCCGGTCCGCCGGGACGTCGTCGAGGATGTGGGCGCCGGCGAGCGGGTCACGCAGAGAGTCGGTGATGTCCAAGCCGGCCCGGAGCCCCTCCGGGGAATTGCCCAAGTCGCCCTTCCGGACCGTGATCCCGATCGGCGTCCCCGGCACCTCCGGCCCCCGACCGCCGAAGAGGAACCGGAGGCGGTCCGGGTCGTCGCCGACGTACAGCCCCTCACCGGTCAGCTCGGTGGCGTAGTCGGCCTTCTGCTTCGCCCCGCCGATGATGCCCTCACGGGTGAACCGTTCGGCCATCTCCGGGGAGGTGGAGTGGTAAACCTCGATGAGCGTGTCGTCGGGCAGCTCGTCCCAGCGGCGCAACGCCTCCGACACCGGGATGGCGCCCGAGCCGCCGGGCCTCCACTTGATACGCCCGGTCTCGACGTCACGTTCCCCGTACAGCCGGACGTGGCCGTCGGCCACCGCCCCTCCCCGGGCGGCGGCCTCCTCCGCCGTCTCCCGATAAGCGTCCTTGATCTCGAACCGGCGCCGCTCGAAGTCGTCGACGTTGCGGATCCGGCTGACCTCACCGAGGACACCCATGTCCTGGTCGAACGTCGTCGGGGCGCCGATGATCCCGTAGCGGGTCAGGTGGTCGACCGCCCCCTCAATGTCGTCCTCGTCCAACAGGCGGAGCTGCGCCAGCATCTTGTCGCGGTGGAACAGGAACTGGCCCGTGGTGTCGGCATCCATCGCCGCCAACGGCAGCCGGTCCATCCGGGCGGCGTTGTTCGCCCACGCCTCCACGGCGCCCATCGACGCCACGTACCCGAACAGGCGGCCGAGCTCTTCCTCGTCGCCGTTCGTCCACGCCTCAGCGGCCACGGAACGGAGCCCACGCTTACGGACCGCCCGCTCGAACTGCTTCTCGGTCATCAGCCCGCCGCCGACGACGTACTCCCGGAGCGGCCGGTAAGCCGCCGCCGCCAAATGCTCGTTCTGCGACAGCTTCTTCACGCCGGCCAACACCGCCGCCTTCCGGGCCGGGGCGGTCACCAAGCCGACCGCCCCCTTGATCGTGCCCGGCTCGAAAATCGTGTACGGCGTCAAGAACACGTCGGTGCCCCAGTCGACCAGCGGGTTCTGGAACGTCTGCTGCACCCACTCGTCGACACTCGACACCGCCGCCACCGAACGGGTCCCCCGGTCCCGATCGATCGCCTGCTGCAGGTTCGAGGCGAACCCGGCCCGCATGATCTGCTGGTTCACCTTCTTCGCCATCACCGTGCCGGAGAGCTGACGCCACCCCTGCATGGTGTTGGCGGCCCACCCCCGGGCGCCGGCGAGGAAAGCGTCGTCGGCCTGCGGGGCGATCTTCTTCGCCAGGTACGACGCCTCACGGAACTTGTCGATGTCGGCGCCCCGGTCCACCGCCTTCAAGAAATTCAGGCCCTTCACGCCCCGGTGGATCCCCGCCACCTCCGAAGCGGCGGTAGCGACTTTGCCGGCGCCCCACAACGCCTTGCCGGTCGCCAGCACCTCCCCGACGCCGGTGAACAACAGGCCGATGTTCAGCAGCGGCAACACCACGTCGTCGACGGGGCCGAGCATCCCCAGCATCTTCTTCACGTTCCACGGGTCCTGCTTCCACTCGCGGTAGCGGTCACCCCACGTGTCGAACTCCTCGCCGATCTGCTCGAAGTCCCACCACAGGTCCAGCTCCGTCGCCGCCTTGTACAAGCCCCGAGGCGACAGCCACTCGTCGAGGAACGAGAACACCTGGTCGGTCGAGAACGACCCCGGCTTCGCCCCCTGGAACCTCTGCGACTGGGCGTCCCACGCCATCTCCTTAGCGACCGACGAATACTCCGGCAGCCACGTCGGGGAGGCGATCTGCTCCGGCGTCAAATCCAGGTAGCCCTCGTCGGTGGCCCGCTGCTTGAACCGTTGCACAGCGAACGGGTCGACCTGGCGGGGCGGCTCGAAACCCATCAGCGACGACGCCACCACCGCCACCTGCTCGCCGCCGGACAGCGCTGGCCTGGGGGCCAGCGCCTCGTACGAAGGGGCGGTCGCCGGGTCGAACGTGCCCCGCTCCTGACGGGTCGGCAGCGGCTGAGTCTTCGTCGCCCCCTCCACGTCAGCGGCCAGGCCGTTCAGGAACGACCCGAGGATGGTGGGGTTCAGGCTCTGATTCGAGGCGAGATCGAGCTTGACTTCGTCAGGGAGAGCAGGAAGAGACCAGGCCCCTTCAATAGCACGAATGGCCTGCAGGTTCTGGTCGACTGGGTTGGGCGGCATCGTATACCGCCCCCAGGACCTGACTACTCGTCAAGCCCCATGCTGATCGACTGGGTCTGTTTGATGAAGACGAGAGCCCTTTTCTCCCAGTCGGCGACCGTCTCGTCGGACACGCCCTCCCTCGGCTCGAACAGTGTCTGCTCGTCGCCGAGGGGCTCACGGTGGTCCCACAGGCCCTTCAGGATGTCGTCGGGGATCCCCTCCGGGAACGCCGGGCAGGTAGCCGTGCCGGTCTCGCCCTCCCACCACGGCCGCTTGTGCTTGCAATGGTGGCAGAGGGGCTCCACGATGCGGTGGTGCCCTCTCACTGGTCGGCCGGGTGGGTTTCGAGCATCTGCATTACCTTCCTCACAGTGTACCTCTGGCGGGCCGTCAAGTCACGGGGTTGATATACCGCTTTGGCGAAAACTTCCGCCCACAGCTCGGCGTAGCTGTCGGCGGCGTACTCCGAGACGTCCCGGGCGTCGATGACAGTGTCCCGGGCCATCCCCTTGATCGCCTGCGTGAACGGCCCCTGCTGGACGCGGAAGTCGATCAGGTGGGCGATCTCGTGAACCAACGTCAGCTCGAAGTTCGACCGGCCCGGGGCGTCCACCACGATCGAGCCCCGCAGCTTCCCGTACTTCTGCTCCCACGCCAGCAGGCGGTCGTCGATCGCCAGCACGTTCGGGTGGGTGCCGGCGGCGACGAGCTCGTCGAACTGGGCGGTGATGATCTCCGTCGGCGCCACGCCTGACCACCAGATCTGGCGGGGCAGAGCCCCGAACTCCTCCTGGAACCGGGCAAACGCTGAGTCGCCGGCGTCGAGGCCGTGGAGGCCCCGCAGCACCTTCTTCAGCGTCCCCACCTGGGCGTCACTCATCGCCGGCACCCGCACCGGCACCGACACGCCCAGCTCCTCGAGGAGGAACTCTTCGACCTCGAGGTCACGGGGCGTCGGGTCGATGTCCTCCGACCACAACGCCCGGCGCATCTTCTGGGGAATCATGTTCCCCAGCGACAACCTCACCTCCGACGGGGTCTCCGCCTCGGCGCCGGCGTAGCCCTCTGGTGTCACCGGCGGCGGCAGCTCCACCGTGATGTCACCGGAGAGGGCGCCGATCCGTTCCAACGCCCGCTGCGCCTGCACCGCCGACTGGACGTCCACCGCCTCGATCTTCGAGACGTTGCCGTTCCGGTCGAAGTGGACGACCGACGAGCCCGGCCGGGCGACCTCGTCGAGGGACTGCACGTTCAGGATCGGCTGCGGGCCGTCGGTGAGCAGCACCGCCTTCGACACCCGCTTCCCGTCCACCCGCAGGTTGTTGAAGATGTTCCCCCGGGCGGTCATCTGGACGTCCTGCTCCGGCAGCGCCTGGATGGCGATGTCCTGGTCGAACCACACCATCCCGCCGGCCTCGTCGACGGTCATCACCTCACGGGCCTGCTCCGGGGTCCGGGCCGACACCTCAGCGTCGAGCCCCTTCGAGCCCAACGTCGCCCGCTGCCACTGCGGCACCGTCACCCGCACCGTGTTCGGCCCGGGCCGGCCCGGCTCCTGGCCGTGGAGGATGGCGGCGTTGACGCCGGCGGCGTCGTTCACGTACGTCTCCCAGGCGTCGACCGCCCCCTCCGGGGTCCACATCTGGCCGGGGAAATAGCCCCGCATCGACTTCACCTCAGAGCGGGACTCGAGCGACTTCCACAGGCGCTGCACCTGCGAATGGTTCAGCCCCGAATAGCGGTCGCCGACGCCCAGCACCACCGTCTTCACCTTCTTCGGCTGGTGGCCGGCGGCCACCAGCTCGTCCGGGTCGGCAGGAAGCGGCATCGGGTTCTCGTCGTACTCCACGTTGAACCGGTAGTCGCCGATGCGGGTGTACCCGCCGTTGCCCGCACCCTCCCGCACCTGCAGCGCCGGGCGGACCGTCCCCGCCGACGGGTCGATCATCCCGTGGCGGGTAGCGATCTCCCGCTGGCCGTACTTCTTGGCGATGCGGATAGCGTCCTTGTAGGAGAGGCCGGTGACGAACAGCGACGGCTCCTGGCGGACACCAGGGTCGGGCGTGCCGAGCTCGTCGGGCAGGATCCCCATCTTCTGCTCCGAGAACGGCCGGTCACGGGGCGGGATGTAATCCGGATCCCCCGGCGCCGGGATCGTGCCGTCCTCACGGCGGATATGCCGTCCGAAGTTCACCCAAGAGTTCTGCGCACGGGTCTCGTAGGTCATGGCCGGTCGGGCCTTGTCGGAGAACATGCGGGCGTGTGTCCGCCAGGCGTTCTCCTCACCGATCGGCCCGAACGTGTTACGGGCCTTCGAGTGGCCGAACACGTCGTGGACCGCACGGAAGATGTCGTTGAAGGTCAAGTCGAACCCGTTCGACTTGATCCCGGCGTACCGGAACAGCGGGTTCTTCTCCGCCAGCTTCTCCATCTCCTGCTTGCCCCGCCCCGGGAACTGCTCCTCGAAGCCGGGCAGGGTGGCGAACACCTGCAGGTGCTTGTCCTCGATGACCCGGCGGTGGATCTCCGACGAGTCGACCTCGCCCTCGAAGTGCTCACCCCACTCGAACGTGTAGCCGGCGTCGACCAGCGCCCGGTACTGGGCCATCGTCTCCTCAACCAACGCCTCGTACGACTCGAGGACCTCCGGCCGGTCGTCGATCGACGGGGCGTCCTCGATGTAGTCGGCGATCTCCATCGCCCGCTGCTCGTTGATCTTCGGGTCACGGGTCAGCGGGAACGCCGGCTCGATGCCCGCCGACGCCATGTACTCGTCGGCGATGCGGGCGAGCTCAGGGTCGAGGCGGGACGACACGTCCTGGAAGCCGGCCTCAGTGTCGACCCAGGCGCCTTCCGCCCAGACCACCTCGCCTCCGGCTCGGCGGATCTCATCCACCATCCGGAACATGTCGCGGGCAGCGGCGTGCTGCGTCCGGTCGCTCCGCCAAGCGGTCATCCCCACCCAGTCGGACTCCTCGAGGAACTGCTGGCGCCGCTCCTTCGGGATCGCATTCCACGCCGCGTTCGACACCTTCTGGCGGCCGGTGGCCGTCTGCGACACCTGCGACGGGAACGCCGTCTTCTCCTGCACGAGCAGGTCGGTGCCCATCGTCAGCTCCGACAGGAACCCCGCCGGGTCGACGCCGGCGTCGACGTCGACCTCGATGTGGGTGCCCGGGAGGGTGCCGGTCGGGGGGACGTTCCCGACGTAAGTACGGACCTGGGCGCCGACGACGGCGCCCTTGTCGTCACGGAGCTGACCGACGTCCTTCAGGTGGTCCTCCACCCGCAGCACCTGCTTCGGCGCCGCCGGCACGAACGCCTCGTAGTCGCCCACCCGGATCCCCGACGGGACAGCGTGACGGACGAGCTCGATGGCACGGCGGTCGGTGGTGTCGACCCACGGGACGACCCGGCCGGACACCGTCGGCTCGAGGATGACCGGCTGGCCCTTCCGGGCCTTGCCGAGCTCCGCCGGCAACGGGACCACCTCGTCGAGCTCGGCGATGTCGAACACCATCCCCGCCGGGTTCAGCGACAAGTCGGCGTCACCTTCGACGAGGCGGATAATCGTGTCGTCGAAGGTGCCGAGCCGGGCGGCGTTGATCACGTCGTTGACCGAGTACGGCCCCTCGACCGTAGAGTCCATCATCTCCCGGATCTCGGTCCACACCCCGGCCTGCGCCTGGTGGTTGAACTCGAGGCCCATCTCGTCACGGAGCAAGGCGTGGGCGAGCATCTGCGCCCGGTACCGCTCCAGGGCCGCCCGGTTCGGGATCCGGCGGATGACGTTGGCGAGCGCCTTCCGCTTCGCCTTGTCGTAGCCGAGCTCGTCGCCGACACGCTCCACGTGGGCGTCGATGTCCTCGGCCCGGATCTCCGCCTTCGTGAACGGGTCGTAGTACACGTCCGAGCTGAGCCGGGTGTCGCCCCGGGAACCGAGCGGCTCCCCCACGTGGATCGAGCCGAGCGTCGCCCGGTTCGACCAGGCGTCGATCACCGCCAGGTCGATCTGGGTCGGGTCGGCGATCAGGGAAGCGAACTGGTGCGTCTTCGACGCCCGGAGCTGCATCTGCCACGGCAGCCCCGCCATGATGTTCAGCGCCGCCTCCCGGTTCTTCTCCAACTGGGTGCCCCGGATGTGGCCGGTGCCCGTCTTGAAGTTCTCCGGGTCGGCGTAGAACTCCAGCGCCTGCGGCACCGACGAGAACCGGTTCCTCGCCGGCACCGGATGCCGCACACCCCGCTCAGGGTTGAACGCCGTCGACGGCTGCGTCTCCATCCGCAGCAGCTCGTCGCCCCAGCCGCCCGCCTGGACGATCTGGGAGAAAGTCTGCGTGTACTCCGGCGACCCGGGGACCAGGTCCGTGCGGGTCTGCAACGCCAGGTGGACAGCCCCGACGATATTGTCGGGCATCCAGAACGTGCGGGGCGACAGAGCGGAGATCACCCCGGCCGCCTGGTGGATCGTCATCGACGTGGCGTCCGCCAGAGCCTTCGCCGTCTTATGGGCCTTGAAGTACCACTCGGCGCCGTGGGCGAGCCGCTGACGCCCCTCCTTCGTGGTGAGCGCCCGCTCCACCACCTTCCGGAGGTTCACCGCCATGTGCCCGACCAGGCTGTTGTACGACACCCGCGCGAGGCGCTTCTCCAGGTCGGTGCGGCTCCGGACCGGCTGCGACCGGTCATGGTCGTACAACTTCTCCGACGGCAACAGGTCGCCGTGGAGGCCGGCGAACACACGGGTGCGGCGCTGCTCCGGATCCCAACGGACGTCGACGAGCTCGCCGTGGACGTTCACCTCGAGGTCCGGGCCGATACCCATCATCGTCGTCGCCTTCTCCAGGTCGACGAGCGCCAGGAGCTGATCCTGCGGCGAATCGGGCAACTTCAGCCGCCCCTCCTCCGCCAGCTTCATCGCCTTCGCCAAAGCGGACTTGGCGGCGACAAGCGCCGGCACTTCCGTCCCGTACGTCCCCGGCGGCATCTCCTGCACCAGCGCCTCGCCGACGGCGGCGGGCATCACCCGGGCGACGTCACGGGTCTGCTCCCGCAGCTCCTCCCACGACGCCGCCGACAACACGGCGTCGATCTGGGGGTTCTCCTGCACCCAGTGGCGGCGGGAGTACTCGAACTGGGCGGTCTGGCGGGCCTCCGACGAATGGGCCTTCTCCGTCAGGGCGGCGCCCTGCTCCGGGGTGGTCGGGAACTCGATCGGGACCTGGCCGGGCACCGGCGACATCGACGCCAACGCCTCACGGGTGTCGAGGCGGATCTGGTCGACCTGCTTCCGGTAGTGGGCCTCCGCCGTCTTCGTAGCGACCCGGTTCCGGTAGTGGGCGTGGGCGGCGAGCCCGCCGACACCCAGGAACGGCAAAGCCGCCAGCACCCGCTCCAACGGGTCCATCCCCGACGACGGATCAGCCGCCACCGACAAGTCGGCGACGTCGCCGATCCCCGTGAACTCGGTCATGTTGCGGGCGATGTCCTCGAGGGACCGCTGCCCCGGCATACCCGCCGTCGGCAACCCCATCGACACCAAGCCGGCGGCGAACCCGCCCAGGTCCCCCTGAGCGAGGCGGGCGCCCAGGCCCGGACGCTCCGGCGCCTCGGCGAGGTCGAAGACGCCGCTCGGGTCGTTTACGGGATCAGCCAAGACGTGAACCTTCGATCAGCATCTCGAGGACGGTCTTCGCCCACTCCCGTGTCTGCTCCGACACGTCAGGGGCGGTCGCCAGGTAATCGAGGAGAGCGATCCGGTCCTGCTGCGGGTTCACCGCACCGGGAGCGTCCACCGGCGCCGTCGGCGCCGCCGGCCCGTCACCCTCCAACAGGACAGGCGGCACCCCCGCCGGAGCCCGACCGGGCCGACCGGGTTCCATTCCGGGCGGTCGGAAATCAGGGTCCGGCATGGGGGCGGCGCCACCTCCGGCGCCCGGAGCGGCGGCCGGGGCCATCGGAGGGAGGGAAGCCTTCAAGTTGTCGAGCTCGGCCCGTTCGCCGTACGTCCCGGACGTCGGCTTATTCAGCCCGGGGCCACCCGTCGGAACCTTCTCGATAGCGTCAGGCAAGGCCATCAGCCCATCACCTGCGCCCCGAGGACCCCGCCTTCGCCGGCGGGGACGTTGATCCGGGCCAGAAGGTCGGAACCTTCAGGCGGGGTGATCGAAGGTGGCCCCGCCGGGGCGCCAGGGGCGCCCGGGGGGCCACCGGGGGCCATACCCTCCGGCCCCATCCCCGGCATCATCTGCCCGAGGCCGGTGTCGACCATCTGAGCCTGCTGCTCTTCCTTCGGCTTAGCGATGTACTTCTCGTACAGGTCGAACAGGTCCTCGCCCTTCTCACGGGCACGAGCGATCTCCACCAGCGCCGACTCCGGCACCGTCCCCGCTTCGAGACCCTGCAGCAGCTTCGCCAAAGCCATCCCCTTGAACTTCTCCGTGTCGATGCGGGCCTGCTCACGGGCCACGTCCGACAAGCCGTCGATGTGCTCCTGCACGAACTCCTTCGAGATGAACTCGTTCTGGCCGTACTGGATGTGCAGCACAGCCGACTGGGCGGGGTCCCGGCCGAGGCCCAGGCCGTACTCCACCCGCACCACGTTCTCGAGGTCGATGTCCTTCGCCGGGTCGTAGTCCTCGATGAACTGCTGGTTCCGCAGCACACCGGTGACCCGCTTCTCCATGCCGGAGAAGAAATGGACGTCCGTCTGGAACGCCAGCCGCACCATCCGGCCAAGAGCCCTCTGCAGGATCAGGTGGTACGTGCGGATCGCCGTGTTCATGATCCCGGCGGTCGCCTCCACGAACTTCGCCGAAGCGATCGCCTGGTCGATCTCACCCGGCCGGGACTTCGGCCACCGGCCACCCAGGTGGATGCCGTCGATCAGATGCTCCAGGTCACGTTGCAAGTCGAGGCTGGACACCGCCGGCGGGACACGGCCGATAGCCCCCTGCGGCCCCAACTCGATGTAGGCGCCGCCACCGAACGGCATAGTGCCGATCAGGTCCCGGACCCACACATCGCTGTAGACCGCCTGGTCGGCGTAGTCGATCGCCGTGCCCATCAACTGGATATGCGCCTCGAGGAGCCCGACCACCTGGTCGAACTGACCTCGAGGTTCGCCGTCGAGGGTGATGCGACCGTCGACGACGACGGGGCACGCACCGAGGTTGTGGATGATCCGGTCCAATTCAACCGGCATGTATGGGACCTCGGTGCGGCCCCCCGTCGGATAATGATCCAAGGACCCCTGGTAGAGGGCGGCTACGACGATCTCGTTCTCGTCGTAGTACTCGACGAGGATGACCTGCGTGTTGGCGTCAGGCGACCGGATCGTCCCCTGCCACTCGGGGGCGGCGTTCTCGTACGCCGCCTTGATCTTCGCCTTGTAGTCCTCCGGAAGCTGCGAGTAGTACAGGTACCGGGTGAACAGGACCCGGCGCACCGTGTCGCCCGGCCTCCAGCCGGGCTCCGGGTAGCAGTGCCGGGGGTCACGCCGCTCGATCAGCGGAAGGCGCTGCTCGAAGTCAGGGGTGACCGTCACCGCCCCCAAGCCGTACGCCGCCATGTCCATCACCAAGCGAGGGATCAGCAACTCCATGGAGTTCACGTCCATGTAGCCCATGCCGATCCGTTCCATCCGCTGAGCCTTCTCCTTCGCCGTCGGGCCGGCCTTGCACGGGCGGACACGGATCGTCGGCATGATCGACGCCGCCTCCGCCGTGTCCTCCAAAGCGACCTGGACAACGTTCGGGGACCGGGACTCGACCTTCTGGCCGTCGTACTCGTTCAGGACGCCGAAGTCGCCCCGGACGACCTTCGCCATCGTGTCCATCCGGGCGTCACGGTCCTGCCAGCGGGTCTTCCAGGACGAATAGAGGTGCGGGACCTCCCGCAGTTCAAGACTCACGACGAGCCTCCGCAAGGTTCAAGAAGAGCTCCTCCACCCGGTTCATGGGACGCCCGTTACGGCGCACGAACGCCTCGTTCCGGACATCCACGTCGGTGGAGTCGGCGGGCATCGGGAAGTAGATCGGCTTGCCGTCAGGTGCGAGAGTGGCGCACAGCACCTCGCCTTCCTTCAGCTTCGAGGTGGCTCGGCGGTACGCCTGGCGGTTCAGGAGCTTCTTCAGCATGTCTCCTACCCGCCCCCAGGACCTGAATGAATCACTCGAAACCGAGAGTCTCCGCCCGGTTCGTCGACGTCGGGTACAGGTGGGTGTCGAACGGCGGCG
>Ga0207873_1002111_pt1 | contig 17176 bp, 14 predicted proteins | sample BGWIniCompost_FD_187373 | JGI IMG/M metagenome (GOLD analysis project Ga0207873, IMG submission 187373) | Cellulose adapted compost microbial communities from Newby Island Compost Facility, Milpitas, CA, USA - BGW Initial Compost (SPAdes)... ...
GCCTCGGCCCAGGCGAGCTCGCGTTCGGCCAGCACGCTCTCCGGCCAGGCCTGCTGCTGGCGGAGCGGACCGAGCAGGCCCCAGGCCTGGTCGGCCTGGCCGGCGCCCCCGAGCGCGTCGGCCCGCAGCGCCAGTCCGCGCGGGGGCAGCGGCTGCGCGGCAGGCGCATCGAGCGCGACCAGGGCGTCGGTGGGGCGCTGTGCGCGCAGCGCCAGTTCGGCCGCCAGCACCGCGCGCAGGGCCGGATGGCGCTCGCCCAGGCCCTCGACGTGGCTGCGCGCGGCCGCAAGATCGCCGCGGCCCAGCGCCGCCTCGACCGCCCCCGCGCGCGCGGCAGCCTCCACCCGCGGGTCGTCCGCCGCCTGCAGCAGCAGCTTTTCCGCGCGCGCCCAGTGGCCCAGGGAGAGCGCCTCGAAGCCGTCCGAGATCCGGGCCCGGGCGCGCCCGTCGCGGTGCCGGCCCCAGGCGCGGAACGGCAGCGACAGCAGGGTCCACAGCAGCCACAGCGCGAACGCGGTCGCGAACAGCAGGCCCGCCGCGACCAGCACCGTGGTCGTGTAGTCGTAGCCGCGCCAGCGCACCAGCACGTAGCCGGGGTCCTGGGCCAGCAGCAGCTGCGCCAGCAGCGCGCCGGCCAGCGCCAGCAGCAGCCACAGCAGCAGGGTCCGGAACAGGGTCATGGCGGGGCTCCTCGGGTTGGCCTCGGCGATGTCGGGTCAGCCTCGCGCGGGCCGCGTTGACGTGGCGTGCACTGCCTGAACGCGCGCTCAGCCCGGGCCGCGCTGGCGACGCAGCTGCTCGAGCGTGGAGCCGAGCGTGGGCAGTTCCGGCGCCAGCGGCTGGTCGCGCAGCGCGCGCAGCGTCCCGCGCTGGCGCTCGCGTGCCGGCGAGGCCGGCCACAGCCGCACCAGCCAGGCGTCGATCCGGCCGAGCGCCGCGCCCAGGTCCTCGCGGTCGCCGCGCGCGATCGCACCCTGGGCCAGGGTCAGTTCCAGCTGCAGGGCGGCCAGGCCGGCGGCGCGGTCGGCCGGATCCGCCGCCAGCGCCCCGGTGCTGGGACGCACCTCGACCAGGCGCCCCATCGCGCGTTCCCACCACGAGGCCGCGGCCGGCGCGGCGGCGGGTTCGCGCGGCAGCGACGGCAGCGCCGCGGCCACGGCGTCCAGGCGCCCGGCCGCCGCCGCGCGCGGATCGTCCCCGAGCGCGTCGAGCGCGGCGCGCTCCTGGGCCAGGGCCTGGCGCACGTCCACCCAGCCCGGGTCGGGGATGCCGTCGAGCAGGCGCGCGGCCAGCGCATACGCGCGGCGCGCGCCCTCGAGGTCGCCGGACAGCAGCAACCGCTGCTGGCCCTGGGCGAGCAGCAGTTCGACCTCGTCCAGGCGCAGCGCGCGCGCCGCGTCCAGTTCGGGATTGGCCAGCCGCCGCACGCTTTCCTCGAGCAGGGCGGCGCGCTGGCCCAGTCCGATCACCTCCTCGCGCAGCAGGCGGTGGGTGGCTTCGCCCTGCTGGATCCGGGCGGCGTGCGCGCGCACGTCCCGGCGCAGGGCGTCGATCCGTTCCTCCAGCGCCTCCAGCCGTTGGCGGTCGGCGGCGGCCGAGCGGGCCTGGGCCTGGCGCGCGGCCTCGAACTGGCGCCAGGCGAGCGCGCCCATGGCGACCAGCGCGACGGCCGGCACCAGCAGTGCGAGGAGCCATGCCGCGCGGCGTGGGCCGGGCGCGGCGCGCGGGGTCGGGGTGGATTCCATCAGCGCGGGGGAAGGGGGCGGTCCGATGGCGCATAACGTGGAATGCCGCTGCGCGCGGCCGCCGCCAGCAGCGAACGCGGGCGTGCGTCGTCGGCCACCACCACGTCGTCGAAACCGGACCGGCGCGCCAGTCCGGCAAGGCGTGCGCTGGCCGCGACGACCCGCGCGCGCCGCAGCCGCGGATGCAGGTCGGGCGGCAGCGCGTGAAGCAGCCGCTGCAGGGCCTCGCCGCTGCCCAGGGCGACGAACGCGGGCGCGCGCAAGGCACGCAGGCGCGCCAGTGCCTGCGGCGATGGCGCCACCGGCACCCGCTCGTACACGTCGGCGCGCAGCACGCGCGCCCCGCGCGCGGCCAGGGTCGGCGCGATCAGGCCGCGTCCGCCCGGCGCGGTCACCAGCGCCACGCTGCGGCCGCGCACGTCGGCGAGGGCGGGCAGGGCCAGCACGCCCTCGCTGTCCATGCGCGCCGGCGCCACGACGCCGGCGACGCCCGCGCGCCGCAGCGCGCGCGCGGTGCCTTCGCCCACCGCCAGCCACGGCTGTCCGCGCCGCGGTCGCAGCCGGCGCAGCGCCGCCGCGGCGCGCACCGCCGCCGGACTGGTGAACAGCACCACGTCCGCCGCGAGTGCCTCGCGCAACGCGGCGCGGGTGGTGGCATCGCGCCGCGCGTCGATCCGCCACGGCGAGAGCGCCAGCACGCGCGCGCCGTGCGACGCGGCCGCGCGACGCATCGCATCGTGCTGGCCGACCGGGCGCAGCGAGATCACGTAGCATGCGCGCAGCTTGCGGGTGGACGTGGCGGACATGGCGCCAGCTTGGTGCCTGCCCCGGCGCCCCGCAAGCCGCCCCTTCCCCACGCTCCCGCTGCGATGACCGAGATCCCCCCGCACGCCATCCACGCGCTGCAGGCGCAGCTGCTGGCCATGCCGCCGGCGCGCGCGATGCAGCCGCGCGTCGCCCGGTGCGATGGCGACCGCCTGCGCCTGGAGGCGCCGCTGTCGGCCAACATCAACGACAAGGGCACCGCCTTCGGCGGCAGCCTGGCGTCGCTGATGACGCTCGCGGCCTGGGGCCTGGCCTCGCTCCGGGTGGAGCTCGCGGGGCTGTCGGCCGAGGTCTACGTGGCCGATGCGCAGGTGCGCTACCTGGCGCCGCTGCGCGACGACCTGGTGGCGGAGGCCTGGCTGGAGGAGGGCGACTGGGACGGGTTCCTCGACACCCTGCGCAGGCGCGGCCGCTCCCGCGCCATCCTCGGCGCGCGGGTGCTGCTGCCCGGTGGCGGGGTCGCCGCCGAGTCGCGCCTGCGCTATGCGGCCATCCTCGGGCCGGTGGCCGGGGCGACGCATGACAAGCCGGCGGCGGATGCCTAGCATGGCCGCGACCACCCGGGGGAAGCGCACGATGCGGCACTGGCTGAAAACCGGAACGTCCTGCGCGGTCGCGCTCGCCTGCCTGCTGGCGGCCTGCGCCACCTCGAGCAAGGACATGTCGGCGCTCGACCGGGCCCAGTACGGCTGGTCGGCGGCGGTGCGCTGGGGCGACTGGGAAGCCGCCTGGGAGCTGGTCGACCCGCAGGTCCGCGAGACCCGGCCGATGACCGACCTGGCCTTCGAGCGTTACCGCCAGGTCCAGGTCTCGTACTACCGCGACCGCGCCTCGCGCCGCAGCGACAGCGAGGCGGTGCGCGAGATCGAGATCGGCGTGGTCAACCGCCACACCATGGCCGAACGCAGCCTGCGCCACACCGAGTACTGGCGCTACGACCCCGAGCGGCGGACCTGGTGGAACGTGTCCGGGCTGCCGGACTTCTGGGAAGGCGAATAGCCGCCCGCGCGGCCCGCCGCCGCCGGGGTCCGCCCCGGGGCGGGCGCTGTGCGACAATCCCGTCCCCTTCGAGGACCCCGATCCGCCGTGGAATTCCAGGAACTGCTGGCCTTCGCCGGCCGCCACCAGATGCTGTCGCTGATCTTCGTCGGCCTGACCGGCGGCATCATCCTGAACGAGATCTTCGGGCTGCTGCGCCCGTTCAAGGCCGTGCGCCCGGCCGAAGTGAGCGTGCTGGTCAACCGCGAGAACGCGCTGGTGGTGGACCTGCGCCCGATCGCCGACTTCGACAAGGGCCACATCCCGGGCTCGAAGAACGTGCAGATGAGCCAGTTCGACCCGGAGAACAAGAAGCTGGCCGCGGCCAGGGCCCTGCCAGTGGTGCTGGTGTGCAAGACGGGGTTCACCGCCGGCGATGCCGCCAAGCGGCTGAAGAAGGCCGGTTTCGAGCGCGTGTACGTGCTCGAGGGCGGCATCGGCAGCTGGCTGCAGGCCGAGCTGCCGCTGGCCCGCGGCCGCGACTGAGCGCGAAATGCGATAATCGCCCCTTACCCATCTTCCGATCCGGAGCAGTCCCAGGATGACCGAACAAGCCCCCAACGGCGGCGCCGCGCCGGCGCAGCAGCCCACCGGCCCGCAGTTCAGCGTGGAGAAGATCTACGTCAAGGACGTCTCGTTCGAGTCGCCCAAGGCGCCCCACGTCTTCAACGAGCAGAACCCGCCGCAGATCAACATGAACCTCAACCAGCGCGTGACCCGCCTGGGCGAGAACGTGTTCGAGGTGGTGCTCGGCGTCACCCTGACCTGCACCGCGGGCGAAGGCGAGGGCAACTCCGTGTACATGGTCGAGGTCCAGCAGGCCGGCGTGTTCGGCCTGGCCGGCTTCGAGCCGCAGGTGGCCGATGCCCTGCTGGGCACCCAGTGCCCGAACGTGCTCTATCCCTACGCGCGCCAGCTGATCAGCGACCTGATCCAGGCCGGCGGCTTCGCCCCGTTCCTGCTGCAGCCGATCAACTTCGACGCGCTGTACGCCGAAGGCCTGCGCCAGCGCCAGGCCCAGGCCCAGGCGGCGGCCGGCGGCGGCGACCTGGCCAACAGCGAGACTGCGGGCAACGCCTGACCCATGGCGACCCCGACCGTCCCGGTCGCGGTCCTCGGCGCCGGGTCCTGGGGCACCGCGCTGGCGGCGCTGGTCGCCCGCCACGGTGTCCCCACCACGCTGTGGGGCCGTGACGCGGCCGTCGTCGCGGCGATCGACCAGCGCCACGAGAATCCGCGCTACCTGCCGGGCATCCCGCTGCCGGAGGGCCTGCGCGCCACCACCGACCTGGCGTCCGCGGTCCGCGGCGCCGGACTGGTGCTGGTGGTCGTGCCCTCGCACGCCTTCACCGAGACCCTGCGCGCGGTCGCGCCGCTGCGCGCGCCGCAGGCCGGCGTGGCCTGGGCGGCCAAGGGCTTCGAGCCCGGATCGGGCCGCTTCCTGCACGAGGTGGCGGGCGACCTGCTCGGGCCCGACGTGCCGCTGGCCGTGGTCACCGGCCCCTCGTTCGCGAAGGAGGTGGCCCAGGGGCTGCCGACCGCGCTGACCGTGCAGGGCGACGACGCGGCGTTCGTGCAGCAGGTCGCCGACGTGCTGCACGGCCCCGAGTTCCGCGCCTATACCGGCAGCGACATGCGCGGCGCCGAACTCGGTGGCGCGATGAAGAACGTGCTCGCCGTGGCCACCGGCGTGGCCGACGGCATGGAGCTGGGCCTCAACGCCCGCACCGGCCTGATCACCCGCGGCCTGAACGAGATGCTGCGGCTCAATGCCGCCATCGGCGGCCGTCCCGAGACCCTGATGGGCCTGGCCGGCCTCGGCGACCTGGTGCTCACCTGCACCGGCGACCTGTCGCGCAACCGTCGCCTGGGCCTGGCGCTGGGCCGCGGCCGGACCGTGCAGGAAGCGGTGCGCGAGATCGGCCAGGTGGTCGAGTCGGTGCAGACCGCCGACGAGGTCATGCGCCTGGCCGACCGCTACGGCCTGGAGCTGCCGATCTCCGAGAGCGTGCGCGACGTGCTCCACGGCGACATCACCCCGGCCGAAGGCCTGGCCCGGCTGATGGCCCGCGAGCGCAAGCCCGAGTATCCCGACGCGCTGTTCCAGCCGCCGGCGCACTGACCGCCGCGGCGCCTCGCGCCCGGCAGGCCCGCCCGCCCGCGGGCACAAAAAAGCCCGGCCGTTTCCAGCCGGGCTACCTGGCGACGTCGCGGAGAGAGAGGAGCGACGTCGTCGTCGGATGACCGGGAACGGGCCGCGCCGTGGCTTTACGGGCCGGGGCCGGTCCCTGTCGGTAGCTTCCGCCTGTCCCGCGGCGCGATGCGTCCGGAGCGGATCGGGGAAGCGGGAAAAAGAATCGCCCGGGTGCAGGGGAGGGAGCACACCGTCGGGGAGAACGGGTCACCCGGGCGACAGGGCGTATTGTCCCGCATCCGGGACCGCATTGCATGAATATTGTACTGGTCAGTACAAGAACTCTCCGTTCCGCACGGGGAACACTGCCCGGCCTCAGGCCTGCGCCAGCGCCCGGTAGTCGCGCGGCGGCATGCCCACCGTGGCCTTGAACTGGCGGGCGAACGCGCTCTGGTCGGAAAACCCGCAGGCCTGGCCGATCGCCGCGATGCTGTCGTTGCCGTGGAGCATGCGCATCGCGGCCTCGATCCGCAGCTTGGTCAGCATCTGCTGCGGGGTGATCTGGAACACGCGGCGGAACTGGCGTTCGAGCTGGGACACCGACACTCCGGCGATCTCCGCCAGCGCCTGTATCCGCAGCGGGGCGTCGAAGTGCGCCTGCATGTGCGCCAGGGTCGCCTGCAGGCGCGCGAACGAGGAGTGCTGGCTGTCGGGCTGGCCGAGGTCGCGCGAAATCCCGATCAGGCCCACGATCCGGCCGCGGCTGCGCAGCGGCTGCTTGAACGTCAGGCACCAGCCGGGGCGGCGGTTGGGATACAGCTGCAGCTCCAGCACGTGCTCGATCGTCTCCCCGGCGAGCACCCGGCGGTCCTGGGCGATGTAGGTGGCCGACAGGGTGGGGGGATACAGCTCCACCACGCTGCGGCCGATGATGTCCTCGCGGCCGCGCTGGCCCAGGCGCTGGACCAGGGTCTGGTTCACGTGCACGTAGCGGCACTGCGCGTCCTTGACGAAGAACACCACGTCCGGCAGCGGGTCGAACAGTCCCTGCAGCAGCGCCGGCGGCAGTTCGAAGTCGATGGCGGCGTTCCTCCCTCGGCGCGTCGCCGGTGCCGGCGACGCCGCGTGCATTATGCCCGCATCGGACTTCCGCCGGGCCGACATGCGGGGCGCCGGGACGTCCCTGCATGGACCCTGGCCGCGCCCGAAACCGGCGCCCTGTGCAGATCACCGCATCGCGGCGAAGTCTATGCCCCGCCCTCGAAGCCCAGTTGCCGCCAGGCCTCGAAGGACACCACCGCGACCGCGTTGGACAGGTTGAGGCTGCGGTTGCCCGGCCGCATCGGCAGGCGCAGGCGCCGGTCGGCCGGCACCGCCTCGAGCACCTCCTCCGGCAGTCCCCGGGTTTCGCATCCGAACAGGAATGCATCGCCCGCCGCGTAGCGGGGCACGTCGTAGCGCACCGCGCCGCGGGTGCTGAGCGCGAACAGGCGCGCCGGGGCGATGCGCTCGAGCGCGGCGGCAAGCGAGTCGTGCACCTGCAGCGTCGCGTACTCGTGGTAGTCCAGGCCCGCGCGGCGCAGCTGGCGGTCGTCCAGGTCGAAACCCAGCGGCCGGACCAGATGCAGGCGCGCGCCGGTATTGGCGCACAGCCGGATCACGTTGCCGGTGTTGGGCGGGATCTCGGGCTGGTGGAGGAGGATGTCGAACACGGCGCGGCCGGGGGCGGAAACGCGGCATTGTCGCCCGCGGCGGCTACCAGGCGAGCGTGTCGCCCTGCCAGTCGAGGAAGCGGCCGCTGTCGCCGGACCCGAGGCCGTCGATCACCCGCAGCATGCCGGCCACCGCCTGCGCCGGGTCCAGTTCCGCGCCCGCGCCGCCCATGTCGGTGCGGACCCAGCCGGGGCTGATCGCGACGACCACGATGCCGCGCCCGGCCAGCGCATGCGCCAGCTGCACGGTGGCCATGTTCAGCGCCGCCTTGCTCATGCAGTAGCTGGGGGTGCCGAAGCGTGCGGTGAGCGCGATCGAGCCCAGGCTCGAAGACAGGTTGGCCACGCGCGCGCCGTCCCCGAGCAGCGGCGCCAGCGCCTGGGTCAGCAGCAGCGGGCCGAGCGCGTTGGTGCGGAAGCTGTCCTCGAAGCCGGCCGCGGCCAGGCTGCCGAAGCGCTCGCCCGGATGCAGGATGCCGGCGTTGTTCACCAGCAGCCCCAGGCGCGCGTCGTCGCCCAGCACCAGCGGCAGTTCGCGCGCCAGTTCCTGGTGGGTGCGCGGCTGGGCGAGGTCCAGCGGCAGCACGTGCAGGCGGCCGGGGTGCTCGCCGGCCAGGGCGTTGAGCGCGGTGGCCTTGCCGGGGTGCCGGCAGGCGGCGACGACGTGGTCGCCGGCGGCCAGCAGCTGGCGCGCGAACTCCAGTCCCAGGCCACGGTTGGCGCCGGTGACGAGGGCATGGCGTCTGGACATGCCGCCAGTGTGCCGCGTCCGCGTTCACGCCGCGTCATCGCGGGCCACGGACGGCGCCTGCGGGACTTTCGGCCCGGGGGCGCGCCGCGCCGCTCCGCTACCATGGTCCGGTTTTCCTTCCCGGACCCGACATGCCGATGCTCCGACCCGCACTGCGCCCCGCCCTGCTCTCGCTCGCCTTCGCCCTGGCCACCGGCGCCGGGCTGATGGCCGCGCCTGCCCGCGCCGCGGACGAGGTCGCCGTCGACATCCCCTACGACACCTTCACCCTGCCCAACGGCCTGCGCGTGGTGGTGCATACCGACCGCAAGGCCCCGATCGTCGCGGTCAACGTCTGGTACCACGTCGGCAGCAAGGACGAGCCGGCCGGGCGCAGCGGCTTCGCGCACCTGTTCGAACACCTGATGTTCCAGCGCAGCGAGCACCACGACGGCGAGTTCTTCGAGCCCTTCGCCGCGGTCGGCGCCACCGACCAGAACGGCACCACCAACACCGACCGCACCAACTACTTCCAGAACGTCCCGACCACCGCGCTGGACATGGCGCTGTGGATGGAGTCCGACCGCATGGGCCACCTGCTGGGCGCGGTCGACCAGGCCGCGCTCGACGAGCAGCGCGGCGTGGTCCAGAACGAGAAGCGCGAGCGCGAGAACCAGCCCTACGGCCTGGTCTGGCAGCGGCTGACCCGCGCGCTGTACCCGAACGGGCACCCCTACGGGCACAGCGTGATCGGCTCGATGAACGACCTCAACGCGGCCTCCCTCGAGGACGTGCGGCAGTGGTTCCGCGCCTGGTACGGGCCGAACAACGCGGTCCTGGTGCTGGCCGGCGACATCGACCTGGCGACGGCGAAGGAGAAGGTCGCCAGGTACTTCGGCCACATCCCCGCCGGGCCGAGCATGGCCCAGCCGCAGGTCGACGTGGTGCGCCGGCCCGCGTCCACGCGCGAGGTGATGCACGACAAGGTCCCGCAGCCGCGCATCTACCGCGCCTGGAACGTGCCCGCGGCCGGGGACGCCGAGCTGCCACACCTGCAGCTGTTCGCCTACCTGCTGGGCGGCGTGCGCTCCTCGCGCCTGGACGAGCGCCTGCTGCACCGCGAACGGCTGGTCGACAACGTGAGCGCCTCGGTCGGATCCGGGCAGCTGGGCTCGACCTTCTACATCGTGGCCACGGTCAAGCAGGGCGTCGATCCGCAGCGTGTCGAGGCGGCGATCGACGAGGAGATCGCGCGCCTGGTCGCGCAGGGCCCGAGCGCGGAGGAGCTCGAGCGCGCGCGCACCGCGATCCGCGCCGGCTTCATCCGCGGCATCGAGCGCATCGGCGGCTTCGGCGGCAAGGCCGACGTGCTGGCCGAATGCACCGTCTTCCACGGCGACCCCGGCTGCTTCCGCGAGGAGCTGGCGCGGCTGTCGGGCGCGAGCGCGCGCGACGTGCAGCAGGCCGGCGCGCGCTGGCTGGGCGAGGGCAGCCACACGATCGTGGTCGAGCCCGGCGAGCGCACGCCGCCGGAGGAGGATCCGGCGGTCGAGCCGGCGCCGTTCGAGCTGCCGGCGCCGGATCCGCAGTACTCCACCCTGCCGCCGGCGGTCGACCGCAGCCTCGGCGTGCCGCGCACCACCGAATTCCCCGAGCTCAAGTTCCCGGCGCTGCAGCGCGCGCGCCTGTCCAACGGCAGCACCGTGATCCTCGCCGAGCGCCACGAGATCCCGGTGGTGCAGCTGGCCTACGTGTTCGACGGCGGCCACGCCACCGACCCGGCCGACCGCAGCGGCACCGCCGATTTCGCGATGGGCCTGCTCGACGAGGGCGCCGCCGGGCTCGACCCGCTCGAGTTCTCGCGCCGCGCCGAACGGCTCGGCGCCAGCCTCGGCGCCAGCGCCTCGCAGGACGGTGCCAGCGCCTGGGTCTCGGCGCTCAGGGAGAACCTGGATCCGTCGCTGGCGCTGTTCGCCGACATGGTCCGCCGCCCGAACTTCGATCCGGACGAAATCGAGCGTGTGCGCGCGACCTGGATCGCCGGCATCCGCCAGCAGAAGGCGCGGCCGGCCGGCATGGCCGGGCGCGTGCTGCCGGCCCTGCTGTACGGCGCCGGCCATCCCTACGGGCGCGTGGGCAGCGGCACCGAGGAGTCGATTGCCGCGCTCACGCGCGACGACCTGGTCGCCTACCACCGCCGCTGGGTGCGCCCGGAACAGGCGACGGTGATCGTGGTCGGCGACACCACGCTGGCCGAGATCGTGCCGGCGCTCGAGCGCCACTTCGGCGACTGGGCCGGCGAGGGCGAGCCGGCCGCGCCGGTGGAACTGCCGCAGGTGGACCTGCCCGTCGCGCCGCGCGTGTTCCTGATCGACCAGCCGGGCGCGGTGCAGGCCAACATCTTCGCCGGCCACCTGGTCCCGCCCAGCACCGATCCGGGCTCGGTGCGGCTGGAACTGGCCAACGGCGTGCTCGGCGGCCACTTCACCTCGCGCCTGAACATGAACCTGCGCGAGGAAAAGCACTGGTCCTACGGCGCGCGCAGTTCGCTGGGCGGCGCGCTCGGCCAGCGCACCTGGCTGGTGTCGGCGCCGGTGCAGATCGACAGGACCCGCGAATCGATGGCCGAGATCCAGCGCGAGGTCGCCGACTTCGCCAGCGGCGCGCGGCCGCCGACCGAGGCCGAGGTCGCCCGGGTCAAGGCGGTGCAGACCCTGAGCCTGCCCGGCGCCTACGAAACCGCCTGGTCGGTGCTCGGCACCATCAGCGGCATCGTGCGCTACGGGCGCCCGGACGACTACGTGTTCCGGCGCAAGGCCGAGGTCGAGGCCATGACCCCGGCCGAGGTGGCGGACGCCGCGCGCAACCTGCGCCCGGAGGCGCTGACCTGGGTGGTGGTGGGCGAGCTGTCGCAGACCGAGGCCGCGGCCCGCGAGGCGGGCATCGGCCAGGTGCAGGTGATCGACGCCGACGGCCACCCGGTCGCGCGCTGAGCCGCAGGCGACGACGCGCGTCCCCGGCGCGCGCCAGCTGAACGCCCGCGCTACGGCGGGCGTTGCCACCTGAACAGGGTGGCCGATGCCGGCACAATGCGGCCTCGCATTTCCCCACTGTTCGACGAGGTCCCCAGATGCGCATCCTCCTGACCGTCCCGCTGGCCCTGCTGTTGTCCGCCTGCACCTGGGTGCACATGGCGCCCGGCGCGGCCGCGGTCACCGTGGCGTCGAGCGCGCCGGCGGGCTGCGAGAAGCGCGGCGAGGTGGAGGTGTCGGTGAAGCATTCGATCGCGTTCATCGAGCGCAATCCGATCAAGGTCCGGGACGAGCTCGAGACCCTGGCCCGCAACGAGGCCCCGGGCCTGCAGGCCGACACCATCCATCCGCTGACCGATCCGGTCCAGGGCAGCCAGCGGTTCGCGGCCTGGCGTTGCGGGCGCTGAGGCCCGCCGGGTCCCGCGCAGCGGGCTGCGTCCGGCTGTGCCATCCGGGCGGCCGGAGCCGGGGCTGAAGCCCAAGCACAGGCCCAAGCCCAAGCCCAAGCGACGCCTCGTCTGTTGACGTCGCTGGCGTGGGGCCGCGCCGGGGCCGGCAGGCCCCTGCGGCGAATGTCCCCCGGCTTCCGCCTGCAGGCGGAAGCCTCCTCCTTGATTTCGCCGCAGGGGCCTGCCACCCCCGACGCGGCGCGGCTGCCGGATGCACGGGGCACGGCATCGGGGCGACACCGGCTGCTCCGTGCCGCAACTGGCGCTCGCCCGCGCCTTCCAGTGAGGCGCCCGGATCCCCCAAGGACGGATGCGGGCAGGCCCGGGGACGAAATCAAGGAGGAGGCGCCGGCCGGAGGCTGGCGCCGGGGGACATTCGTCCCCGGGCCTGCCCGTAGCCGGCCTTCGCCCGGAAGCTTCCGCCCGGATTGGACGGGAGGACCGGGTTCGCGGCGCCAGCCCGTTGTCCCGGAGTCCATCGCATCCGCCCCGGCGTCCGGGCAGGGGGCGCTTCATCCCGGGGGCATGCGCCGGGCCCCCGTTCAGCGGAATCATGCGCACCGGGGCGGGAAGGGGTACCCTATACGGCTCCGTTTGTTGCATAGCAGCACGCCCATGCTCTTCCAGCACGTCGCCATCGCCGGCCTGGCCCACATCGACGCTCCCCGCCGGCTGTCCTCGGCGGAGATCAATGCGCGGCTCAAGCCGACCCTCGACCGCCTCGGGATCAAGGCCGACGTGCTCGGCGAGATCGCCGGCATCCACTCGCGTTACCTGTGGGAAGACAACGTCCAGGCCTCGGACGTCGCCACCCTTGCCGGCGTGAAGGCGCTGGCCGATGCCGGCATCGATCCGGACAAGGTCGGCCTGCTGGTCAACACCTCGGTCAGCCGCGACTACCTCGAGCCGTCCACCGCGAGCATCGTCTCCGGCAACCTCGGCCTGCCCGACACCTGCCAGAACTTCGACGTCGCCAACGCCTGCCTGGCCTTCATCAACGGCATGGACATCGCCAGCCGCATGATCGAACGCGGCGAGATCGACTACGCCCTGATCGTCGACGGCGAGACCGCCAACCTGGCCTACGAGAAGACCCTCGAGCGCCTGACCCGCGAGGACGCCACCGAGGAGCAGTTCCGCAACGAACTGGCCACCCTCACGCTCGGCTCCGGCGCCGCGGCGATGGTCCTGGCCCGCGCCGAACTCGCCCCGGGCGCGCCGCGCTACCGCGGCGGCGTCACCCGCGCGGCCACCGAGTGGAACAAGCTCTGCCGCGGCAACCTCGACGGCATGATCACCGACACCCGCACCCTGCTGCTGGAAGGCATCAAGCTGGCGCAGAAGACTTTCGCCGCGGCCCGCCAGGCGCTGGGCTGGGCGGTCGAGGAACTCGACCAGTACGTGATCCACCAGGTGAGCAAGGTCCACACCGCGGCCTTCACCAAGGCCATCGGCATCGACCCGAAGAAGGTCATGACCATCTTCGGCGAGCACGGCAACATCGGCCCGGCCTCGGTGCCGATCGTGCTCTCGAAGCTGCGCGAGATGGGCCGCCTGAAGAAGGGCGACCGCGTGGCGCTGCTGGGCATCGGCTCGGGCCTGAACTGCTCGATGGCCGAAGTGGTCTGGTAACGCGCGCCGCCGGGCGGTGAAGCGAGGGCCGGCCCGTCCGGCCCTCGTCGTGTCCGGTGTCCGGGCGCGGGACATGTATCAGGATCCGGGGACGATTGAACATGTCGGCCCGGACATGTATAAGAAATCCAATTTTCTATACATGTAGAGCGTGCAATGTCCCTGCCATCCCTGCACGCGCTGGACCCTGCACGCTTCGAGACCGTTGCCATCCTGAAGCGGCTGGCGGCCGCCAGCCGGGCCCTTGCCGAGCTCAAGGGCGTGGCGGCCACCATTCCCAACCAGGGATCCTGGTCAGCACCCTCACGCTGCAGGAGGCGAGGGACAGTTCCGCGATCGAGAACATCGTCACCACCCAGGACGACCTGTACCGCGACGAGGATCCGGCCGACGCCGTGGGCACCGCGGTCAAGGAGGTCCTGCGCTACCGTCAGGCGCTGCGCGCCGGCTACAGCCGGGTCCGCGAGACCGGCCTGCTGACGCTCAACACGATCCTCGACGTCCAGCAGCAGCTCGAATGCAACCGGGCGGGCTTGCGCAGGTTGCCGGGCACGGCCCTGCGCGACGCGGCAGGCAACCTGGTGTACGAGCCGCCGCCCGACGCCAACGAGGTGCGCCGGCTGATGGGGGACCTGGAACGCTTCATCCACGACGATCCGCCGTTCCCCGCCGACCCGCTGGTGAAGATGGCGCTGGTCCACCACCAGTTCGAGAGCATCCATCCCTTCTACGACGGCAACGGGCGCACCGGCCGCATCGTCAACGTGCTTTACCTGGTGAAGGAAGGGCTGCTCGACATCCCGGTGCTCTACCTCAGCCGCCACATCGTGCGCACCAAGCCGGACTACTACCGCCTGCTGCAGGCGGTGCGCGAGGCGGATGCGTGGGAAGACTGGGTGCTGTACATGCTCGACGCCGTGGCCGCCGCCGCGTCCGAGACCGTGGCCACCGTCCAGGCCATCCGCCGGCTGCTCCAGGACACCAAGCAGCGCATCCGCGCCAACTACAGGTTCTACAGCCAGGACCTCATCAACAACCTGTTCAACCACCCCTACACCCGGGTCGAGTTCGCGCAGCGCGAACTCGGCGTGTCGCGCATCACCGCCACGCGCTACCTCGATGCGCTGGCGGCCGATGGCGTGCTGGAGAAGATCCGGGTGGGTCGCAACAACTACTACATCAACCGGCCGTTGTTCGCGCTGTTGAGCGCGGGAGCGTCACCACCGTGAGCGAAGCCCACCACCACGACGCCGACGGGTTCATCGCCAAGTGGCAGGGCGTGCCCGCCAGCGAGCTGTCCACGTCGCAGAGCTTCCTGATCGAACTGTGCGAGCTGTTGGGGGTGCCGCGCCCGCATCCAACGCCCGAACAGGACTACATGTTCGAGCGTCCGGTCACCTTCGTGCACGGCGACGGCGGCACCAGCGCCGGCCGTATCGACCTGTACCGCCGCGGCGCCTTCGTGCTCGAGTCCAAGAAGCTGCGCCAGGGCGCCGGCCACAAGGGCTTCGACGATGCCCTGCTGCGCGCGCGCAGCCAGGCCGAGGCCTACGCCCGTGCGCTGCCCGCCAGCGAGGGGCGCCCACCGTTCCTGGTGGTGGTGGACGTGGGCCGCCGCATCGAGCTGTATTCGGAGTTCAGCCGTTCCGGCGGCACCTACGTCCCGTTCCCGGACCCGAGCAGCCACCGCATCGCGCTGCAGGACCTGCGCAGGGACGAGATCCGCGAGCGCCTGCGCCGGGTCTGGCTCGACCCGATGTCGCTGGACCCCAGCCGCGAGTCCGCGCGCGTCACCCGGGACATCGCCCACCGCCTCGCCCGGCTGGCACGCAGCCTGGAACAGGCCGGCCACGCGCCGGAACAGGTGGCCCAGTTCCTGATGCGCTGCCTGTTCACCATGTTCGCCGAGGACGTCCACCTGCTGCCGGACAACGCCTTCCGCGAACTGCTGCACAGGTACCGCGAACAGCCCGACGTGGCCATGCGCATGCTCGCCCAGCTGTGGCGCGACATGGACGCCGGCGGCTTCTCGGCCGTGCTGGCCCACGACGTGCTGCGGTTCAACGGCAAGCTGTTCAAGAGCCCGGACACCCTGCCCCTGGACGGCGACCAGATCGACCTGCTGGTCGAGGCCGCGAAGGCCGACTGGCGCCATGTCGAACCGGCCATCTTCGGCACCCTGCTGGAACGCGCGCTGGACGCGAAGGAGCGCCACAAGCTCGGCGCCCACTACACCCCGCGCGCCTACGTCGAGCGCCTGGTGCTGCCCACGGTGATCGAGCCGCTGCGGCAGGAATGGGGCCTGGCGCAGGCCGCCGCGGGCACGCTGGCGGGCGAGGGCAAGGCCGACGAGGCGGTGCAGGAACTGCTGCGCTTCCACCATCGCCTGTGCAGCGTGCGCGTGCTGGACCCGGCCTGCGGCTCCGGCAACTTCCTGTACGTGACCCTGGAGCACCTCAAGCGCCTGGAGGGCGAGGTGCTCAACGCGCTGGACGAGCTCGGCTACCGCCAGGCCGGGCTGGCGCTGGGCGGGGACCGCGCCGACGCCCTGGGCGGCGAGACGGTGGACCCGCACAACCTGCTGGGCATCGAGCTGAACCCGCGCGCTGCGGCCATTGCCGAGGTGGTGCTGTGGATCGGCTACCTGCAGTGGCACTTCCGCACCCGCGGCGACGTGAACCCGCCGCAGCCGGTGGTGCGCGATTTCCGCAACATCGAGTGCCGCGACGCGGTGCTGGCCTATGACCGCGTGGAGTTCGTCACCGACGAGCATGGCCGCCCGGTGACGCGCTGGGATGGGGTGACGACGAAGCCGTCGCCCGTGACCGGTGAGCCGATTCCGGACGAAACCGTGCGCGTTCCGGTGGAGCGCTACGTCAATCCGCGCAAGGCGGCGTGGCCGAAGGCGGACTTCGTGGTGGGCAATCCGCCGTTCATCGGCAACAAGCGCATGCGCCTCGCATTGGGCGACGGCTACGTGGAAGCCCTGCGCAGTGCATGGCCGGAAGTGCCCGAATCAGCTGATTTCGTCATGTACTGGTGGCATTACGCTGCGCAGCTGACCCGGCAGGGCGCGCTGGAGCGGTTTGGGCTGATCACCACCAATTCGATCCGGCAAACGTTCAACCGTCGCGTGATCGAACCGCACCTCACGGACAAGAAGCAGCCCCTGTCACTGCTGTTCGCAATCCCGGACCATCCGTGGGTGGATACGGCGGACGGAGCTGCTGTGCGCATCGCGATGACGGTGGGCGCGGAAGGAAAGAGCGCCGGTGTCCTGCGCCAGGTCGTGGAGGAACGGGAGGGCGGGGACGAGGTTGCGGTGACTCTGCGGGAGAAGCGCGGTGCGGTGTTCGCTGACCTCAAGGTGGGAGCCAACGTGGCGGGCGCGTGCCCGCTTCGATCCAACTGCGGAATCAGCAATCGAGGCGTGATCCCGCATGGCGAAGGCTTCATCGTAGATTCGGATGAAGCCATGCGACTGGGATTGGGGACCGTTCCGGGAGTGAATGAGCATATCCGCCTGTATCGAAATGGGCGCGATATTTCCCAGACAAGCCGCGGTGTGATGGTGATCGACATGTTTGGCCTTTCGGCTGACGAGGTACGTGCCAGGTTTCCGGCGATCTACCAGCACCTTCTCGAACGGGTTAAGCCCGGGCGTGACCAGAATCCGCGCGCCAGTCGGCGCGAAAACTGGTGGCTGTTCGCCGAGAACCAGCCGCGAATGCGCGAGTCGATTGCCGGCCTTTCCCGCTATATCGTCACCGTGCAGACAAGCAAACACAGGATCTTCGTACTCCTCGACGGGAGTGTTCTGCCCGATGACAAGCTGATCGCTATTGCTACGGAGGATGCAGCGATCCTTGGTGTGCTGTC
>Ga0207873_1002113_pt1 | contig 17173 bp, 13 predicted proteins | sample BGWIniCompost_FD_187373 | JGI IMG/M metagenome (GOLD analysis project Ga0207873, IMG submission 187373) | Cellulose adapted compost microbial communities from Newby Island Compost Facility, Milpitas, CA, USA - BGW Initial Compost (SPAdes)... ...
GGAGATGACGAGCGTGTTCGTGCCGGGGATGTACGCCAGGTGACCCTGTTGCGGGATCAAGGGACGCAAGCTCGGCACGAGCTGCGCGGCATTGACGTTCTCGATTTCGATCACTTGCGTGACGATTTCGTCGGAGGTCGCGCTGACCCGGTCGGGCAGATCGTTCGAAGGAACCTGTCGGGCGTTCGCATCCGGCAGGATCTTGGTCACGTTGCCCGAGTCGACCGCCATGAACCCGTGCACCTGCAGGATCGACAGGAAGGCCTGATAGAACGCCTCCGGCGACATCGGCGTGGAGGAGAGGATCGTGACCTGCGCTCGCACGCGCGGATCGATGATGAACGTGCGCCCGGTGATCGTGCTGACTGCTTCGATGATCTGCGTGATGTCGGCATCGCGGAAGGCAGGCGTGATCGTCTGCGTCTGCTGCTGCGGCTGCTGTTGAGCCGGCGCGGTGCTGAACGTCACCAAGCCCGCGACGAGCACTGCGAGCGATGCACGACGTGCGGCGATCGCAGCAGGCGCAAACGACCGAACGGTGTTGTTCTTGTTCCAGAGCGTCATTGACGATCCTTAGCTGTTGTTCGTCGCCTCACCCGCATTCCATGAAATGGAAGCGAGCGAGCACATGAATGCCGGCGCGGCGAATCGGTGGACCGAGGCTTTGCCTTCCGCACCGCTCCCTCATTGCTATTGTGTCGCGGGCGCGCCCTGGGGCCCGCGCCGCTGTCTCGGCCGCGCGCCGTTCTGCGCGCTCGACTCTGCATCCGGAAGAGTGATCTGCGCCGTGTTGAGCGTCAAATCCTGAGACTGGCCGTTGCGCTCGACGGTCACTTGGACCCGGTCGGAAGTGCCGATCGTGTTGAAGATCTCCATGCCGCGCTGGGGATCGTCGAGCGGTGTGCCGTTGATCGCGAGCACCAAGTCGCCCGGCTGCAAACCGAGCTTCGCGAACTGCTGCCGATTGCGGCCGGGATACACGCGATAGCCGCGCTGCACGCCATTCGCGAACACAGGTTGCGGCCGGACGATCTCCGCGAACGCACTGGGGTTGGTTTCCGCGAGCCGACGCACGTTCTCCACGAATTGATTCGGCTGGCGTGCGGCAGGTGCGGGACGCGCCGCGGCGGCAGCGAGCGCGGGGTTGCGTCTCGGCAAGGCGAGCGTTTCCAGTCTTCCTCCACGCTCCAATACGACCCGATCCGGATAGACCGAATGCAGCTTCGCTCCGGCGCGAAGCGAATCGCCGACCGAGTACACCTTTCCCTGCTGTGCCGACTCGCCGATGATCGCAAGACCCTTCTGCGGATCCTCGGTCGCGAACACGGCCGAGAGCACCAGGTTGAGCTGCGTTTCCTGAACGGGAACGTCGACCGGTGCGCTGCTTTGCACCGTACCGAAGAGCTTGGCGTTCACGATCGCCTGCACGTCGATGCCCTTGGAGCGGACGGGCGGCGCGCCGGAGGCGACGAGCGGTGCGGTATCGAGTTGCGGCTCCGGCTCGAGCAGCAGCCAGGTCAGTTGCACCAATTGCCAGGCAATGGCGACGACCAACGCGGCAGACAGCGCCTGCGGCAAGGTGCGCGTCGCTCGGTCGACCCACTGTTGTGGCGACAGGTTCTGTAGCTCGCGCAAGTTGGCCGAAAAAGACATCTAGTGGGGGATCGCTTCGGGAAGTGCGTAAAAATAACGCGCCATGATAAGGAGTGGCGTTAGTTTGTCACAAGAGACTGTTCCGATTGATTAAATGACTGTCGTAATCGGGCGAAAGTCGGTGTCGGCTATCGCAAGCCGCAGGGGTCCTACCGTGTGTCCTAGGCACTGCACCGATCGTGCACCGAAAAGACACTTTCAGGGTTCGCCTCATACGGCGCGCTCCGTGCCGCTCGTAGCCTCGCAGGGTATACGCACGACGCTCGGCGCCGCCAGCGGCAATTAGTCGGTCGATTCTCCAGGCGGCTCGGAGCCATTTTTGCCGCGGATCCGAACCTTCCGAACACCCCATTCATTGCGTGGCATGCTGCCTTGTATTGTCTGAAGTTCCCCCCTATAAAGAGGCGGAACCGATCATTTATCGACGTTGATGACGGAAGAGAGCACACGACATGCGCGCGAGCTGGTTGCAGAGGAAGCCGAGCCCAGGCTCAAGCGTCCACCGCTGTACCAGGTCGTGCTGCTGAACGACGACTACACTCCGATGGAGTTCGTGGTCGACGTGCTGGAGCGTATCTTTGCCATGGATCGCACGACGGCCACCCGCGTGATGCTGGAGGTCCACACGCGCGGCAAGGGGGTTTGCGGCGTCTTCACGTTCGAGATCGCCGAAACCAAGGTCGCTCAGGTGACCACCTACGCTCGCCAGCACCAGCATCCGTTGTTGTGCACGATGGAAGAGGCTTGAGAGTGTGTCGAGGCCGGTTGCGGAACAAACACCCCCTGTTGCCGAGTCTCATGTATCGCAGTCCTTGGTACCACAGCCCGGGCGCATCGCTTCGCCGCCGGCGAGGCTCGCCGGGCCACCACAGGGTGAGATTCGATAGTGTTAAGTAGCGAACTCGAAATTTGTCTGAACGAAGCCTTCCAGGCCGCCCGCGAGGCACGGCATGAGTTCATGACCGTCGAGCACCTGTTGCTCGCAATCGTGGACACACCGAAGGTGCGGGAAATCCTGCGGGCCTGCGGCGCGGATGTCGTGCGCCTGCGCAAGGACCTGAAGGACTTCATCGATCAGACCACTCCGCGCTTGAAGGACGACGACGACCGCGAGGTACAGCCCACCCTGGGCTTCCAGCGCGTACTGCAGCGCGCCGTGTTCCACGTGCAATCCAGCGGCAAGAAGGAAGTGACCGCCGCGAACGTGCTGGTCGCGATCTTCAGCGAGAAGCACTCGCATGCCGCCTACCTGCTGTCGATGCAGGACGTGGCCAGACTGGATGTGGTGAATTTCATTTCACACGGTCTGTCGAAGATCGCCGATGACCGCAGCGAGAAGGAAGAGGCGGCGCCGGGCACCGAGTCCGAGCGCGACAGCGAAGGCGGCACGGCGCTCGAGAAGTACACGACGAATCTCAACAAGCTGGCGATGGAGGGCAAGATCGACCCGCTGATCGGCCGGCGCGTCGAGATCGAGCGCACGATCGAGATCCTGTGCCGTCGCCGCAAGAACAATCCGCTGTACGTCGGCGAAGCCGGCGTCGGCAAGACCGCGCTCGTCGAAGGACTGGCGCGCATGATCGTCGAGGACAAGGTTCCCGACGTGTTGTCGGACTGCACCGTCTACGCGCTCGACATGGGTGCGCTGATCGCCGGCACGAAATACCGCGGCGACTTCGAGAAGCGCTTGAAGAGCGTGCTCGCGGAGCTGAAGAAGAATCCGGGCTCGATCCTGTTCATCGACGAGATCCACACCGTGATCGGCGCCGGTGCCGCATCGGGCGGCGTGATGGACGCGTCCAACCTGATCAAGCCGGCGCTCGCGAACGGCGAGCTGCGCTGCATCGGCTCGACGACCTACACCGAGTACCGCGGCATCTTCGAGAAGGACCATGCGCTGGCGCGCCGTTTCCAGAAGATCGACATCGTCGAGCCGACGGTGGCCGAGACCGTCGAGATCCTGAAGGGGCTGCGCTCGCGCTTCGAAGAGCACCACGGTGTGCACTACGCCGATGAAGCGCTGTCGGCTGCGGCCGAGCTTGCCGCGCGCCACATCAACGACCGTCAATTGCCGGACAAGGCGATCGACGTGATCGACGAGGCCGGAGCGCGTCTGCGGCTGAAGCCGGAGGGCGAGCGGGAGACGACCGTGACGACCTCGATGATCGAGGACGTCGTCGCGCGTATCGCGCGCATTCCGCCGAAGAACGTGTCGACCTCCGACAAGGACGTGCTGCGCAACCTCGAGCGCAACTTGAAGCTCGTGATCTTCGGCCAGGATGCCGCGATCGAATCGCTCGCGGCCGCGATCAAGATGTCGCGCTCCGGGTTGGGCGATCAACGCAAGCCCGTCGGCTCCTTCCTGTTCGCCGGTCCGACCGGCGTCGGCAAGACGGAGGTGACGCGACAACTGGCGATCGCGCTCGGCGTCGAGCTGATCCGCTTCGACATGTCCGAGTACATGGAGCGCCACACGGTGTCGCGCTTGATCGGCGCCCCGCCGGGCTACGTCGGATTCGATCAGGGCGGCTTGCTCACCGAAGCGATCAACAAGCACCCGCATTCCGTGCTGCTGCTCGATGAAATCGAGAAGGCGCATCCGGACGTATTCAACCTGCTGCTGCAGGTGATGGATCACGGCACGCTGACCGACAACAACGGTCGCAAGGCGGACTTCCGCCACGTGATCATCGTGATGACGACGAATGCGGGCGCGTTCGAGATGAGTCGCCCGTCGATCGGCTTCACGCAGCAGGATCACACCTCGGACGCGATGGAGGCGATCAAGCGCATGTTCTCGCCGGAGTTCCGCAATCGCCTCGACGGCATCATCCAGTTCAACGGCCTCGACCCGCGCACGATTCAGCGCGTCGTCGACAAGCTGCTCGTCGAAGTCGAAGCGCAGCTCGAGCAGAAGGGCGTGCAACTGCACGTCGACGATGCGGCGCGCGAGTGGCTCGCGCGTAAGGGCTACGATCCGAAGATGGGCGCGCGCCCGATGGCCCGCGTCATTCAGGAATCGATCAAGCGCCCGCTCGCCGAAGAGCTTCTGTTCGGTCGTCTCGCCAACGGCGGCCACGCCTTCGTGACACTCGGCCCGGACGACAAGTTGGTCGTGGAGGCGAAGGCGGACAGCGAACAGGCGTTGCTCGAAGGCAGCTGAGCTGCCTTCGAGCGGCTAACTGGCCAACTGGCGATTGGCCAACTGGCCGGAACGTAGCGACAGGGCGTCAGAAAGCAAAAAAGGCCGGTGGGTACCGGCCTTTTTCTTTATCTACGCGTCTCAGGTCAACTGCGATCGACTCGCCTTCTCTCTGGCCAGATAGCCAGTTGGCCGGCGCTGAGCGCTCGGCGCTCAGCGTCCGCGATACACAATCCTTCCCTTCGTCAGATCGTAGGGCGTCAACTCGACGGTGACCTGATCGCCGGTGAGGATGCGGATGTAGTTCTTGCGCATCTTGCCGGAGATGTGGGCGATCACGGTGTGGCCGTTCGTCAGCTGCACCTTGAACGTCGTGTTGGGAAGCGTGTCGATGACACGCCCTTCCATCTGAATTGCGTCCTCTTTAGACATGCACTCTCGATAATTGCCCGGCTCGGGGCCGGAAAGCGCGCGAATTGTGCATAAAGGGGCAGGGCAATGCAACGAACGCACGCCGCTGTGCGCGCGAGACGATCCGGCCTCGGTGCGTGCATCCGGCACGCGCGGCTCGTCACATCTTACGGCTTATTGGATGCCTAACCCTTTGCCGGTGCTTGTAAAGCGCTGCTCGTTGCGGGGTCGTTCCACGACTGCGCTGTGAGGTCATTGCCCACATGCTCGTGGAGGAGCTCGATGAACTGCGTGCGCGGAATCAACTGCGCGCCCAGGCTCATCAGGTGCGCGGTCGCCATTTGACAGTCGATCACGCGATATCCGCGCAGGATGAGCTCGTCGCACAAGCGCTTGAGCGCGACCTTCGACGCATCGCGCTCCACGCTGAACATCGACTCGCCGAAGAACACGCGACCGAGCGCGATCCCGTACAAGCCGCCGACGAGGCGATCGCCCAACCAAGTTTCCACGCTGTGCGCATAGCCGAGTTTGTGCAGGCGCAAGTAGGCCGCGCGCATCTCGGGCGATAGCCACGTGCCGCCGGGCCGCAGCTCGGCGCTGCCGCATTGCCGGATTACTTCGCGGAAAGAGGTATCGATGCGCGTTTCGAAGCCGCGATTGCGCAAGCTCTTCGCGAGGCTGCGCGAGACCTTGAGTTGCTCGGGCAGCAGAATCGCGCGCGGATCCGGGCACCACCAGAGAATCGGCTGGCCGCGCGAATACCACGGGAAGATGCCGCGCCGATAGGCTTCGAGCAGGCGCTGCGGAGACAAGTCGCCGCCGGCCGCCAACAGGCCGTCCGGTTCTTGCAGCGCCCGTTCGACGGGCGGAAATGCCTGCGGCGAATCGCGCTCGGACAACCAGACGATGGAGCCTTTCATGTTCGATCTCGCGATTGATCCCGCGCGCAAGAGGCGGCGCCGTCACGGCGGAAGGGCACGTGGGCCTGCACTTCTTCGATGTATCGGTCGACCGCCATTCGTTCCTCGCGCAGGTAACTTTGGATCGCCCGCCGGAATCGGGGATCTGCGATCCAATGCGCGGACCATGTCGGCGTCGGTTCGAACCCTCGCGGCACCTTGTGCTCGCCCTGCGTGCCCGGCTCGAACCGCGCAAGACCGCGCTCGATGCAGTACTCGATTCCTTGGTAATAGCACGTCTCGAAGTGCAGGCTGTGAAAGTCCGCAGCCGCACCCCAGTAGCGCCCATACAGAGTACCTGCTCCGACGAAGAAAATCGCTGCGGCGATCGGGCGGCCCTGGAGCTCGGCCAGCTTGACCATGACGCAGCTGGGCTTCGCAGCGCACAACGTGCGGAAGAACGCGGCGTTGAGATAGTGCTCGTGGCCGCGCATCGCGAAAGTCTCGGAGGAGAAGGCGAACACGATGTCCCACAGCTCGGCATCCATCTGCTCGCCCGCGAGGGTGCGAAAGGTGATGCCGGCTTCGGCGATGCGGCGCCGTTCGCGCAACGCCTTCTTGCGCTTCTCGGCGCGAAACTCGCGGAGGAACGCGTCGAAGCTCGTGTAGCCGCGGTTGTACCAATGGAACTGGCAGTCCTTGCGCAAGAGAAAGCCGCGCTCGCGGAGCGCCTCGCGATCGGCGTCTTCGACGAACAGCACGTGGAGCGTCGAAACGCGCTCGGCTTCGGCGAGATCGAGCAGGCCGTCGATCAGCACGCGCCGTGCATGGGTGGGATCGGCGTGGGGCGCGATCAACAGCCGCGGCGCCGGTGCGGGCGTGAACGGGGTCATGCTCACGAGCTTCGGGTAGTAGCGCAGGCCCGCCTGCGCGTACGCCTGCGCCCAGCTCCAGTCGAAGACGAACTCGCCCCACGAATGCGATTTGCGGTAGAGCGGCACCGCGCCGATCAGCGCGCCGCGTTCATCGCGCGCGATCAGATGGCATGCGGACCAACCGCTCGCGGCGCCCACGCAGCGTTCGCGCTCGAGCGCGGCCAAGAACTCGTGCGAGACGGTCGGATTACCGCGCAGCTCGAGCGCGTTCCACCGCGCCGCGGGGATCTCGTCGATTGCGGTGATGGTCGCGATGCTCACGTCCGTCAGTCGCCGAAGGCAATCGGGAGGGTGGATCGCGAGCGCGAAGGAATCTGCGTCTCCCCTAGCACCCGTGCTGTGGCGTGCTTCGCAAGCTATCGCGTCTGCGCATCGAGCGCATCCAGATACTTGTCGGCATCGAGCGCCGCCATGCAGCCGGTGCCCGCCGAGGTGATCGCCTGACGGTAAACGTGGTCGGCGACGTCGCCCGCGGCGAACACGCCGGGGATGCTCGTCTGCGTGGCGTTGCCGTTCAGGCCGGAGTTGACGATGAGATAACCATTCTTCATCTCGAGCTGACCTTCGAAGAGCTGCGTGTTCGGCGCATGACCGACCGCGATGAACACGCCGGTCACGTCCAGGTCGCGCTTCGGTCCGCCGTCCACGGGGGCGACGCGTAGACCCGTCACGCCGTTCTCGTCTCCAAGCACTTCATCGACCTGATGGTTCCACAGGATGGTGACCTTGCCTTCGCGCTCGCGCTCGAAGAGATGGTCCTGCAGGATCTTTTCGGCACGCAGCTTGTCGCGCCGGTGTACGAGCGTGACGTGCGAGGCGATGTTCGACAGGTACAGCGCTTCTTCCACCGCCGTGTTGCCGCCGCCGACGACGGCGACCTTCTGATTCTTGAAGAAGAATCCATCGCAGGTCGCACACGCGGATACGCCGCGGCCGCGATAGTGCTGTTCCGAGGGCAGTCCGAGATACTTCGCGGTCGCGCCGGTCGCGATGATCAGCGCATCGCACGTGTACGTGCCGCGATCGCCCTCGAGGCGAAATGGGCGTTGCGAGAGGTCGGCCGAGTTGATGTGATCGTTGATGATCTCGGTGTTGAAACGCTCGGCGTGCTTGCGCATGCGTTCCATCAACCCGGGACCGGTGAGCCCGTGCGGATCGCCGGGCCAATTGTCGACCTCGGTCGTCGTCATGAGCTGACCGCCTTCCTCCAGCCCCGTAATGAGTACCGGCTTGCGATTGGCGCGCGCGGCGTAGACCGCGGCGGCGTAGCCGGCCGGCCCGGAACCCAGGATGAGGAGCCGGCAGTGACGCGGAGTGCTCATGTATCATTCACCTCGAGGATCTTATGAGTGAGTGCGCGCAAAGGTGCGCGGGCGCCGTATCGTAAGTAAAGGCACTATGGCAGCCAAATAGATCGCTTCAATGCCCGCCATTGGCGCGGCGTGGAATGAGTGAATTTCCGCGCCGTGCGCCAAGGGAGCCGCTGATTCGATCGGTCGCTCGAATGGCTCGACGCGCTTCGCTTCGGATTTCAATCGGTTGTGAACGCGCACGGCTCGGCAGGATCGAAAGCCACGACGTTGGAGCGCGCGCGACCTCGAAATCAGTTGCAATCGTGGTGGCGCTTCTCTTCAATATCAAGCTGTTACGCAATAAACCTGAGGCTGAATAGTTTTGGCAAGCAGTGCTGAAGTCAGGGGCGGAATGCGGCTCGGTTCCGCGGTCGTACGCTCGCTGCGCGAAGGCGCGCTATGGGTGTTCGGGGCGCTTGCGCTCATCGTCTTCGCCGCGCTCGTGACCTATGATCGCAACGATCCCTCGTTCGCGACGACCGGCGAACCGGGTCCGTTGTCGAACGTGATCGGTCCACTCGGCGCGCATCTGTCGGGCTTGCTCGTGCTTCTGTTCGGCGCGCCGGCATTCCTGTTTCCCGTGATGATCGGCCTCACCGGCTGGCTCCTCTATCAGGACAAGAGCAAAACCGACGCACCCTCGCGCGCGACGCTCGCCTTCCGCGGTCTTGGATTTCTGCTCACGCTCGCGACGAGCTGCGGGCTGGCAAGTCTGCATTTCACGATCGATCGATATCCGAGCTCGGCCGGCGGCGTGCTCGGCTCGCTCGTCGGCGAAGGGCTCGAGAGCGGTTTGAGCTTCCTCGGCGCGACGCTGCTGCTGCTCGCGCTGTGGCTCGCCGGCGTGTCGTTGTTCGCCGGTCTGTCGTGGATCGAAGTGATGGATCGCGTCGGGCGCGCGACATTGAACGGGATGGATTGGATTCGGCGCAAAGTTTCCAGCGAGCGCGAGATCAAGGCCGGGCGCGAGCTGAAACAGCAGCGCGCCGAAGTGATTCGCGAGGAGCAACGTCGCGTCGCGAGTCGACCGCCGCCGAAGATCGAACCGGTCATTACGAAGGTCGAGAAGAGCGAGCGCGTCGAGAAGGAACGGCAGGTGCCGCTGTTCGAGAAACCCGCCGCGAAGGAGCTGCCGCCGCTGTCGTTGCTGGACGATCCGCCGCCGCAGCAGGCGGGTTATTCCGCCGAAGCGCTGGAAGCGATGTCGCGCCTCGTGGAGCTCAAGCTGCGCGACTTCGGCGTGGAGGTCGAGGTCGTCGAAGTGCATCCGGGACCGATCATTACGCGCTTCGAGCTCAAGCCGGCGCCCGGCGTCAAGGTCAGCCAGATCAGCAATCTGGCGAAGGACCTGGCACGCGCGCTTTCGGCGATCAGCGTGCGCATCGTCGAAGTCATTCCGGGCAAGTCGACCGTCGGCCTCGAGATTCCGAACGAGAAACGCGAGCTGGTCACGCTCGGCGAGATCATCAAGTCGAAGACGTACGACGAGATGACTTCGCCGCTCGCGCTCGTGCTCGGCAAGGACATCAGCGGTGCGCCGGTCGTCGCCGACCTCGCGCGCATGCCGCACTTGCTCGTCGGCGGTACGACCGGTTCGGGTAAATCGACGGCCGTCAACGCGATGGTGCTTTCGCTGCTGTACAAGGCGAAGGCCGAGCACGTGCGTCTGATCATGATCGACCCGAAGATGCTCGAGCTGTCGGTTTACGAAGGCATTCCGCATCTGCTCGCCCCGGTCGTCACCGACATGAAGGAAGCCGCGAACGCGCTGCGCTGGTGTGTCGCGGAGATGGAGCGGCGCTACCACCTCATGGCCGCGCTCGGCGTGCGCAACCTCGCCGGCTTCAATCGCAAGATCAAGGAAGCGCAGGAGGCTGGACAGCCGCTGCGCGATCCGTTGCTGCTGAAGCAGCTCGGCCCCGAAGGCGATCCCGAGCAGGTTCCGTTCCTCGAGCCCTTGCCGTTCATCGTCGTCATCGTCGACGAGCTCGCCGACATGATGATGATCGTCGGCAAGAAGGTCGAAGAGCTGATCGCGCGGCTCGCGCAGAAGGCGCGCGCGTCGGGTATCCACTTGATCCTCGCGACGCAACGTCCGTCGGTCGACGTGATCACGGGCTTGATCAAAGCGAACATCCCGACGCGTATCGCGTTCCAGGTGTCCGCAAAGGTCGATTCGCGCACGATCCTCGATCAGATGGGCGCCGAGCAGCTCCTCGGCCATGGCGACATGTTGTTCCTGCAGCCCGGTACGTCGGTACCGATCCGGGTGCACGGCGCGTTCGTCTCGGACCAAGAAGTGCATCGCGTCGTGGGCGCCTTGAAGGGCTCCGAGCCGTCCTATGTGCGCGAGATCCTCGAAGGTCCGAGCACGCCGATTCCTGGCCTGCCCGGCGAACCTTCCGAGGGCGGCGGGATCGAAGGAGAAGACGGCGATGGCGAGCAGGATCCGCTATACGATCAGGCCGTGCGCATCGTGGTCGAAAGCCGCAAGGCGTCGATCTCCGGCGTACAGCGTCGTTTGAAGATCGGCTACAACCGTGCGGCACGCATGATCGAGACGATGGAGGCGGCCGGTATCGTCGGGCCGTTGCAGTCGAACGGCACGCGCGAAGTGCTCGCACCGCCGCCGCCGGAAGACTAGTTGCTTCGACCGCGCGGCATGCAAGAAGAATCCTCGCGGCGACGGCGCGGCGAATGCGAAAGCAAAGGCAACATCAAAGCGAGTCTGAACGTCTGATGTCGATGCGATACTTGTCCGGGCTGCGAACGATCTTCCGCCGCGTCGCTGCGTCGCTGCGAGACCGTTCTCTTGGTTCCAGCGCGGCAACGCTGGTCACGGCGCTCGCCTTGTCGCTCGGCAGCGCCGTGCATGCGGCTGACGCGGAGAGCGGACACAAGCGCGTGCAGACCTTCCTGGACGGGCTGCAGGGTTTGCAGGCGCAGTTCCATCAAGTGATCACCGATCGCAGCGGTCAGGTGAGCGACGAAGCGAGCGGCTCGGTTGCGATCCGTCGTCCGAATCGCTTTCGCTGGGACTATCGCGACCCGTACGAGCAGGTCATCGTCGCCGATGGCTCGCGCGTGTGGCTATACGACCGCGATCTCGAACAAGTCACGGTTCGCAAGCTCGACGAGACCCTGTCCGCGACGCCTGCGATGTTGCTCAGCGGCGAGGGCACGCTGGAAGAGAACTTCACGGTGACCGGTGTCGAGCAGGACGGTCCGGTGCAATGGGTGCGCATGGAGCCCAAGCGCGACGACACCGACTTCAAGTTCGTGCGCCTCGGGTTCGAGGGCAACACGCTCAGGTTCATGCAGCTTGCCGACAAGCTCGGTCAAACGACGCGACTGGAGTTCACGAATGTCGAGCGCAATCCGGTGCTCGACCCGTCGCGATTCACGTTCACCGTTCCGCCCGGCGCCGACGTGATCGGCGATGCATCGGCGAGCGGTGCTTCGAGGCAGTGAGCTCGCGTTTGCCGCTCCGTCATCCTCGCGTCTGGCTCGCGGTAGGCTGGGGCCTCGTCGCGTTGGCGATCCTGGCGAGCCTGCTGCCGGCGCAAGAACTGCCGTCCGTCGGCGGCGGAGACAAGCTGCATCACGCCGCGGCGTATATGGTGCTGTCGCTGTGGTTCAGCGGGATCTATCCGAAGTCCAGGTACGTTCACATCGGCGTGGGGTTGTTCCTGCTCGGCATTGCGATCGAATGGGCGCAAGGCGCCATGCATTACGGTCGCGAATCCGACCCCTATGACGTGCTCGCGAACGCGCTCGGTGTCGTTGCGGGTCTGCTCGCGGCGCACTTCGGACTCGGCGGCTGGGCGGCACGCGTGGAACGCGTGATCCTGAAGACCTGAAATCCATCGCCGCGGCGATACGAGAGTTGTTCATTGGGCCCGCCGCGCATGCACGAGCAAGGCTTGTTTCCCATGTCCGACAAACCGCCCACATCGTCGTCGGAGATCGATTCGCGACCGCTCGCGGATCGCATGCGCCCGCGCACGATCGACGAGTATGTCGGTCAGACGCATCTGCTCGGACCCGGCAAGCCGCTCAGGCGCATGCTCGAGGGCGGCCACCTGCATTCGATGATCCTGTGGGGACCGCCCGGCACCGGCAAGACGACGCTTGCGCGCCTCGTCGCGCAAACGTGCGATGCACATTTCATGGCACTGTCGGCCGTGATGGCGGGCGTGAAGGACATTCGCGCCGCGGCCGAGCAAGCACGCGCCGTTCGCGAAGAGTCCGGTCGGCGGACGGTGCTGTTCCTCGACGAAGTGCATCGCTTCAACAAGTCGCAGCAGGACGCGTTTCTGCCGTGGGTCGAGGACGGAACCCTCGTCTTCATCGGTGCAACGACCGAGAATCCGTCGTTCGAGCTGAACAATGCCTTGCTCTCCCGAGCGCGTGTCTATGTGCTGCGCTCGCTGACCGAGCAGGACCTGCGCCGAGTGCTCGACCGCGCGCTCGCGTTGCAGGCGGACACAGGCGGGCAGGTGAGTGCGGAGGAGAGCGCGCTCGAATTGATCGCGCGCGCGGCGGACGGCGATGCGCGACGCGCGCTCAACATGTTGGAGCTCGCGATCGATCTGGCGCGCGCGGCGGAACCGCCGACCGTCACGGAGGCGATCGCGAAGGAGGTCGCGGCCGGCGGACTACGCCGCTTCGATAAGCAAGGCGAGGCGTTCTACGATCAGATCTCCGCTCTGCACAAGTCCGTGCGCGGGAGCGATCCGGATGCCGCGTTGTACTGGTTGTGCCGCATGTTGGACGGCGGCTGCGACCCGCGCTACATCGCGCGGCGCGTATTGCGCATGTCGTTCGAAGACATCGGCCTCGCCGATCCGCGCGGGCAAACGCTCGCGCTCGAGGCCTGCGAGATCTACGAGCGGCTGGGCAGCCCTGAAGGTGAGCTGGCGATCGCCGAAGCGGTCGTGTTCCTTGCCTGCGCCGCGAAGAGTAACGCCGTGTACACGGCCTTCAACGAGGCGATGCAGGATGCCGCTCGATTCGGTTCGCTCGAAGTGCCGATGCACCTGCGCAATGCGCCGACGCGCCTGATGAAGGAGCTCGGCTACGGCAAAGGGTATCGCTACGCGCACGACGAGCCGGATGCCTATGCGGCGGGGGAGAACTACTTTCCCGAAGGCATGCCAGTTCGCCGTTATTACCGGCCAGTGCCTCGCGGAATGGAGATCAAGATCGCGGAGGCCATGGAGAAGAGGCGCAACAAGACGCGCAGCGGGGAAGGCCAATAGCCGGTCTGCCGCTATCGCCCGCGCGCACGTCTCTTTAAACTACGCGAACCTTCGCGTAAGCACTGCCCAGCTCATGCTCGATCCAAAACTGCTTCGTTCCGATCCAGCCGCGGTGGCGGCGAATCTCGCCCGTCGGGGTTTCAAGCTCGACGTGGAGCGCTTGAACGCGCTGGAAGAGTCGCGCAAGAAATGGCAGGTGCGCGCCGACGAATTGCGCAACGAGCGCAATGTCCATGCGAAGACCGTCGGCAAGGCGAAAGCGCAGGGCCAGGACATCGCACCGCTCTTGAAGCAGGTCGAGACGCTGGGCGCCGAGCTCGAGAAGGCGGAAGGCGAGCTGCGCGCCGTGCAGGCGCAGCTCGATGAGCTGCTGCTCGGGCTGCCGAACCTGTTGCACGAGAGCGTGCCCGACGGGCGCGACGAGAGCGGCAACGTGGAAGTGCGGCGCTGGGGCGAGCCGACTCGCTTCGACTTCAAGCCGCGCGATCATGTCGAGCTCGGCGAAAAGCTCGGGCAGATGGATTTCGCCGCGGCCGGCAAGATCGCCGGTGCGCGCTTCTGCGTGTTGAGCGGACCGCTCGCGCGCCTGCAGCGGGCGCTGACCCAGTTCATGCTCGATCTGCACACGAACGAGCACGACTATCGCGAGGTATACGTCCCGTATCTCGTCAACGCGCAGGCGATGATGGGCACGGGGCAGCTTCCGAAGTTCGAAGCCGATCTGTTCGCGGTGAAGGGCGAGTCGGGTCTGTACCTGATTCCCACCGCCGAGGTGCCGGTCACGAACCTGGTCCGCGAATCCATCATCGAAGCGAATCAGCTCCCGCTGCGTTTCGTGGCGCACACGCCGTGCTTTCGCTCGGAGGCGGGCTCATACGGCAAGGACACGCGCGGCATGATTCGCCAGCACCAGTTCGAGAAAGTCGAGCTCGTGCACCTCTCGCGCCCGCAGGATTCCTACGAGGAGCACGAGCTGCTGACGCGCAACGCCGAGGAAGTGCTCAAGCGACTGAATCTTCCGTATCGCGTCGTCGCCCTGTGCGGCGGCGACATCGGCTTCGGCTCCGCGAAGACATACGATCTCGAAGTCTGGCTTCCCGGCCAACAGACCTATCGCGAGATTTCATCCTGCTCGAATTTCGAAGCCTTCCAAGCGCGCCGCATGCAGGCGCGCTGGCGCAATCCCGAAACCGGCAAACCCGAACCGCTCCACACCCTGAACGGCTCCGGCATCGCCGTCGGCCGAGCCCTGGTCGCGGTGCTAGAGAATTATCAGCAAGCCGACGGCAGCATCGTCGTGCCGGAGGTGTTGAGGAAGTACGTGGGGATGGAAGTGATCCGCTGACCGCTCACGGCCAACTGGCCAACTGGTCAACTGGCCAGCCGGCAAGAAGGTCGGCGGGAAGAGTAGGGCACTAACGAAAAAGGCGCTGCCGAAGCAGCGCCTTCTTTGTTTCTGGCCAGTTGGCCAACTGCCGGTTGGCCAGTTGGCCGTTTATCAATCGTCGCCAGCCGCCGCCCCCAATAGGTGCAGCAGGCTCAGGAACATATTGTAGAGGCTGACGTAGAGCGTGACCGTCGCGAGGATGTAGTTCGTCTCGCCGCCGCGGACGATCTGGCTCGTCTGGTACAGCATGAAGCCGCCGCTCACGATCAGGAACATGCCCGAAACGACGAGCGAGAGCGTCGAGAGGTGGAACAGGATGGCGATGATGCCGAGCACGAAGGCGCCGATCGCGCCGATCGCGAGGAATCCGCCCATGAAGCTGAAATCACGTCCGCTCTTGATCGCGAAGGCCGACAGACCGAGGAAGGCGACGGCCGTCGTGCCGAGCGCGGTCGCGACGATCTCGCCACCGTTCGGCAGGTACGTGATGTAGGCGTTCAGAATCGGCCCGAGCGTCAATCCCATGAAGCCGGTCAGCGCGAACGTCCACAGCAAGCCCCACGCACTGTTCTGGGTCTTGTGGATCGCGTACAGCAGACCGAAGTAGGGCAGCAGGAACAGCAGGCCAAGCGGCGGCATGTTCACGGCCATCGACACGACGGCCATGATCGCGCTGAATGCGAGGGTTGCCCCGAGCAGCAGATAGGTGTTGCGAAGTACTTTGTTCGTCGCCAGCGCCGATTCGCGGACTGGGCTGACAACCGAACTGGGATAACGCTCCATTCGACTCTCCTCGGTGTAAACCGACTGCGATCTTGACCAATGGCGGCCCGGAAAGCGGAACCACCCGAATGCCGTCCGATTCTAGCAACAATGCGCACGGCCTGGACAAGGTGGGGGTGAAGGTAAGGGTTTCAAGGATTTAGGCGGCGTGAGGGGGACTTCGCGCCAGCCCGGCCCCATTGAATATGAGAGCAAGGGTCGTGAAGCAAGAAGCGCCCCTTTACACGTCGGCTATCACACGTTACACAGTCGCCCCCTCGGAAGGGTGGCGGAGTGGTTGAACGCACCGGTCTTGAAAACCGGCATCAGGGCAACCTGATCGTGGGTTCGAATCCCACCCCTTCCGCCATTGGTCTGAACGCGCGTCCGGTTTCATTCATCGATGCCGACGTGCCCCACCCTGGCCCTCTCCAGCTCCGCTTCGCTATGCAGGGGAGGGGACCATTCGCGACGGTCGACTCGATCTATTCCGACACCTCCCCTGCGTCAGCGGGGGAGGTCGCGCGCGAAGGCGCGCGGGTGGGGGCACGGCGAGACGTCACAGCCCGCCGGACGCCGATGATGGCCGCGCGGTTCAACTACACGTCCGGCGGCCTCCTGATGTGCCGACGTGCCCCCACCCTGGCCCTCCCCCGCTTCGCAGGGGAGGGGACGCATTTAGTGGAGCGCAGACTTGGTTGGAGCAAGAGCGAAGTATCCTGGCCCCGGTTGAGCTGGCCCCGGTTGAGCTGGCCCCGCTTGAGCTGCCCCCTCTGATCCTGGCCTTTCAATCCTGACCCTTTTGATCCTGGCCGTTTTTCCGTTTCTCATCTTCTTTGCGGGCTTTGCGAGCTCTGCGAGAGTCTCTTCCGTCTCACCGCTTGCGTAATCTCTTCTCCGAGGGATTTCCCGCCCTGCGTCACGCTCGTACTAGAATCCCCGCGATCGCGTTTTCAGATCAGGACCTTTCATGAAACATCGATTTTTCGGCTTGTTTGCCGCTGTCGCGCTGCTGGCTGGCGGTACGTCCCTCGCTCAGTTGCCCGCGAAAGTCGGCGAGACGCCGGTGCCTTCGCTGGCGCCGATCGTGAAGAAGGCGGCGCCGGCGGTCGTGAACATCGCGACGCGCGGCACGCTGCGCGAGCAACGTCCGCGCAATCCGCTGCTCGAGGATCCGTTCTTCCGCCGCTTTTTCGATGCGCCGGATCTCGGGCCGCGCGAGCGTCCGTTCCAGAGCGCAGGCTCGGGCGTGATCGTCGATGCGAAGAACGGCTACATCATCACGAATGCACACGTCGTCGAGAACGCGGATGAGATCACGGTGACGCTGCTCGACGATCGGCAGTTGAAGGCCGAAGTCATCGGGCG
>Ga0207873_1002114_pt1 | contig 17158 bp, 16 predicted proteins | sample BGWIniCompost_FD_187373 | JGI IMG/M metagenome (GOLD analysis project Ga0207873, IMG submission 187373) | Cellulose adapted compost microbial communities from Newby Island Compost Facility, Milpitas, CA, USA - BGW Initial Compost (SPAdes)... ...
GATCCTTTTCATCGAGGGGGCTTTGCCATGCGAGTTGGCAAGCGAGAGCCCGTGACCTTGTGGGTCACCCTGGTCGTCGTCGCCACGGTCGCCCTGCTCGGCCTCACGTCGGTGCAGACCACAGTCGGGGCAGCCCCGCGCCGCTCCGGCGACGTGGTCGGGGTCTACGCCGGCGAACTGTCGACCATCAACTACCTCGTCACCGCCTCCACCTCGGAGCAGTCGGTGGCGGCCAATACCATCGACACCCTGGTCGAGTACGACCACCTGGGCATCGTTCGGCCGGCGCTGGCCACCTCGTGGGAGGTGTCGCCCGACGGCCTGACGTGGACCTTCCACATCCGCCCGGGCGTCATGTGGGTCGACTACCGGGGCCGCGAGTACGCCGAGGTGACGGCCCAGGACTGGGTCGACGCCCTCCGGTACTCCTTCGACCCCGCCAACGCCTCCCTCACCGCCAACGTGGCCTACCGGGTCATCAAGAACGGCGAGCGCTACTTCAAGGGCGAGATCACCGACTTCAACGAGGTGGGCGTCAAAGCCCTGGATCGGTACACCCTGCAATACACCCTCGAGCGGCCCGTCCCGTACTTCCTGAGCATGCTCACCTACACGGCCTTCATGCCGGTCAACGGCAAGTTCCTGGCGGAGGTGGGCGACAGGTTCGGCACGGACAACGAGTACCTGCTGTACAACGGCGCCTACATCTTCGCCCAGTGGGAACCTCACAACATCCAGGTCTTCGTCAAGAACCCCAAGTACTGGGACGCCGACAACGTCCACATCAACCGGCTGACCTTCCGCTACAACCGGGAGGCGTCGACCCTGGCGCCCGAGCTCTTCTTGCGGGGCCAGATCACGGGGGCATCCATCCCCACCGCCGCGCTCGACGAGTGGATGAACGATCCCGTGCGCCGCAAGATGGTGCGGCCTGGCATGACCAACTTCTACACCTACTTCTACGCGTTCAACTTCGATCCCAAGTTCGCCCCCGAGTACGAGCCTGACAACTGGAAGATCGCCGTCAACAATCGCAACTTCCGCAAGGCCATCTTCCACGGGCTAAATAGGCAGGCCGCCCTGCTGACCGAGGATCCCTACAACCCGGACCGGATGCTGAGCAACACCATCACGCCGCGCAACTTCGCCGCATACGGCGGCAAGGATTACACCCAATTCGGCCCGCTGGCCGCCATCGCCGCGCAGGAGACCTACGACCCCGAGCTGGCGCGGCGGTACCGGGACCTGGCCAAGCAGGAGCTGGCGGGCAAGGTCAGGTTTCCCGTCAAGGTGATGATGCCCTACAACACGTCCATCACCTCGTGGACCAACCGGGTCCAGGTCATCGAGCAGCAGCTGGAGGACCTGCTGGGCCGTGACTTCATCGACATCATCCCGGTGGGCTTCCCACCCACGGGCTTCCTCGACGCGACCCGCCGGGCGGGCAACTACGCGCTGCAGGAGGTCAACTGGGGCCCCGACTACGCCGACCCCGAGACCTACACGGACCCCTTCGTGCCGGGTGGCACCTACAACCGGCCCGAGATGGCCCTCGGCTACACCGAGGCCAACGGCAAGACCCGCTATGAAAACCTGGTCGCCGCCGCCAAGGCGGAGATCCTCGACATCGGCAGGCGCTACGAGCTCTTCGCGAGGGCCGAGGCCTTCCTGATCGAGGAGGCCTTCGTCATCCCGTACCGGGTCGGCGGTGGCGGATACCTGGCCACCCGGCTGGAGCCCTTTACGTCGCCGTACGCGCCCTTCGGGGTCTCCGAGCTGCGGTACAAGGGCCAGGTGGTCATGGACCAGCCGATGGACTCCGAGGCCTTCAACGCCGCCTACGAGCGGTGGCTCGAGGAGCGGGCGGCCGCCCTGGCGCGCGAGGCGGCGGGGGCCGGCCGGTAGGCCCCGCCTGACGGCCGGGGAGGCGCATCAGCCGCATGCTGCAGTACACGCTGAGGCGTCTGGCCCACTCGCTGGTCACGGTCTTCCTCGTCGTGACCGCGGTCTTCTTGCTGATGCGCCTCCTGCCCGTCGAGGGATACTTCGGCGACAGCTACGACAAGCTGACGCCCGAGCAGCGCGAGGCCGTGCTGCGGCGGATGGGGCTGCTGGACCCGTGGTACGTGCAGCTCTATCGCTTCTACTCGGACCTCTTGCGGGGCGACCTGGGCGTCTCCATCATCTACCGGCCCAACGTGCCGGTACGGGAGATCCTCGCGCTCAAGATCCCCTACTCGCTGGCCTTCGGGATGGCCGCGCTGGGGCTCTCCCTGGTGGTGGGCCTGGCCATGGGCGTGCACATGGCGCTCCACAAGGGCGGCCTGTGGGACAAGGCCTGGACCGGGTATGTGGTCTTCGTCAATGCCGTGCCGGCGGCGGTCTACCACCTCTTCATCCAGCTCTACGTCACCGACATCGCGGGGTTGCCCCTGCTGTTCAGCAGCTTCGACCCCGTGAGCTGGATCCTGCCGACCATCTCCATGTCCCTCGGCGGCATCGCGGGCTACGCCATGTGGGTGCGCCGGTTTATGGTAGACGAGCTCAACAAGGACTACATCCGCCTGGCCAGGGCCAAGGGCCTGCCCAACCGCGTCATCATGATCAAGCACGTCATGCGCAACGCCTTCGTGCCCCTGGCGCAGTACCTGCCGGCTACCGTGCTGTTGACCATCGGCGGCTCCATCTACATCGAGTCCCTCTACTCCATCCCCGGCATGGGGGGACTGCTGGTGGACGCCATCCAGCGCCAGGACAACCCGCTGGTGCAGGCCCTGGTCCTGGTCTACTCGGTGCTCGCCATCATCGGGCTCTTCCTGGGTGATGTGCTCATGACCCTCTTCGACCCGCGCATCAGGCTCCAGCGACAGGGAGGCACCCGTTGGTGACGGCCCGAGAGCAGAGGACCATCGCGGGCATCGAGGAGCGGCTCCTCTTCACCCTGGCCCGCCGCGACGCGACGGAGGCCGAGCGCACGGGGTACTCCGACTACTCGTACTGGCGCTCCACCCTGCGGGTCTTCCTCAGCAACCGCACGGCCGTGATCCTGCTGGTGCTGATGACGTCGCTGGTGCTCTTCACCATCGTGCAGCCCTACCTGCCCGGCCAGAAGGATCCCGTCCGGATCCACCGGGACCCCGAGACGGGGCTCCAGCTGCGCAACCAGAAACCCGGCCCGGAGTTTTGGCTGGGCACCAACTCCATCGGGCAGGACCTGTGGGCGCGCCTGTGGGCGGGGACGCGCACCTCGCTGCTCATCGCCATCATCGTCGGCGCCTGGGAGATCTCCTTCGGCATCTTGGTCGGGGCGCTGTGGGGCTACGTACGCCCCCTCGAGTCGGTCATCACCGAGATCTACAACGTCATCGACAACATCCCGACCACCATCTTGCTGACGCTGCTGGCCTACATCATGCGGCCGAGCTTCCAGACCATGGTGGTCGCGATGTGCGCCACGGGATGGCTGGGCATGGCACGTTTCGTCCGAAACCAGATCGTCATCATCCGCGACCGGGAGTACAACCTGGCCTCTCGCTGCCTGGGCACGCCGACCTCCCGCATCATCACCAAGAACCTGCTGCCTTACCTGGTCTCGGTCATCGTGCTGCGGATGGCGCTGTCCATCCCCTCCACCATCGGCTGGGAGGGGTTTCTGACGTACATCGGGCTGGGATTGCCGCTGGATCAGCCCACGCTGGGCAACCTGCTCAACGAGGGGCGCCAGGTCATGATGGCGCCGTCGCTGCGCTATCAGTTGATCTTCCCCGCCGCGGTGCTGTCGGTCATCACCATCTCGTTTTACGTGCTGGGCAACTCCTTCGCCGACGCCTCGGACCCCCGCAACCACTTCTAGTTCGCCCGGCAGCTGATGCAGCCGGCGCACGATAGGGGTGACCGGACACGAGCGCTGCCACGAGGGGCCTCGCCCGCCACGTCGACCTGCCGCAGCCGGACCGGCACGCGCAGGCCCGGCAGCCCGTGCTGTCGGTGCGAGACCTCGTCATCAAGTTTCGGCTGCGAGGGCAGGTCCTGACCGCGATCCGGCAGGCCTCCCTGGATCTCTACGAGGGGGAGACCCTCGCCCTGGTGGGCGAGTCGGGCTCGGGCAAGACCGTGCTCACCAAGTCGTGGCTCGGCATGCTCGACCCCAACGGGTGGGTCGACGCCGGGTCCATCCTGCTGGAAGGCCGCGATCTGGCCCGCTACCGCACGGAGCGGGAGTGGCTGGCCATCCGGGGCAAGAAGATCGCGATGGTCTTCCAGGACCCCATGACCGCGCTCAACCCCTTGCGCACGGTCGGAGCGCAGATCCAGGAGGTGCTCGAGCTTCACCACGGCATGCGGGGCAAGGAGGCCCGCGAGCGCGCCGTCGAGCTCCTGGCCCAGGTGGGCATCCCCGACCCGCAGGCGCGCTATCATCAGTACCCGCACCAATTCTCGGGCGGGATGCGCCAGCGGGTCGTCATCGCCATCGCCATCGCCTGCCGGCCACGCATCCTGATCTGCGACGAACCCACCACGTCGCTGGACGTGACGGTGCAGGCCCAGATCCTGGAGCTCATCCGCAATCTGCAGCGGGAGCTGGGGATCACCCTGGTCTTCATCACCCACGACCTGGGGGTGGTGGCCCACGTCGCCGACCGGGTGGCCGTCATGTATGCGGGCCAGATCGTCGAGTACGGCACCGTCGAGGAGATCTTCTACGACCCGCGGCACCCGTACACGTGGGCCCTGTTGTCCTCCCTTCCCCAGCTCGGGGTCAAGGGCGAGCCCCTCTACGCCATCAAGGGTGCTCCGCCCAGCCTCTTCGCGGAGTTGAAGGGGGACGCCTTCGCGCCCCGCAACCCGTACGCGCTCGAGATCGACTTCGTCGAGGCGCCGCCTCTCTTCCAGGTCAGTCCCACCCACTTCGCCCGGACCTGGCTCCTGGATCCGAGGGCGCCCCGGGTCCAACCGCCCCTGGCCGTCCGTCGGATGCGGGACCGCCATCGTCGACTCGTGCAAGGGCGAGGGGGCGACGGGCGCCATGGACTCCCGGCGGCTCCGGCGGCCGCGGCCAGAAGTGCCGGACCCCGCGTACGGGCGCAGGGGCAGGGGCGCGAGGTGCTCCTCGAGGTGCGGGACCTGCGGATCCACTACAGGCTCCGGGGCCGCAGCCCCTTCGTGGCCGTCGACGGCGTGTCGTTTCACATCTTCAAGGGCGAGACCTTCGGACTGGTGGGGGAGACCGGCTCGGGCAAGACCTCCATCGGCCGGGCCATCGTACGCATCACCGAGACCGCCGGCGGCGAGATCCTCTTCAAGGGCCGGCGGATCAACGGCGTCATCCCCCGGGAGCTGGACCGGGAGATCACACGCAAGATCCAGATGATCTTCCAGGATCCCATGGCCTCCCTCAACGAGCGCGCCAAGGTCGACTACATCGTCTCGGAGGGGCTCTACAACACGGGCGATTACGTGGACGAGCGCGACCGGCGCGCCAAGGTCGAGCGGGCCCTGCTGGAGGTGGGGCTCCTCCCGGAGTTCGCCTCACGCTTCCCGCACGAGTTCTCCGGCGGGCAGCGGCAGCGCATCGGCATCGCGCGGGCGCTCATCATGGAGCCGGAGTTCATCATCGCCGACGAGCCCGTCTCGTCCCTGGACGTCTCCGTGCGGGCCCAGGTGCTCAACTTGCTCCTGGACCTGCAACGGCGCAAGGGCCTGACGTACCTCTTCATCTCGCACGACCTGTCGGTGGTGCGCCACATCGCCGACCGGGTCGCCGTCATGTACCGGGGGCGGCTCGTCGAGCTGGCGGAGACCGAAGAGCTCTTTCGTCGCCCGCTGCATCCCTACACGCGCGCCCTGCTCTCGGCCATCCCCGTACCCGACCCGCACGTCGAGAGGACGCGGCAACTCCTCCGCTACGACCCCGGATGCCACGACTACTCCAGGGACCCGCCCCGGTGGGTGGAGGTCCGGGAGGGCCACTTCGTGCTGGCCAACGATGCCGAGCTCGAGCAGTACGTCAAGAGGATGGAGCGAGGCACCTTTGTCGGCGAGCTCCCGTGGGGGTAGCTGGCTGAGGGCCTTCGCCTGGGGCCTCATCCCCACGGCCATCGGGGTGGGGGTGTCCCTTGCCGTCGCCTGGTGGGGCTACGGCCATCTCTACTACATGGGCACGTGGTTGCCGGCCTTCATGGGCGTCTACGTCCTGAGCGCCTGGCTCATCTACCTGCGGCGTTCGACGTACCTGCTGGCCCGAAGCCGCCCTCCGGGCGGGGCGCGTACGGCCCTCGTCCTGTTGTGCTCGGCCCTTCAGCTGGCGCTATTGTCGACGGCCCTCTACTACCTGCTGGGGGTGGGCGCTGGGTTCCGCTTCACGTCCTGAGTTGTCTGGGCAGGCTTGCGATAGCGTCACGCAGGGGCCTGGGGCCTCACGACCACTTCGGCGTGTTCGGCGTCCTCCTGCAGGAAGGCCAGCAACGCGCGCCCCTCGGCCTCGACCTCGTCGAGCACCCACGAGGGCAGCCGCTCGAAGGATTCGACGACCAGCCGCGCGCGCCCGCCTTCCCGCTCCCAGCGCCACAGACCTGCCACCCACCCGTCCACGAGCACCGTGGGCTGCACCCGGCCGCCGCTCCAGATGACCCGGGGCCGGTACGCCTCGGGCAGGACGCGCCGGCGGTCACGGTGCGAGAGCAGGAGGTTGTCCCACGGCGGCAGGAACCTGACCGGCGCCGGGCAGTCCTCGGGCGGCAGCGGCATGCCTGGCAGATCCCACAGCTTCTCGCCGGCGGGCCCCCGGTACTCCACGAGCCGCGGCCGGAGCCGGTCGAGGGCCTCCTTGAGCGACATGCCCGCCCACGCCGTGACGTCCGCCTCCGTCGCGGGGCCGAAAGCCCGCAGGTACCGCAGCACCAGCCGGCGCCGGCCGTCCGCGGGGTCTCCCATCGGCCGTCCCAGCCAGGCCTCTCCCGAGAAGTAGCTCGGGTCGCCCGTGAAGCCCCAGTCGCCGGCGGGTGGGAGTTGCACCAGCGGGAGATAGGCGCGAGCCGCGAACGAGAGGCTGGCCGGGTCCTCGTCGGGCGCCAGCGGCCGGAGGCGGGCGCGCATCTCGCCAAACGTCACGGGCGCCTCGGCGGTGAGACGTCGGGCTTCCTCGACCAGGGCGCCCAGCGGCAGGCGCCTCGCCTCCTCCTTGAAGAAGGACCGCAAGGCCCGCTCCAGCACCGGCTGCAGCGCCGGACGCATCAGCAGGAAGTCCCGGGCGGTGACGATGTGGAGGGTGCTACGCAACAGCGTCGCCTTCACGAGTCGCCGGTCCCGCAACGCCTGCTCCAGGTCCGCCTTGCGGAAGCCCTGGAGGCGGCTCCAGAGGCTGACGTACGGCTGGCGGCGGTCCTGGGCGTTGAGCCCCGCCAGGAGCTCCACCATCTTCGGCAGTGGCAGCGCGGCCCGCTCCAGCAGGTGCTGACGGGCCAGCGTCGCCCGGTTGAGCTGTCGCAAGGACAGGGTGCGCATAGGTGGCCTCCGAACTCGGGCACGTCCTCGTCGGCTGTCAGCGGATTCGTCTCAGGAGTCAAAGCCCCTCCGTGCTCGTAAGCCGGCGGGTGCTCCGGTAGAATGGGGACAACCAAGGCCCCGCCATCGGCGGGGCCCGTAGAGAGCATGAGGCAGCCGTGGCCGACCACGAGATCTGCCACGTGGAGTTTCCGTCTCGAAATCTGGCCGAGAGCCAGGAGTTTTACGAGGAACTGTTCGGGTGGAAGATGGAGCCCATGGGGGACGACTACGTCTTGTTCATGCCATGGGGCGGCCCCGGCGGTGGCTTCAACCCGTTGGGCGAGCGGTGGAAGCCCCGGGGATGTACTGGTCTACGTGACGACACCCGACACGCCAACTATGAACACAGGCAATCGATTCTCTGTGGCGGCCGATTCCGCATTACATATGGTTAGCCATTGACTCCCCCTGCGATACCCCACTGGCCACCCGGGCCCGTCCTCTGCAGCGGGCGCTGCGGCTGGTGCTGGTGCGCACCCGCCGTGAATAGGAACGTGGTACGGTAGCCCCCACGGCGAGCCGCCGGTATGCTGTAGCGCCATGGCCGAGGAGGCTGCGTATCGAAGGAGGGAATGGCCAACGTGATGGGGTACGACTCTCGTGAGTACGACACGAGGGACAAAGACGCCAGGGATGAAGGCCGCCCGGATGACAGGAAGGACCACCTGATCGGTCCTGTCGAGACCAAGATCACGACGCGATTCGAGAAGCTCGAAGTCGACGACCTCGAGGGCTTCGCCAAGGTCGGCTTCCTGGACGTCGAGAAGTTCGTCAAGCTCAAGGACCACAAGCTCTTCATCGAGAAGAAGCTGCCCTTCGCGGTGGTAGTGCTCTCACAGGACCGGCGAAAGAAGGACCGAGACAAGAAGGACTACGACGAGAGAGATTACGACAGGGACCATGACCGCAAGGATGACAAGAAGTTCGTCATCGTCGAGTCCCGGGTCCATATACCCGTCGAGGTCCAGGAGGACTCGTCCGACGACCTGTCGAGCACGTCTGTGGTCGGGTTCATCGACGTGGAGAAGGTTGTTCGCGCCTGGGACAAGGAAATTTTGATCGAGAAGAAACTGCCGTTCCACATCCTCGTCCTCCGGCCACGAGACGACAAGAAGAAGGACCGCCGTGACGGCGAGCGCGACAAGGACGGGCGCGACAAGGATTAGGAGCAGTCCCCCTCCAGCGACCATCCCCGGAGCCGGGCGCACCAGTGCCCGGCTCCCCGCGCGCCCCTACAGGTGAGCCACCCTATGCTCTACGCGGCCGACCTCGACAGACGCCGGTGGGCCGCCCGTCCGGGCGGCCCACCTGGCGAGGCGCAGGTCCGGGGATCTCGTCCAATGGCACGGCCTTGCTGGTCTCCATCGCCTGCCGGATGGCATCGCGGCGAGGATGCTCGACTATCCGCATCACCAGCGACCTCCGGAAAGCCTGGCCGGGGTTGAAGGCGCCCGACGGTACCTCGGCGCCCAAGAGCGGCCCCCATGTGGACCAATCCGCCCAGGCCTCCTGCCCTGGGCGCCAGTCCGTGTCCGGCTCCACCGCGGGGCGAAAGTCCACCGCCATGTACTCGGAGTCGCCCATCTCGCGTTGCAGGAAGGCCTCGTACCCGGGGTTGACCAGGAGCATGTCGGAGTCGAGCACGACGAAGAAGTCGAATGCCCACCGCTCCTCGACGACCCACATCATGGTGTCCAGCACGTAGCCGGCCGTGTGACCCCAGCTCAGCGGGCGGCTCGAGGGACAGACGGGCACGTCGACGCGACGAAAGAGCCCCCGGTTGCTGCTACCGTTGTAGACGACCGGCAGGGCTCCGGGACAGAAGTGCCGGATGCTGGCCACCAGATCCGCCACGCACTGCGGGCAGTCATGGGCCAGGATGGCGAAGCAGACGCTCACGTCCCTCATCATCTCCTCTTAGGGCTGGCCCTGTTGGCAGCGCTTCAGGAGCCGGTGGTGCTTCGAGCGGATGCGAGCCTCGAGCTGTCGGTCGAACCGGATGGAGTGGGTGATCGGCACGCACGCCCCCCCACCATCCGGCCTCGGGACGTGAGCCAAGTTACGCCCGCGATGGCTGCTGCGTGCCGGTTCGGGGCGGAAGGCGGCTGGGCCCATGGCGTCGAAACCCCGCCCCGGGGCGCACACAGGCGGGATGAGGCTCTCTCGCGGTCGGCTCTCCTTTCCACACGGTCCGCTTCTTGGAGGGCGAAGGGTATGCGGCAGACAAGGCGTGATGGGACGCAAGGCGTCGACTGGCGGGGCGTGGGGTGGTTCCTGGCCATCACCTTCGGCCTGACCTACCTGGTGGAGGGCGCCCTCATCCTGTCGGGTTTCCGGTTTGGCCCTGTCTCGGAGCTCTACGGTCAATTGGTGGTGGCCGCCGTCATGTGGGCGCCCGCCGTGGGTGCGCTCGTCACCGTGACCCGGATCACCGGGCAGAGCGTGGCGGCGCTGCAGGTGCGCTTCGCGCCCTGGCGGGTTCACCTGGTGTCGGCCCTGCTGATGCCGGTCGTCTACGCGCTCATCTACGCGCTGACGTGGCTGCTCGGCCTGGGCAGCCCGGACTGGGAGCTTTCGTGGTTCCGGGGGATCATGGCCGAAGCGGGCGCCTCGACTGACGGCTCGCCACCGACCGGGGTCATCCTTGGCACCCTCTTCGCGGCCAGCCTGGTACTGGGGCCCACCGTCAACGGCCTGTTCGGCTTCGGCGAGGAGCTGGGCTGGCGAGGGTACCTCCTGCCTGCCCTGATGCCCTTGGGTAAGGTGCGGGCGTATCTGCTGGTGGGCCTCATCTGGGGGCTGTGGCACGCCCCCCTGATAGCCATCGGCTTCAACTACCCGGGCTACCCCGTCTGGGGGATCGTGGCCATGGCCGGGGTGACCACGGCCTTCGGCATCTACCTCAACGAGATGGCCTTGCGGCACCGGAGCTCGGTGCTGGCCGGGTGGATCCACGGCGCGTTCAACGGCCAGGCCTACGGCATCTGGCGACTGCTCTTCCCCGACGTCAACCCGCTGCTGGGCGGGATCACCGGGTTGGTAGGCATGGCGGTGTGGACCGCTGTCGGGCTGTGGGTGGCGACGCGCCCCGAAGGTAGGGCAGGCGCGGCGCTCCAGTGAAGCTCGGGGCTCCGCCCCCTACGCCCCCGGCCCTCCAAGCGCACTTGCGCCGCGCCCAGCCGTCAAGCTGGGAAGCCGATCTGAAACTCGCGTGGGTCAACGGCCTCCGGGCTGTCCAGGACACGCGCGAGGTAGGCAAAGGCGGCATCGCGCGTCTCGAAGAACCGCACCTCGCTCACCGAGCTCGCGCCCGCCCCCCAGGCTGCCCAGTCTCCCGCGTAGAACGGCAGCCTGGTGACGTAGTAGACGGTGCCGTTGCTGTCTCGATATGCCGGCTCCGACGCGCGGGACAGGCCCTGCTCCGAGGCGAACCCGAGGCAGTACGCGAACGCCTCGTTGACCATCTGCTGTCGTAGGTCTGCCAGGCTCCGGCTAAACATGAGGCAGGAGAACCGCCTGAGGTCTGGCACATCCCACAACAGCCAGTCGTCGCCAGTGGGCAGCGCGGTCGCCCACCGTTGTAGGTAGCCCGGCCCCTGCAAGACGATGGTCCGGCCCCACATCTCGGCGAAGGACGAAAAGCCGCAGAACTCCGCGAACTCCTCGCATGCTTCCGGGGCGACGCCGCGCCGGGGATTCGGCGGAGGCGGGATCAACATGAGCCGCATCTCGTTGGGCAAAGGCAGGATCCAGGGAACGTGCGCCGCCGGTCCCGACAGGCTCCCTCCTGCCAGCTCGACGCCGTAGCGAAGCCACTCCTCTACCAGCGGGGTGTAGCATCCGTCGGGAAGCGCCGGCGCGTACTCTACCACGCCGTCGTCCCGGCTCAGGTCCCACTGGAGTTCGAGCAAGTCCCCATTGGTGTAGATCACGAGCGGCGCCGGGAGCCCGTCGTCATAGTCGAGCTCCGGGTGCGAAAGCAACCCCTTCCCGAGGGACTTCCACTCGTTCAGACGTCGTCGGAGAAGGTGATCGCGCAAGATGAGGCGCCGCAGCCCTTCGTCCACGGGTTCGCCGAAGAACGTGGGTAGCTCGCGCATAGGCCCTCCATTCAACCCTCCCCACGGTGTCCCGACTCCGCTCGGATAGTGCCGCTGCCGACCGGCCTACAACGGGAGCGCGGCGATGTGGGGCTTGAGGGCCCGGGAAAGCCGATCCATCGCATCGATCATGGCGTCCTGGATATCCGGCCACCGGTCCTCCCCGTCCTTCAGGCCGCCCTCTTCCAGCACGTAGCGCACTCGTGACGCCTGACGACCGTCGAGACGCTCCCACTGGAGCGGCTGGCCGAACTCCTTCTCGATAAGTTCTCGCTGGGCATACAGGTGATCGAAGATGGCCTTGTTGCGGCTTTGGTCACCGGTGTCGATGTAAAGCTCCACGGCTGCCCTGTCCTTGAGCCACACCAAGTAGCTGAAAGCCAGGCCCGACTTGCCAGCACTGGCGCTGATCCAATTGTCCGTCGAGGGAGACACGTTGGCGTGGGTGACGACGCCCCGTCCTCTGGCTCGTTCGAGCAGCTGCTCCCAGAACCGGCGACGAAGCTGGTGCCTCTCCGCCACCTCCTTCTTGTGCTCGCCGAGGTTCTTCGCTTCGACCGAGGGTGCAACGATGGGGGTGAACAGTGGCGCAGGCTCCGAGTCGCCGATCCGGTAAGCGTCTAGCCGCACGAGGTAGAACGCCGTGTCCGCCGGCGTGATTTCGTTTAGCCAGGCAACCGCACGGACGTGTTCGGGGCGGGGATGGCTGCAAATCCAGATGGCTACCTTCGCCTCAAGGTTGGTCAGGTAGGTGAGGAGCTTGCCGAGGTGATCGTGGTCGCTGGGCCTGAGTTGTGCTTCAATGACCACTCGGCGGCCTTCGTCGTCCTCCGCTTCGAGGTCGGCCTGAAAGGAGCCGACCGCCTTCTCACGCTGGATGGGTGTTAGCCTCAACCCGATGGCGTCGGCCAGCACGTCGAGGTTATCTTCGAGCCAGGGAGTGAAGTCCCTCTCCTCATGCGGCCAGACCTGCTGAAGGGCCACTCTCTCCAGCCTCCCGATTCGCATCCCGCGTGCCCCCCCAGCCTGGTCATGGGTCGGCCTGGGTCTTCATTTCCACCCCCGCTGGCTGCCCTCCTTGCACGTCTCACCGAGCCCGTACGGAGCAGCGCGACAGCGGCCGTGGTATACTCAGTCACGGTAACCGTACCCACTACCGTACCACGGGCCACGGGAGCTGACAGGGGGTCTCGCCTTGCGAGTAGTTCGCGAAGGCCCGGTTTTTCAGCTGACATTTCTACCTTGGATCTTTCCCGTCAATTGCTATCTGGTGGAGGAAGACGACAGTTTGACACTCGTCGATGCGGCGCTGCCTCACAGTTGGAAGGGAATCCTGGCGGTGGCCGGCGAGATCGGCAAACCGATCGCACGCATCGTCCTGACTCACGCGCACGCAGACCATGTCGGCGCACTCGACGCGCTCAAACAGGTGTTGTCGGATGCCCGTGTTCATATCTCCAGGCGAGACGCCCGGCTGTTGGCCGGAGACCGCACGCTAGACCCTGGTGAGCCTGCTACTCCGATACGCGGTTCACTACCCAGAGGCGTACGGACACGGGCAGATGTTCTGATTCAAGAAGGCGACCGTATAGGCTCGCTGCTTGCCATAGCCGCGCCCGGACACACGCCGGGGTCGATGGCGTTTCTGGACACACGCAACGGTACCCTTCTTGCAGGCGACGCCTTTCAAACCTGGGGAGGTGTCGCCGTCTCGGGGCAACGGCAGCCGCTGTTTCCATTTCCGGCACTGGCCACATGGAATAGGCGGACCGCGCTGGAAAGTGCGCGCAAGTTACGGGAATATCGTCCTGCACTGCTCGCCGTAGGACACGGAAACATGCTGAAAGAGCCGGCGGCCGCCATCGACCGCGCCATTGCCAGAGCCGAAAGGGCTCTCCAAGACCACGCGTAGCGACGCGCACCGCTAGCCGTGGCAGGACTTGACAGTCTCGGGAACGCGCGAGAGAACGCGCGGCGGATCCCAGTCGGAACGGCAAACCCTTGTAGTGACTGGTGCGCCCGGCAGGATTCGAACCCGCGACCTTGGGCTTAGAAGGCCCCCGCTCTGTCCCCTGAGCTACGGGCGCACCGCTTGGGGCGTGGTGAGAGGCGTCGGACGCCCACGGCCAGGGGTGGAGCGGGCGAGGGGAATCGAACCCCCGTACCTGGCTTGGAAGGCCAGTGCTCTACCATTGAGCTACGCCCGCCCGCAGGCCGTCCGGCCGAGACCCATCATAAGGTCGCCGCCAGACCCCTGTCAATCGCAGGGCGGCCATGGTCTCGCCGCCGCCGGCATCTGCGGGAGGTGACCCGCCCCCTGGGACGAATCTGCGTGGCGTGCCTCGCAACGCAGCCACGGGGGGATCGCCGTTGACTTCCTCGCCCATCGGTGCAGGCGCCGAGACCGCACCACCCGTCGAGGTGGCCCCCGGGGTCTGGCGGCTCGCCATCCCCATCCCGGTGCCGCTCCGCTACGTCAACGCCTACCTGTTGCGGGGGCACGAGGGGTGGACGGTGGTCGACACGGGCTTCCACACCCCCGACGCCGAGGCGGCCTGGCAGCTGGCGCTGTCGGCCCTCGGCATCGGCCCGTCGGACATCGTCCAGATCGTCGTCACGCACTACCACCCCGACCACTTCGGGTGCGCCGGATGGCTCCAGGGCCTCTCGGGCGCGCCGGTCGTCATGCTGGGGCAGGAGCAGCCGCAGGTGACGGCCTTCTGGTTCGACGGCCAGCAGATGGGTGACAGGCTGGCTGCCTTCTTCGCCCGCCACGGCATGCCCGCCGAGCTGACCGCCGACCTGCCGGCCCTGCACCAGGCCGCCGTGGCCATGGTGCGGCCGCTGCCGCAGGTGCGCTGGATCCAGCCGGGGGACGTCATCTCCGTCGGCCCCCGCCGCTTCCAGGTCATCTGGGCGCCGGGCCACGCCGACGGGCTCATGGTGCTGTGGGAGCCGAACGAGCGCCTGCTGCTGGCCGACGACCTCGTCCTCGCCACCATCAGCCCCAACATCAGCCTCCTCCCGCAGGGCGACGCCAACCCGCTGGAGCGCTTCCTGGCCTCCCTTCGGCGCATCCGCGACCTGCCCGCCCGCCTGGTGCTGCCCGGCCATCGGGAGCCCATCGTCGACCTCGAGAGCCGGGCACGGGAGCTCGCCGCCCATCACGCCCAGCGCCTGGATGCGACGCTCGGCATCGTGCGCCGGGCCGTCGAGGAGAGCCGGCGACCGCCTACGGCCTGGGAGGTCAACCTCCGGCTCTTCGGGCCGCAGCCGGATCTGTTCCGGACCCGGTTCGCCATGGGGGAGTCGCTGGCGCACCTCGAGTACCTGGTCGACCAGGGACGCCTCGTCCGGGTGGAGGGCGACGAGGTGCGCTACGCCCCCCGGTAGAGAGGTTCTCCGCTCAGTCGACCTCGACGGTCAGCCCTACCTCGAAGATCCGGTCCCACGGGAAGTCGAGCCCGGTGATCCGGACGCCGACGTCTCGCCCGCCGCTCCCCTCCCGCGCGGCCAGCTCCGGCTGCCATGTCGCCCGCCAGGCACGCCACACCGACTCGAGCCGCGCCCGCGCCTCGCCGGCCAGCGTCTCTCGATGCGGCCCGAGCGCGTACGGCGACACGCCCATCGCCGCCACGGGCCCCCGCGCCATCTCCTGGCGCACCACCGCTTGATAGCCCCAGTCCTCGATGAACCTCAGCGCCAGGTAGCGCAGGTGCGCCCGCTCGGCATGCTCCGCCGCCGGCCCCTCCGGCCTCTGGCAGGCCATCCACCGCAGCGCCGCATGCGCCAGCGTCGAGCCGAGGGTGTTGCCCGCCGTGTTCCACCCTGCGTAGGCCGCCAGGTCGGGCGGCCACACGTAAGCCGGCAGCATCTCCACCAGCGCCCGGTCGGCCCCGTTGGCGTAGGTCACATCGGCCAGCGCCACCGCCCGCCGGGGATTCGACTGCACCGCATCGGCCAGCGCATCGAGAAACTCAGCGAGGTTTCGTCCGCTGCCCGCGCCCGCCCCGCCTGCCGCATCCTGGCGGGCCGCCTCCTGCTGCGGTCCCTCCGGGCTGTTGACGAAGAGGGCGATGTCGGCCCGCCCGAAGTCCTGCTCCCAGATGCCGCCCAGCGCCGTCAGGTGCGCCTTGATGGTCTCCAAGAGCGGCCGATCCTCGTAGCGCGTCACGATGCGAGGCCCCTCGGTCGACGAGAAGCGCAGCCCCACCCGAGGCCGCAGCCCCGCCGCCCGCAGCGCCTGCCGGGCCAGCAACACCAGCCCCACCTCGTCCGCCCCGGGGTAGATGAGCACGCGCCGGTAAGCCTGCGCCTCCGCCACCAGGGCCGCCAGTCGCCGTTGCTCCTGCATGTGGATGCCGAGCGGGAAGCAGTCGTCCTGCGTCAGCGCCAGGAAATCCACCACCCCGTCGGCGACCAGCCGCACCAGCTCCTGGTTGACCCGATGGTTGCGCTGGCGGCGCCACCGCCACTCCTCCCGGACGTCCTGCGGGATCTCGCCCTCCAGAGCCGCCCGCCGCGCCTCGAGCCCCCCAAACGGCACCCCGGCCAGCTCGGCCTCGAAGGCAGGCGACGAGACCGTGCGGCCCCCGCCCCGCACCTGCTCCCAGGCCGCCTCGCCCCGCTCCAGGGCATCGAGCACCACCGAGTAGAGGAAGAGCCGCCGCCCGTAGAGGGCCCAGTAGGGCGGCTCTTCGTCGTCGCTGTCGTAGGCTGGGGTCCGCATGATGACGCCCTGGACGAAGATGGGCAGGCCCGGACGGCGCCGCCGCACCTCCTCCAGCACCCGCAGGCGCGCCAGCGCCTGCTCCGTCGGCGTCGACACCACCCGCGACGGGATGAGCCCGCCGAAGGCCAGCGTCTCGGCTGCCACCACCAGCCCGTCGGCTGTCTCCGCCGCCTCCTGCAGCCACTCGGCCAGCGCGTCGACGTCGGCCGGCTGCTTCTTGCGACCCATGAGCGAAGCGGGCGGCACCCGCACCTCGACGCCCCCGACCGCCCCCAGCATCCCCGGGTACGCGTGGTTGCAGGGCCGCTCGTCGAGGGGTAGCAGGGCGATCGTCCGGAGCATCTCTTGTCTCTTCATTGCTTGACCGCCCCCTCGAGGCCACGCATGAAGTACCGCTGCCCGAACAAGAAGACGATCAGGATGGGGAGCATCGCGATGACGGTGCCCGACGCGATGGCGGGCGCGGTGCTCGGCGACCTCGCCGCCCGGCGCGGGCGGGTGTCGGGCTCGCAGTCGCGGGCCGGCAGCGTGGTGATCACGGCGGTGGTGCCGCTGGCCGAGGTGTTCGGGTACGCCTCCCGGCTGCGCAGCCGTACACAGGGGCGGGGCACGTTCACCACCCGGCCCGCCGGTTACGCCCCGGCCGGTTGACCGCTCCCCCGCCCCCGGAGGTCTGCTCCTCCGGGGGCGGGGTTCCGCTCATGCGGTCGTGAACGAGATCCACGCGTCCGGCGGCGTGCCGGGCTTGCCCGGTACGGGGCGGTGCTCCTCGGTCCAGGCG
>Ga0207873_1002116_pt1 | contig 17148 bp, 13 predicted proteins | sample BGWIniCompost_FD_187373 | JGI IMG/M metagenome (GOLD analysis project Ga0207873, IMG submission 187373) | Cellulose adapted compost microbial communities from Newby Island Compost Facility, Milpitas, CA, USA - BGW Initial Compost (SPAdes)... ...
CGAGGAGGCGGTATACGCGCTCTTCACCTGGTCGCGCGGGAGCTTCTACTTCGAGGTCGACCAGCGGCCGGACGACGCGGAGATCCTGCTCTCGATCAATCCGGAGAGCCTGCTCCTCGAGGGCGCCCGGCGCGTCGACGAGTGGAGCCTGATCGAGAAGAAGATCCCGTCGCTCGACCTCATCTTCCAGGTCGAGATGGAACGCCTGCGGGCCTCGGGCGTCGAGCTCACGCCGGAGCAGGAGCGGATCCTCCCGCTCCTGGACGGCCATCACACGGTGCAGGACATTGCCGACCGCACGGGGCTGGGCGAGTTCGAGACGGGAAAGGCGCTCTACGGGCTCCTGCAGGCCGGTTTCGCGTACCGCGTGGGGCGGCGGGAGACGGCGGAGGCGCCTAGGGTGCGGGACACCGATGTGCAGGAGCGCCGCAATCTCGGCGTCGCCTTCTACCGCACCGGTCTGCTGGAGGAAGCGACGCGGGAGTTCCGGTACGTCCTCGAGGTTCGTCCGGGCGACGCCACGAGCCGGGCGCACCTCGCATTGATCGACCTGAGGGAAGGGCGCAATCGCGACGCGGTGCGGCTCATCAAGCGCCTGGTCGAAGACGGGGGTCCGACCTACGCCGCGTTCGTCAACCTGGCGTTCGCCCTCGAGCGGCTCGATCGGCTGGAGGAAGCCGAGCTGGTCCTCGTCGAGGCGGAGAACCTGCAGCCGGGGACCTTCAAGGTCGCGCTGGCGCGCGGGATCATCCGCCTGCGCGCGGGGAACACTGCCGGCGCGCGTGACGCGTTGGCCGAGGCCCGGACCAGGGCGGAAGGCGGCGCCGCGCCGCCCGCGATCTGGTTCCATTATGCGGCGCTGACCGAGGCGCTGGCCGGGAATCTGGAGCAGGCGGAGTCTCTGGTGCGGGAAGGGTGCGAGGCCCACCCGTCCTCCGCGCCGCTGCACCTGCTGGCGGGACTGATCGCGGAGCGGCGCGGGAACCTTGCCGAGGCGGAAAGCGCCTACCGCCAGGCGGCGGAGGAGGACCCGTCGCTCGCGCAGCCGCACAAGGGCCTCGGCGACCTGGCCTACAAGCAGAAGCTGTTCGACGACGCCCTCGAGCATTACGAACGCGCGGCGCGGGTCGCCCCGGAGCTCGGCGACGACCTGTACACCAAGCTCGGGAACCTCTACTACAACCGGAAGGAGCGCGAGAAAGCACTTGAAGCCTGGCGGAAAGCACTTGAGCTGAACCCGGGCAACCACGTGGTTCGCAACAACATAGAGGTGGTCACGCATGCCATCGCGTGACGCAGGTGCGCCGGGGATCGGCCCGCCCGGGCGGTCGTTCCTCTTCGAGCGTGACCTGCCCGGCGCACATGCACTTGCGCGTGGAGAGCTCAGCGAGGAAGATGCCCGCGAGTTGGAGCAGCTCAAGGCGCTGATCGAGGCGCGCTCCGGTTTCTCCTGTGACGCATACAAGGATCGCTGTCTGCGACGTCGCCTTGCCGTGCGCATGCGTGCGCGCGCCGTGCACCGCTACGCGGATTACGCGGCGCTGCTCGAGCGCGACGAGGAGGAGCTGGAGCGTTTCCTCGCCATCGTGACGATCAACGTCAGCAAGTTTTTCCGGAACGCGGAGGTCTGGGAGACCTTCCGCAGGGAGGTGGTTCCGGAGCTCTTCGCGCTGAATGAGCCCGAGGTCCGCATCCTGAGCGCGGGGTGCGCGAGCGGCGAGGAGCCATATTCGGTTGCGATCACGCTCCTCGAGTACGCACGGGCGCACGGTCTGGAAGCGCGGCTGAGGCGGTTTCGCATCCTCGGGATCGATATCGACCGTGAGATCCTGGCGGCCGCGCGCCGGGCGGAGTACGGCGCCCTGGCCCTGGACGAGACGCCGCCGGAGGTCCGGGCCCGGTGGTTCGAGGCGGGTCCGAAGTATCGTTTGCGCGAGGAGGTCAAGCGACTCGTGCAGTTCCGGCCTCTGGATCTGCTGAACGACCCGCTTCCCGCCGGGCAGCACGTCATCCTTTGCCGGAACGTGACGATTTACTTCAAGCGCGAGTTCCAGGAGGCCCTGCTCCAGCGGATGCATGAGGCGCTGAGTCCGGGTGGGTTCTTGGTCCTGGGGAAGGTGGAGACGTTGATCGGCCCGCACTCGCGGTCGTTCGTTGCAATCGCGAACAGGGAAAGGATATTTCGGAAGGGATGACGATACGGACCCTTCACGTGAGGCCGGGGGCGGTGGAGGTGGCAGGCTCGGACACGACGCTCTCGACGTTGGGGCTGGGCTCCTGCGTCGCGGTCGCCATACACGAGCCGGAGCTGAGGATGGGCGCCCTCTGTCATGCGCTGCTGCCGGAGCCGATCCCGGGCCGACCGGTGTCCCCGAGAGGGCGTTTCGCCTCGCACGCGGTTCCGGCGCTGGTCGAGAAGCTCGAGGCGGCCGGCGCGTCGCGCTCGCGGCTGCGGGCGTGGATCATCGGTGGGGCGACGATGTTTCCGGTCCTGGTCGGCAACCAGGAGTCGATCGGCGCGCGCAACGTCCGTGCGGCGCGGGCCGCGCTCGAGCAGTTGGGGATCCCGATCGTTGCCGAGGACGTCGGCGGAACGTACGGCCGCTCGGTGTATTTCATCGTGCGCGACGGAACCATCGAGGTGCGATCGGTGCATCAACGGAAAGTGATCAGTTGACGGAAGGAGAGGATTGACGGGTCGGCATTCCGACGGCGATCGCAGGCCGGGCGTCCTCGTCGTCGAGGACAGCTCGTTCATGCGTGCGCGGATCGTCGAGGTGATCCAGCGCTCGGGCGAGTTCCGCGTGGTGGGCGAGGCGGCGACCGGTTACGAGGCGATCCGGAAGGTCCATGAGCTGGACCCGGACGTGGTCACGCTCGACCTGGAGATGCCCGACCTCGGCGGTCTCGACACGCTCGGCTACATCATGAGCGAAGTGCCGCGCCCGGTCATCATCCTCTCGGCGTACGCCGGGGACGCCGAGGCGACGATGCAGGCGCTGGACTTCGGCGCGGTCGACTTCGTGCCGAAGCCTGACGGTTTGCACCCCGAGGCAGCCGAGCAACTCCAGGACAGGCTGTTGCGCGCGCTCCGCGCCGCGACGATGGCGCGGATGTCGAATCTTCCGCTCGTCATGCGCGACCGGCACCCGCGCAGGCGGAGGACCGCGCGGCGCGCGAAGCGGACGGGCGTTCCCACCGTCGCCGTTGCCGTGGCGGCGTCGAGCGGCGGACCGCGGGCGCTTGCGGAGCTGATCCCGCGGCTGCCTGCGGGGCTGCCCGCCGTCGTGCTCGTCGTCCAGCACATGCCGCGCGGCTTCACCCGGTCCCTGGCCGCGCGGCTGGATTCCCTGAGCGCGCTTCCGGTGACGGAAGCGGAGGATGGCGAGCCGCTGCGCGTCGGCCACGTCTACATTGCGCCGGGCGGCCGTCACATGCGCGTCCGCCGGTCGGACACGGACTTCGTCGTCGAGCTCCACGACGACCGCCCGATCTGGGGCGTGCGGCCGGCCGCGGACCCGCTCTTCAAGTCGGTCGCGAGCCATTTCGGGCCGAACACGGTCGGCGTCGTCCTGACCGGGATGGGGCGCGACGGCGCCGAGGGACTCCGCGTGATCCGAGACGTCGGCGGCGCCACGATCGCGCAGGACGCAGAGACGTCGGTGATCTACGGGATGCCGAAGGCCGCCGCGCCGTACGCCAAGGACGTGCTGCCGCTCTACCGCATGGCCGAGACGATCGCAGCGTGCGCCGAGGCGCTCGCCCGTCAGCCGCACGGCTGAGCGATGGCGGGGCGACGTCGTATCGCGACCCTCGTCGTCCTGGCCAGTTGTTTCCTCGCCCCGCGTGAGCTCCCCGGCCAGGTCCCCGACACGATCCGGGCTGGACCGCTCGTCGCCATCCACTGGCCCGGCGGCGAGCGCCTCGCCCGTCGCGTGCTGGACCGCGTGCTCGCCATGCCGCCGCTCCCGGCGCTCCCGGAGGGTGTGCTGGATGGTGACGACCCGGTCTGGATCTACTTCGCGCCCGACGCCGAGCGCTTCGATTCGCTGACCGGCGGGCGTGCCCCGGAATGGGGCGCCGGGATCGCGTTCCCGGACGCGGGCGTGATCGTGCTCCCCGCTTACTTCTCGCGCCGCGGTGCGCCCCACGAGCTGGCCCGGACGCTCCGCCACGAGCTGGCCCACATCGCGCTGCACCGCTATCTCGACCCCGCTCGCCCGCCGCGCTGGTTCGACGAGGGGTACGCGCGCATCGCCGCGGGGGAGTGGGACCTCGAGGCCGGCTGGCAGCTCCGGCTCGCCTTTGCCACCGGGCGCGCGCCGCACCTGGACTCCCTCGCGTTGGAGTGGCCGGCGCGTGAGATCGAAGCGCGCGTCGCCTATCTCCTCGCGAGCAGCGCGGTGGGCTACCTCCTCGACCGCGGCGGCGAGCGTGCGCTTCGCATCTTCCTCGAGCGCTGGAAGGAGACCGGTTCCATCGAATCCGCGCTCCGACGGACCTACGGCCTGACCGTGGGGCAGTTCGAGGAGGATTGGAGCGCGTCGGTGCGCAAGGAATTCGGGTGGACGTACGTCCTGGTCTACTCGGCGGTGTTCTGGAGCATCACCGGCGTGCTTCTCCTGTTCCTCTACCTCCGCCGGCGACGGTACCAACTGCGGCGGCTCGAGGCGCTCCGGGTGACCGACCCGCCCGACGCGCCGGCGTACTGGATGGGGGAGGAAGCTCCCGGCACGGGCGGGGGAGGCTCGGGTATGGGTGAGGGAGCCGCCGGATTGCGCGGGGGATCACTTGGATCGGACGCGGATACCTCCACGTTGGGAGCGGACGCACTCGGCCGGGAGGGGGCAGGTCCAAACGGCTCGGACGCGCCGCGACCTGGTCCGAATGCGCGACCGGCCGATCCAGACGCGTCTGCCGGGAACCGAAGGGAATGACAGATGACGGGTTACGCCAGGCGCGGCACCGCCGCCGGGCGCTTGACCGTCGCGGGCGGTTCCATAGATTCTCGAGTGGTTATGAGCAATCGCACAGCTTCGAAGAAGTCGGTCGATACGCGCGGGGCTCTCCGCTTCACGCGGGTCAACGCCATCCTCCTCGCCGCAGGGCTCGGCTCGGTGGCGATCGGCTACGCCCTGCTCGCCAGGGGCTCGACGGTCGCCGCGCCGCTGCTCCTGGTCCTCGGTTACGCCGTCCTGATTCCCATCGGGATCATTCGGTAGACTGGCACGCGCGACTGGCGAGTGGCGGGTGCGCCCGACGGGCGTGCGGGCGGTTCCGCGGTTCCGCGCGCCTGGCGCGTAGAGGGGCGAGCGCGCCGCCGCCGGCCGCCGCCTCCGCAACGATTTTTCGCGGCGATTCAACGGTGGTCGATCGCGCGCCGCGTCGGCCGCGCGGGCCGAGGCGGGCGCCCCCTGGTTGCCCGGCATCGAGGTGCTGCGCCCCCGACCACGAATCAGCGCCCCTCACCGCATCCGGTAGAGCAGGAACATCCCACCCACGTACATCCCGAGCACGACGAGCGAGTCCACGCCCATCCCGAGCACCCGTCGGTTGGGGCGCTCGATGCACCCCGCGAGGTAGGTCGCGTTGAGCGCGATCCCGAGGAGGGTCGCGAACAGGCCGAACCGCCCCGCCGTTACGAGAATGGGTCCGCCGCCGTAGGCTAGGTCGGCGAAGGAGATCGCCATGGTGGAGAAGAGGTTGGTGCCGAAGGCGTCGCCGAAGGCGAGCTCGTACTGGCGGATGCGGACGGCGCCGTAGAAGGTCGTCGCCTCGGGGAGCGAGGTGGCGATGCCGCCGATGAGCATTCCGACGAACCCGGCGCCGAGTCCGGTCTGGTCGGCGATGGCATTGCCGGCTCCTGCGAGCACGATCCCGGCCGCGAGGGTGACGACGGCGGAGATGGCCGTGGCGAGGACAATGCGCGAGAGAGGGCGCCGGTCGCGCCCATCTCGCTCTTCCTCCCCGCCGCCTTCCGGCGGGCGCCGGATGCTCGCCCGCATTTCTTCCCCGACGACCCACGGCTCCCGACGCTGGTATCGTTGGACGAGCAACACGAAGAGGAGGTAGAGCACGAAGAGCGCGGTCGACCACGCGCCGACGCCGAAGACGACGGCGACGTCGCCTACGACCATGCCTGCGGCGGCGACGACGAGGAAGAGCACCGTGAGCACGCCCTGGAACAGGACGATCGGGTGCCGGACATCGGAGGAGACGGGCTGGTCGCGGGCGATCGCGTCGACGACGGCGAGCGCGACCATGACGGCGGCAATGCCGCCGACGAGGGTGGACACGGCGAAGCTCGGGTTCCCCATCCACGAGGCCGTGATCGACGTGCTCAGCTCGGGGAGCGAGACGATGGCGCCGAGGAGGATCAGACCCACGAACGCCTCCCCCGCGCCGGTCCGCTTGGAGATGGCGTCCGCTTCGCGGGCCAGACGGGTGCCGGCGACCCAGACCGCGGCCGCCGCCGTCGCCGTCAGGACGAGGTTGAGCCAGAGGGGGTACCGGTCGAAGTCGAGGAGTTCCATGGGACGGGCGGTTCAGCTCCCGGGCGTCGGTGGCCGCGGCGTGGGCGGCCGGGACGCCGAGGGCCCGGGCGTCGGTGGCGCGGCGGTCGATGGCCCAGGGGTCGGTGGCGCCGAGGTCGGCGGCCCCGACGCCGATCGCTGGTGCGAGCCGGCGGGGAGGAGCGCCTCGAGCCACCGGAGCGGGAGCGGGTGAGGCGGGCCGATCGGGTTCTCGAGCCGGAGCGTGAAGAGGTAGGCGGCCATGTGCCGCGCCGCGGCGGTGTCGACGCCGAGGTCCGGCATGGCGGTGCCCGGCTCCACCGAGTCCGGGTCCATGATGAAGAGCATCAGGTTCTCCGGCGTGTTCGGGAGCGCGCCGGCGATGAAGCGACGGGCGGCCCACTCGGTGAGCGGCGGGCCAGCCCACGAGTCCGCCCCCGCGACGCCGGGGATGACGTGGCACTCGCCGCAGCCGTAATTGTCCAAGAGCCGTCGGCCCGCGTCCGGGTCGCCGCCCGGTACGGCGACGCCAGCCTCCACGGCGCCCTCGTGGCACCCGCCGGCCGCGAGGGCGATGGCGGCGATGGCGCAGGTCAGCAGGGCGACGACGGCGCCGCGTGGAGCGGTGGCGGTGGCGGCACCGGCGACGGCGGCGGCGGCGGCGCCGGCGACGGTGGTATTGCCGGTGACGCCGGTGGCGCTGATGCCGGTGGTGGCGCCAGCGGCGACGGGGAGCGCCGTTCGGTCGCGCCTCCTCACGGCCGCACCTCCGGGCAGGACGGTACGTAGATCGGCGCGAACGACTCGAGCACGATCAGGAGCGTGAAGAGGACCGAGGCCGCGATGCCCATGACGAGCAGCACGCTGCTCCGGCCGCCATGCTCGACCAGCCCCGTGCGCAGGGAACGCCCCGCGCGCAGCTCCCGCCACTTCCTGTAGGCGACGATCCCGGACGCCGCCGACGCGGCGCCGAACGGGACCGCGGTCAGCATGACGACGACGTCGCCGCTGCCCCACCCGCCGGAGCAGAACAGTGTGTTGAGGAAGTAGACGAGGTTGAAGTGGATCGCCCAGAGGACGGCGGAGCCGAGGAACGAGAAGGCCAGCGTCGCCGGGCGGACGCGGCGTTCGGGGCGGATTCCGCCTTCCGGCGCGTCGTCCCGGGGGATCGGCGCGCGACGACCCGCGTCCACGCCCACATGCGTTTCGCGCTCGCCCCCGCCCCGTGCGGGGCCGCCATCCGGATCCCGCGCCCGCCTCACCATAGCCGCGGCAGGAGGTAGAGGATCACGAACACGACCGCCCAGGACGCGGCGAGGAAGTAGCCCTGGAGCTCGGCGAGGAACGCGATCCCGTCGCCGCGCGGGTCCTTCGGCTTCGTGAACGCCCAGGCGATCGCGCCGCCCAGGAGTACGAGCATGACGAGAGCCATGAGCCACTCGAAGCCGAGGATGGTGACGACGGCGGATGCGTAGGCGCTCTCCCGGGCCCGCAGCCCGAGCTCCGTCCACGCGCCGTAGGCCGGGAACAGGAAGGCGAGGGCGAGAGCGGTCGTCGCGATCAGGCCGATGCGGCGCGCGCGCAGGTTCTTCCGCCTCACGCCGCGGGCGAAGAGGTACGTCGTCGCCGCGAGCAGCGCGGCCGCGAGCGTGGCCAGCGTCGCGCTCCGCGCGGGCGGCGCGACCGGCGGCCACCCGGGGCCGTCGCCGAGGTAGAAGTAGCTGGCGATGAACGTAGCGAGCGCCGTCGCCATCACCAGCAGGAACACCAGCATCGCCCACCAGCCGTTCGAGATCGGCCCGGCGACGGCGAGGGGGAGCTTCCCGGGCCCGGGCTCGGTGCCGATCTCCTCGATCGCCGCGTCCTGGTCCTTGTCCGGCCAGAACCAGCCGATGATGGAGATTCCGATGATGGCCAGCCCCGGCCCGAGGATCCACAGGTTCTCGAGGAGGAGCCCGGCGAACGTCACGACGAAGCCGACCGACATGACGAACGGCCAGATCGTGGACCGCGGCATCTGCACGATCGCGATCGGGCGCGCGTCCAGCACGGAGACGACCAGAGCCCCGCGCCAGCGAGTCGGCGCGCTGCGGAGCGGCTCCATCAGGCGCTCCTCGTGCTCTTCCTCGGGGAGCGGCCCGAGCGTCTCCTGGTCCCAGAGCGGCTCCCGGCTGCGGACGAAGGGGATGAACTTGAACTGCGCGTTCGGCGGCGGCGACGGCTCCCACCACTCGAGCGTCCCCGCGTTCCACGGATTCGCGCCGGCCGGCTTCCCCCGCTTCAGGCTCCAGACGACGTTGACCACGATCAGCGCGGCGCTCAGCCCGAACGCCCAGGCGCCGATCGTCGAGACCAGGTTAAGGGTGTCCCACCCGAGCCCCGCCTCGTAGGTGTAGACCCGGCGCGGCATCCCGAGCAGCCCGAGGAAGTGCATCGGGAAGAAGGCGACGTTGAACGAGATGAGCATCATCCAGAACTGCCACTTCCCGAGGCGCTCCGAGAGCAGCCGGCCCGTGACCTTCGGCAGCCAGTAGTAGAGCATGGCGTAGAAGGGGAAGACCACGCCGCCGATCAGGACGTAGTGGAAGTGCGCGACCACGAAGAACGAGTCGTGCACCTGCAGGTCGAAGGGCACGGACCCCACCATCGTCCCCGTCACCCCGCCCATCACGAAGATCAGGATGAACCCTGCGACGAAGAGGAGCGGCGTCTTCCAGACGGGGCGCCCGGTCCAGATCGTCGCGATCCACGAGAAGATCTGCACGCCGCTCGGGATCGCGATGAGGAGGCTCGCGGCGGCGAAGAAGCCCAGCGCCGTCGGGCTCAGCCCCGTGGCGAACATGTGGTGCACCCAGAGCCCGAAGCTGATGAAGCCGATCGCCACCAGCGCCATGACGATCAGCGGGTAGCCCACCAGCGGGCGCCGGGCGAAAACGGGCACGATCTGCGAGACCATCCCGAGCGCCGGGATGAACATGATGTAGACCTCAGGGTGCCCGAAGAACCAGAAGAGGTGCTGCCAGAGGAGCGGGTCGCCGCCGTTCTCGGGGACGAAGAAACTGGTCAGTGCCTTCCGGTCCAGTTCGAGCATGAGCGTCCCCACGATGAGCGGAGTGAAGGCGAAGATGATCATGAAGGCGAAGACGATCATCGCCCAGGCGAAGATGGGCAGGCGGTGGAGCGCCTGTCCCGGCGCGCGCATGCGCAGCACCGCGATCAACAGCTCGGCGCCGGCGCCCATGGCGGCGATCTCCGCGACGCTCAGGCCGATGTCCCAGAAGTCCATCCCGAGGCCGGGGCTGAACTCCCGGTTGCTGAGCGGGACGTAGGCGAACCAGCCGGCCTCGGGCGCCACGCCGAAGAGGAAGCTCGTGAAGATGAAGAGCCCGCCCCAGATGTAGGTCCAGAGCGCGAGCGTCGTCATGCGCGGAAACGGGAGGTCGCGCGTGCCGAGCATGAGGGGGAGGAAGTAGTTCGCGACCGCCTCGATGAACGGGATGACGAAGAGGAACATCATCGTCGTCCCGTGCATGGTGAAGAGCTGGTTGTAGGTGCGCGGGTCGAGGAAGTCGTTTTCCGGGACCGCGAGCTGGGTGCGCATGAGGAGCGCGAACGCGCCGCCGACGAGGAAGAAGGCGAAGCTGGCGAAGATGTAGCGCTGCGCGATCGGGATGTTGTTGATCTCCCGGAGGTAGCCGAGGATGCCGCCGGCGGCGCCCCAGACGCGCTCGAACTCACGCGAGCGCTCTTCGTCGACCACGAAGTAGCGGTGCGTGTCGAACCGAGGAGCGGTGCCGGTCTCCATGGTCCTACCGCAGCCCTTCGAGGTAGTGGAGCAGAGCCTGGAGGTCCGCGGCCGAGAGCGGGACCGCGGGCATCAGGTTCCCGGGCTTGATCGCCTGCGGGTCCGCGATCCAGCCGCCGAGGTGGCCGCGGTTGTTCGGTATGGCGAGCGCGGCGAGGGTGCGCCGGCTGGCCACGTGCGTGAGGTCGGGGCCCAGGTCCGCCACGGCGGCCGGGGTGCCGCGGATCGCGTGGCAGACGGCGCAGCCGCTCCGAAGGAAGACGTCGCGTCCGCGGGCGGCGAGCGAGTCCGCGGGCGCCGCGGCCGGGAGCGCCTGCCGCACCGCCCACGCCTCGAACTCCTCCTCCGGCTGCGCGACGACGAGGAACGCCATCTTCGCGTGCTGCAACCCGCAGTACTCGGCGCACTGCCCGCGGTACTCTCCGGGTTCATCCGCGCGGATGCGGAGCTGGTTCATCTTGCCGGGGATCATGTCTAGCTTCCCGGCCAGCCGCGGGACCCAGAAGGAGTGGATCACGTCGGCGGACAAGAGTCGCACGAGCACGGTGCGGCCGACGGGGATGTGGATCTCGTTCGCGGTTTCGAAGAGGCGGTTCCCCGCATCGTCGAGGTAGTGGACCTCCCACCAATACTGCCGCCCGATCACCTCGATCGTGAGGTCGGGCTCCACGTCGCGGGCCTCGACGGCCGCGAGCGAGCGCATGGTCAGAACGAACAGCGGGACGAGGACGACGACGGGGAAGGCGACGCCGCCGGCGAGGATCCAGCGTACGCCGCGCTGGTCGTCGGGGAGCGTGTCACGCCGCACCTCTCGGCGGCGGCCGAGCCCGGCGCCCGCCTGCGCCTCCAGCGGCAGCGACTCCCCCGGCGTCGGCTCGAGGCTCTCGCGCTCGCCCCGGATCTTGCGCACCAGGTCGGGCGAGACCGGGAGCGGCGCGGCCGTGGCCTCGTAGTCGTGTCGCCGGAGGATCGCGATCAGCAGGGCGGCGGCGACGAGGAGCACGACGAAGCCGGAGAGACCGGTCAGGACCCAGCCGATCTCGAGGATCGCCCGGGCGGCGGGCCCGTCGGGGGCAAGGGCGGATTGGGGCCAGGGGGTTCCGTCCATGGGCCGCCGGATCGCAATGAGGGAGACCGCGTGCGCCTCGCGCCGACGCGGCGTCGCGGGACCACGCGTCGCTCGCGAGCCACCCCTGCGCGGTCGCGAGCCGCGACGGCGTTTGCAAGACACGGGCCCGGGTCTGGCGCCGCCGGCGTATGCCCGCCCGGATCGCGGCCGCGCCTCGTAGAGGCCAGGCCCGCCTGGCACGCCCCATGCACCCCGCATCGGGCCTCGTTTTCGGCTCATGCCCCGATCCCGGCTCGCTGGAAGTCGCCGTGAAGCTCGCCCTCAAGTGCGTTTTCTGGGCCGTGGTGACGGTCTCCGTCCTGGCGGTGATGGCGGCGGCGACGGTGATCTACTCAGGGGTCTACGACATCGCCGCGAACCGGTCGCACTACGACTTCGTCACGCGGATCCTGACCACGGTCCAGCAGAGCTCGGTGCGGCGCCATGCCGCGGGGATCGAGGCGCCGCCGCTCTCCGAGCCCGCGCTCGTCCGTGCGGGACTCGTGCGCTACCGCCAGTACTGCGCCGTCTGCCACGGCTCGCCCGGCGCCGACCGCGAGGTGATCGGCAGGGGGTTGAACCCCGCCGCGCCCCGCCTCGCCATTGAGATCTCCGCGTGGTCCGATGCCGAGCTGTTCTGGATCACCCGAAATGGGCTGAAGCTGACGGGGATGCCCGCGTTCTCGATCGCCCTGACGGACGACGAGATCTGGGCCGTCGTCGCCTACCTGAGGCGCCAGGTGCGGCTCTCGCGACGGGAGTACGAGGCGATGGTCCGGGCGATCGACACGGGCGAACCGCTTCCGCCCTACGTGCAGTGGATCGAGGAGGACGACCGTGGGCTCCGCATGCTCCTGACGCAGGGGGACCCGGACCGCGGCCGCCGGCTCATGGCGGCGTACGGCTGCGGGGCGTGCCACGTCATCCCGGGCGTGACGAACGCCCGCGGGCAGGTCGGCCCGCCCCTCGATCGCTTTGGCGAGCGCCACTTCATCGCGGGCGCGGTGCTGAACACGCCCGAGGACCTCGTCGCATGGATCGTGAACCCGCAGGCGATCGAGCCGGGGACCGTGATGCCGAACCTCGGTGTGACGGCGGACGACGCGCTGGACATGGCGGCCTATCTCTTCAGCCTCGGGAGGCCGCCGGGGGTCTTCCACACGGTGCGGCCGGACCTGGGGTGGTGAGATCGGCGGCGCAGTATGGCGGCGCGGTGCACGAGGCGCGCGGCGCGGCCGAGGGCTCCCGTGCCGGGGCCGATCCGGCGAAGCGGTGTGATGCAGCGCCGCGGCACGCCGGCGTTATCCCCGCGCCCGCGTCCGCACCGCCGGCGTCAGCTTGAGCAGCTCGACCGCGACGACGACGCTCGCCGCGACGCCCGCCGCGAAGATCCAGTCGCGCGGCGCGAGGGGGACCGTGCCGAACGCCGCCTGCAGCGGCGCCCAGTACACCACCGCGACGTGGAGCAGCAGGCTCAGCGCGACGGCGCCCAGCAGCCATGGGTGGCGGTGCACGTCGCTCCGGAACACGCTCTCCGTCTGGCTCAGGCAGTTGAAGACATCGAAGATCTCGAACATGAGCAGCGTCGTGAACGCGGCCGTGCGCGCGTAGCGGTACGCGTAGGCGCCCGCGTCGCCGGCGCCCATGAAGTGCACCAGCCCGCCTGGCAGGTAGGCGTCCAGCACGAAGAGCGTGCCGAGCATGATCACGACGCCGACCGTCCCGATCAGGAACCACATCGGCCGGTGGATCACCGGCTCCTCCGGCGGGCGCGGTGGGCGACGCATCTGCTCCGGACGCGCCGGACTCATCCCGAGGGCGAGCGCCGGCGGCCCGTCCGTGACCAGGTTGATCCAGAGGATCTGCGCGGGAAGGAGCGGGAGGAAGAGCGCGCCGTCCGGCGCCAGCCCCAGCGGCCCGGCCAGCATGACCGCCGCGAACACCGTCAGCACCTCGCCCGCGTTTGCCGAAAGGAGGTAGCGCGTGAAGGCGCGGATGTTGTCGAAGACCCGGCGCCCCTCGGCGATCGCGGCCACGATCGTGGCGTAGTTGTCGTCCGTGAGGACGACGTCGCTCGCCTCGCGTGTCACGTCGGTCCCCGTCAGCCCCATGGCGACGCCGATGTCGGCGTCTTTGACCGCCGGCGCGTCGTTCACGCCGTCGCCCGTCATGGCCACTATGCGGCGATGCCGCTTCAGCGCGCGCAGGATCCGGATCTTCTCCTCCGGCCCCATTCGGCCGTAGACGCTGACCTCCTCGACGCGCCGGGCGAGCTCGTCGTCGGCCATGGCGGCGACATCGCGTCCGGCGAGGACCGGCGCGTCATCGTCCTCGGCGACGCCCACCTGACGAGCGATCGCGCGGGCGGTGAGAACGTGGTCGCCCGTGAGGAGCACGGTCCGGATCCCGGCGCGCCGCGCCTCGGCGACCGCCGCACCAGCCTCGGGGCGCGGCGGGTCCAGCATCCCGAAGAGACCCTCGAAGACGAGGTCGCGTTCGACGGCATCCGGGTCGTCGAGGTTTGCGTCCTCCGGCAGCGGCCGGGAGGCGACGGCGAGCGTCCTGAGCGCGTCGGCGGCGAACCGCTCGTTGCGGGCGAGGATGGCGGCGCGGATCGATTCGTCGAGGGGGCGGGTGGCGCCGCCAGGTTCGGTGGCGTCGCCGACGGTGCCCGGTGTGTCCGTGGCGGCGTCGCTGCGCCGGCGGAAGGAGTCGCGCGTCCCCATCGCGTCCGGGGCGGCGACCCGCACCTTCGTGCACAGCTCCAGAATCACCTCCGGCGCGCCCTTCACGATCGCGGTGCGCACGCCGTCCAGCGTGTGAACCGTGGTCATGCGCTTGCGCTCCCCGCTGAACGGGATCTCGCCCTCGCGCGGGAACTCCTCGCGCAGCCGCTCCTCGTGGAGCCCCGCCTTCCGCGCGGCGACGACGAGGGCGCCCTCCGTCGTGTCACCGTCGATCCGGAGCCGCGGCGCGTCGCCGTCCTCCTCGACCAGCTTCGCGTCGTTGTCGAGCGCGGCGAGGCGGAGCAGGTGGAGGAGCGCGGGGTCGTGGGCGGGGTCGATGGGACGTGCGTCGGCCGGGGACGCCGCATGGGCGACGGCGCGCGAGTCGACCGAGGCCGCGCCGGAGTGGGTGGTCGCCGGGCCACCCGTGGTCACGTTGGCGTCGGCGGCCGCCGGGTCGTCTGTGGCCGACGATGCGTCGCCGGTGGTCCGGCCATCGGCGGTCACGCGTGCGGCGCCGCTCTCGGTGCTCACCCCCGCGCTCGGTGCACGGAGCTCGAGAAATTCCCCCTCCGGAGCGAAGCCCGCGCCCGTCACCTCGATCACGCGGTCGGCGCCGAGGAGGATCCGTCGCACGGTCATCTCGCCGCGGGTGATCGTGCCCGTCTTGTCCGTGCAGATCACGTCGGCGCTGCCGAGCGTCTCGACGGCGGGGAGGCGGCGCACTATCGCGTTCCGTTGGGCGAGGCGGCGGACGCCGAGGGCGAGGGACGCGGTGACCACGGCCGGCAGTCCTTCGGGGACCGCCGCCACCGCGAGCGCGACGCCGAAGAGGAACATCTGGAGCAGGACGTCCAGGTCGAAGCTGCCCGCCCGGAGCAGCCCGACCGCGACGACGACGAGGGAGACGCCGAGGGCCAGCCCGCCGAGCTGTCGTCCGACCCGGGCGAGCTGATGCTGGAGCGGCGTCGTCTTGTCGCCGGCGCGCTGGAGCAGCGTCGCGATCCCGCCCATCTCGGTGTCGGCGCCGGTCCCGACCACGACGGCGGTGGCGCGGCCGTAGGTGACCGCGGTGCCCATGTAGACCATGTTCCTGCGGTCCCCGATCTCCGTGGCGGGGTCGTCCAGCGCCTCGACCCGCTTGCTCACGGCCACCGACTCCCCCGTGAGCGGCGCCTCGTCCACCTTCAACGTGTGGACCTCGACGAGGCGGGCGTCGGCAGGAACGCGGTCGCCCGCCGTGAGGAGGAGGATGTCGCCGGGCACCAGCTCGGCGGCCGCGACCTCGCGCTCCTCGCCGTCGCGCCGGACGCGCGCCACCGGGGCCGACAGCTCTTCCAGCGCCTCGACCGCGCGCTCCGCGCGGTACTCTTGCACGAACCCCAGGACGGCGTTCAGGACGACGATCGCGAGGATGGCGAGGGCGTCGAAAGGGAGGGAGGCGCGCTGGGTCTCGAAGAACCACGTCGCCGTGGAGATCGACGCCGCCACGATGAGGACCAGGATCAGCGGCGAGGCGAACTGGCTCCGGAGGATCTGCCAGGCGGTCGGCCCGCTCTCGCGGGGCAGCTCGTTCGGGCCGTGGCGCTCGAGGCGCCGGTGAGCTTCTTCCGTGGAGAGCCCCTGGTCGGGATCGACGCCCAGGCGCCGGAGCGCGTCCTCCGGCGACAGGAGGAACCACGCGACGGCGTGGTTATCGGGTTGGTCCTGATTGGCCCGCGGGGGCGTCGGCATCGTGCTTCGGGTGTCACCTGTGCAGGAGACGGGTCGAGTCGCGGGGGGTGCAGATGGCGGGCCAGGATGCGAGACGGAAGCCCGGTCGCCTCCCACACAGCCGCAACTCCCCACGTGTCAAGGGGTAGACACGAGCGGCCGTTTGGGTTACGATTCGATGCTCCGGGCGCTTAGCTCAGTTGGTCCAGAGCGCCTGCCTTACAAGCAGGAGGTCGCTGGTTCGAATCCAGCAGCGCCCATCGCCCCGGGGTCCGGTTGCGGGTCCCGGGGTTTTCGTTCCGCTTTGCTCTCGCTTCATGGGATCTCGGTGACCTCCTGCGTCGCCACCGGGGGGTTCCCGATCTCCGTCCGCTTCGCCCACGGCGCGAAGACGAACGTCGCGCCGAGGGCGATCAGGAGGAAGCCCACCACGGTGTTCCACCGGATCGGCTCTTTGAGGAACCAGGCGGCGAAGCCGACGAAGACCGTCAGGGTGATCACCTCCTGGAGCGTCTTGAGCTCCGCCCCCGTCATCCCCGCGTTGTAGCCGATCCGGTTCGCCGGGACCTGCAGGCAATACTCGAAGAACGCGATCCCCCAGCTCGCGAGCACCACGAGCCACAGGGCGCGGTTGGTGTGACGGAGGTGCCCGTACCAGGCGAAGGTCATGAAGACGTTCGACAGAATCAGGAGCGCCGCTGCGCGAAGCATATGTGTGGTTTATGGAAAAACGGTTGTTGTCGCAACGCCGGATGGAATCTGGCGAGACAGGGGTGTGCGGGGGAAGGGGGTGGCGTGCGTATCGAGGAGAGCGCCCGAACTCCGGCTGAGGCGCCAGGAGGGCTTGCAGGCGGAGCACTCGGCCATGTCCGGGGCACCCCGCGGAGCGTTTCGGCAAGCCCGTGCGCCTGCGCGGCGGGGCAGTCGGCTGGCCGGTGAGCCCGATCACGGAGGAGGTCCCGCGCTCGCGCTGCGCGCCTACCCGTTGAGTCGCGTCACCCGCGCCCGTACCTTCGAAACACACCCCGAACGCGACCTCCCCGGAACGACCCGGGCCCCGAGCGGAGGAGGACGATGAAGCTACGGACTTGCATCGCCGTCGCGTGCGCCGCCGGGGCGCTCCTGTGGGACGCCCGGCCGACCCCGGCGCAACAGGCGCAGGGGCAGGGGCCGGCGCGGCAGGCACAGGCGCCCGACACCACGCTCGCCCTCGATTCCCTCTCAGTGACGGTGCTGCGCGTGCCGACGCGGGCGGCGGAGGCGCCGTTCGCGGTGGAGGCCCTG
>Ga0207873_1002118_pt1 | contig 17144 bp, 29 predicted proteins | sample BGWIniCompost_FD_187373 | JGI IMG/M metagenome (GOLD analysis project Ga0207873, IMG submission 187373) | Cellulose adapted compost microbial communities from Newby Island Compost Facility, Milpitas, CA, USA - BGW Initial Compost (SPAdes)... ...
GGCGTTCAAGAAGGCGATCGTGAAGCTCGCCCCGGGCGAGCAGATCGACGTGTACGAGGGGGTCTGATGCCGATCAAGAAGTTCAAGCCCGTGACGCCGGCGACGCGGTTCCGGGCGGTCACCGTGCACGAAGAGATCACGAGGACCGAGCCCGAGCGGTCGCTGGTCGAGCCGCTGAAGAAGAGCGGCGGCCGCAACAATCACGGGCGAATCACGAGTCGCCGTCGGGGCGGCGGCGCGAAGCGCCTGTACCGTAGGATCGACTTCAAGCGCGACAAGTTCGGCATCCCCGGTCGGGTTGCCGAGATCGAGTACGATCCGAACCGTTCGGCGAACATCGCGCTGATCCACTACGTCGACGGGGAGAAGCGTTACATCCTGCATCCGCGGGGACTGAAGCAGGGAGACACGGTGGTGAGCGGTCCGGGCTCGGACGTCCGGATCGGGAACGCGCTCCCGCTCGGCGAGATTCCGCTCGGCACGGTGGTCCACAACATCGAGCTCAAGCCGCGGAAGGGCGGGCAGATCGTGCGTTCCGCCGGCGCCGGGGCCCAGGTGGTGGCGAAGGAGGGCGATTACGTCACCATCCGGCTGCCGTCGACCGAGGTTCGCATGGTCCACCGTGACTGCCTGGCGACGATCGGGCAGGTCGGGAACGTCGACCACGAGCTCCAGAGGATCGGGAAGGCGGGCGCCAATCGCTGGCGTGGGCGGCGCCCGAAGGTCCGGGGTGTGGCGATGAACCCGATCGACCACCCGCTGGGCGGCGGCGAGGGCCGTACGTCGGGCGGCCGCCCGCCGACCTCGCCCTGGGGCAAGCCCGAGGGGCGGAAGACGCGGAAGCGGAACAAGGCATCGAACAAGTACATCGTCCGCGGCCGCCGGCGCGGCAAGGCGACGACGTAAGGCGGAGCGACGGATATTATGGCGCGTTCGGTCAAGAAGGGTCCGTACATCGACGCCAAGCTCCTCGAGAAGGTCCGGAAGATGAACGAGACCGGCGAGAAGCGCGTGATCAAGACGTGGGCGCGCGCCTCGACGATCTCGCCGGAGTTCGTGGGACACACGCTGGCGGTACACAACGGGAACAAGTTCATCCCGGTGTACATCACGGAGAACATGGTCGGCCACAAGCTTGGCGAGTTCGCTCCCACGAGGCTCTTCCGGGGCCACGGCGGGAAGCTGGCCGACAAGCGGTCGCGCGCGAAGTAGAGCGCAGGCTGAAACGTGGGAGTGCCGAGGCCGGCGGGCGCTCGGCCTCCCGGGGGAACGAACGGTAGCGAGCCATGGAAGCCCGGGCGGAATCCAGATACATCCGGCAGAGCCCGCGAAAGATGCGGCTGGTGATCGACCTCATCCGGGGCAAGAGCGTGGGTGAGGCGTACGGGATCCTGCGGTACTCGAAGAAGCGGGCAGCCGAGGCGATCGACAAGACGTTGCGCTCCGCGGTGGCGAATGCGAAGGCGAAGGCCGAGAACGCCGGGGAGTTCGTGGATGTGGACGACCTGTACGTCAAGGAGGCGTACGTGAACGCTGGCCCGCAGCTCAAGCGGTGGCGGGCTGCGGCGATGGGGCGTGCCGCGCCGATTCGTCGTCCGACGAGCCACGTGGTCGTCGTCGTTGACCGGAAGGAGTAGGCATGGGACAGAAGACGCATCCGCGGGGCTTCCGCCTCGGGATCATCAAGCCGTGGAAGTCGCGCTGGTACGCGGAGCGGAATTTCGGGGAGCTTCTGAGGGAAGACGAGACGATCCGGAAGTACCTCCGCAAGAGGCTGGCGCACGCGTCGGTGTCCGAGATCGAGATCGATCGGAAGCCGCAGAAGATCGTGGTGACGATCCACACCGCGCGTCCGGGGGTCGTGATCGGGAAGCAGGGCTCGGAGGTCGACAAGCTCCGTGACGAGCTCGCGCTCCTCACGAAGAGCGAGGTCTCGATCAACGTGGAGGAGATCAAGCGCCCGGAGCTGGACGCTCAGCTCGTGGCGGACAGCGTGGCGCACCAGCTTGTGCAGCGCATCTCGTTCCGGCGTGCGATGAAGCGGGCGGTGCAGGCCGCGATGCGGGCCGGGGCCGAGGGGATCAAGATCCAGTGCAGCGGCCGGCTGGGCGGAGCAGAGATCGCGCGCGCCGAAGGGTACCACGAGGGGCGGGTTCCGCTCCACACGCTCCGTGCGGACATCGACTACGCGCAGTCGACCGCGAGGACGACCTACGGCACCATCGGGGTGAAGGTCTGGATCTTCAAGGGCGAAGTTGTCGAGGACCGGCGCGGGCGGACGTACAGCACCGGCGCCTGAGATCGGGGCAACGGGCAGGCCACGGCCGGACCGTCGTGGCCGGCGACAGGAAGGATAGAGGGCGATGCTAGCGCCGAAGCGAATCAAGTACCGGAAGCAGCAGAAGGGGCGTACGAAAGGGAAGGCGACGCGGGGCAACACCGTGGCCTTCGGCGAGTACGGCCTTCAGACGACGGAGCCGGGCTGGATCACGAACCGGCAGATCGAGGCCGCCCGTGTCGCGATGACGCGTCATATCAGGCGCGGCGGGAAGGTGTGGATCCGGATCTTCCCCGACAAGCCGGTGACGAGGAAGCCGGCGGAGACGCGGATGGGGAAGGGGAAGGGCAACCCGGAGTTCTGGGTCGCGGTGGTGAAGCCCGGGCGCGTCATGTTCGAGCTCGAGGGCGTCGCCGAGCCGGTGGCGCGGCGGGCGCTGGAGCTGGCTGCTGCGAAGCTGCCGGTCAAGTGCCGGATCGTGGTCCGTGAAGCCACGGCGGCGGAGGGAGGTGCCCAGTGAAGGCGGAGGAGATTCGGGGCCTGACCGACGAGGAGATCCGGGAGAGGATCTCCCAGATCAAGGAGGAGCTGTTCCGGCTGCGGTTCCGCAGCGCGACGCAGCCCATCGAGAATCCGGCGCTCTTCAAGGGGCTGAGGCGGGATCTCGCGCGGCTCAAGACGGTGCTGCGTGAGCGGGAACTCGCGCAGGCAGGACGGTAAGAAGCCATGGCGGAGAAGAAGAGGAACAGCCGGAAGGTCCGGGTCGGGACCGTGGTCAGCGACAAGATGGACAAGACCGTGGTCGTGGCCGTAGAGCGCAGGGTGCTGCATCCGCTTTACGGCAAGCCGGTGGTTCGGACCAAGAAGTATCACGCGCACGACGAGGAGAATACGGCGCGCGAGGGTGACGTGGTCCGGATCATGGAGACACGGCCACTGTCCAAGACCAAGCGGTGGCGCGTGCTCGAAGTGATCGAGCGAGCGAAGTGAGGCGGCAATGATTCAGCAAGAATCGATCGTGCGGATCGCCGACAACTCGGGGGCGAAGCAGGCGCTCTGCATCCGGGTGCTGGGCGGTTCGCGGCGTCGCTACGCTCGGGTGGGCGACGTCATCATCGTGACGATAAAGGACGCGCTCCCGGATGGGACGTTGAAGAAGGGGGACGTGGCGAAGGCGGTCGTGGTCCGCACGTCGAAGGAGATGCGGCGCAAGGACGGGTCGTACATCCGTTTCGACGACAACGCCGCGGTGATCATCAACGACGCGGGCGAGCCGCGGGGGACGCGCATATTCGGTCCGGTCGGGCGCGAGCTGCGTGAGAAGCGGTTCATGAAGATCGTTTCGCTGGCGCCGGAGGTGATCTGACATGGCACAGCGGATGATCGGCGGCAGACGCCGCAAGACGGGGAAGCAAGAGCAGAAGAAGCGGCCGAAGGTGCACGTGCGCCGGGGAGACCTGGTCAAAGTGATCCGGGGGAACTTCGCGGGGACCGAGGGTACCGTCCTGCGCGTGCTGCCGAAGGAAAACCGCGTGGTGGTCAAGGGCGTGAACCTGCGCAAGCGGCACCTGCGGCCTTCGCCGCAGAATCCGGACGGCGGGATCATCACGTTCGAGGCGCCGATCTCGGCGTCGAACGTGATGCTGATCGATCCGACGACGGGCGAGCCGACGCGGGTGCGCATCCGGGTGGCCGCCGACGGGACGAAGGAGCGGATCTCCGTCAAGACGGGTAATCCGATCCCGAAGCCGCAGGGCTGAGCGGCCGAGGTGAGGGACGATGAAGCCTAGACTGCAGAAGCATTACGAGGAGCGGGTCCGGCCGCGGCTGATGGAGGAGTTCGGCTACGCGAACCCCTACCAGGTGCCTCGGATCGAGAAGATCGTGATCAACGTCGGGCTGGGCGAGGCGCCGCGGAACCCGAAGCTGCTGGACTCGGTCGTGGAGGAGATCGCGCTGATCACGGGTCAGCGGCCGGTAGTGACGCGTGCGCGCAAGTCGATCTCGAACTTCTCGCTGCGCGCGGGGATGCCGGTCGGGGTGAAGGTGACGCTGCGCCGGGCCCGGATGTACGAGTTCCTGGATCGGCTGATCAACGTTGCGATCCCGCGGATTCGCGACTTCCGTGGCGTGCCTACGCGCTCGTTCGATGGCCGAGGCAACTACACGCTCGGGATCAAGGAGCAGCTGATCTTCCCGGAGATCGACTACGACAAGGTCGAGAAGATCCACGGGATGGACATCGTGATCACGACGAGCGCTCGTCGGGACGACGAGGCGATGGCGCTGCTGCGGGAGATGGGGATGCCGTTCCGTGGGCAGCAGCCCGTCCTGGTCACCGAGGCGGCGTGAGGCGAGTGCGCCGGACGAGAGGCGATAGGAAATGGCGAGAAAGGCCCTGATCGAGAAGTCGAAGCGGAAGCCGAAGTTCGAGGTGCGGCACCGGAATCGGTGCATGCGTTGTGGGCGGCCCCGGGCGTTCCTGCGGAAGTTCGGGCTCTGCCGCATCTGCTTCCGAGAGATGGCGTTGCGGGGAGAGATCCCGGGGGTTCGGAAGGCGAGCTGGTAGCTGTCGGCCCGGTGCTCGTCGCCCGCGGGAGGGGCTGCGGGCGTCCGTTGCCGCATGCCGCACACTTCCTACAAGTCCGACGTTCGGCTCGGATACTATAGGAGAAAGATCTAGCATGATGACGGATCCGATCGCCGACATGCTCGCGCGCATCCGGAACGCCGCCCAGGCGCGGCATCGGCGCGTGGACATGCCGGTCTCGAAGCTCAAGACGGAAATCGCGCGCATCCTGAAGGAGAACCATTTCATCCACGACTACAAGGTCCTGGATGATGGTCGTCACGGAGTGCTGCGCATCTACCTCAAGTACTATCAGGACCGGCCCGTGATCCGGAACCTCAAGCGGGTGTCGCGTCCGGGGCGGCGTCAATACGCCGGGGTGAAGGAGCTCCCGAGGGTGCGCAACGGCCTCGGGATCGCGATCGTTTCGACGTCGCAGGGTGTCATGTCCGACAAGGAAGCCCGCGCCCGCAGGGTGGGCGGGGAAGTCCTTGCGCTGGTCTGGTAGCCGGGGAGGGGGAGCGATGTCGCGCATAGGAAGGAAGCCGATCGCGATCCCGAACGGGGTCGAAGTCGAAATCCAGGGAACGCGGGTCCGGGTGAAGGGGCCGAAGGGTGAGCTCGTTCGGGAGTTCCGTCCGGAGGTCTCGATCCGGGTCGAGGACGGCAACGTGGTGGTGCAGCGGGCGTCGGACTCGAAGACGCACCGGGCGTTCCACGGGCTGTCGCGGGCGCTGCTCGCGAACATGGTGACCGGTGTGACGGAGGGGTTCCAGAAGTCGCTGGAGATCGTCGGCGTCGGTTACCGTGCGGAGAAGAAGGGCAACACCCTGGTGCTGAACGTGGGTTACTCGCATCCGGTGGAGTACCCGGAGCCGAAGGGGATCTCGATCTCGACGCCGAACCCGACGACGATCGTCGTCCAGGGGATCGACAAGGAGCAGGTGGGCCAGGTCGCGGCTGAGATCCGTTCGGTGCGCCCGCCGGAGCCCTACAAGGGGAAGGGGATCCGCTACCTGGGTGAGCAGGTCCGGCGGAAGGCCGGGAAGACGGGCGCCAAGTAACGGCCGGGAGCTGGAGCTATGTCGATGAAGTCCAAGACGAAGATGCGCGAGGAGCGGCTGGCGCGCCGCCACCGCCGGGTCCGGAAGCGGATTTTCGGCACGCCGGAGCGGCCACGGTTGGTGGTGCACCGTTCGCTCAAGCATATCCAGGGGCATGTCGTGGATGACGTCGCCGGGGTGGTCCGGCTCGGCGTCTCCACGCTTGCGCCGGAGCTGAAGGAGCTGCGGGAGAATCCGGAGACGACCAAGACGGACCTGAGCCGTGCGGCGGGGAAGCTGCTGGCGGAGAAGGCGCGTGCGGCGGGGATCGTGAAGGTCGTCTTCGACCGGGGTGGCTACCTGTATCACGGTCGCGTGGCCGCCTTCGCCGAGGGTGCCCGCGAGGGCGGACTGGAATTCTAAGGAGTTCGGGATGGCGAGAGAGCAGCGAGGCGGCAGCCGGCGCGGACGCCCTGAAGCCGAACTGGTCGAGAACGTGATCTTTGTCAATCGCGTGGCGAAGGTCGTGAAAGGCGGGCGTCGTTTCTCCTTCACGGCGCTCGTCGCCGTGGGCGACAGGAACGGCCACGTCGGGATCGCGCTGGGCAAGGCGAACGAGGTCTCCGAAGCGATCCGCAAGGGGCTGGAGCACGCACGGCGGAACATGATCGAGGTTCCGCTGATCGACGGCACGGTGCCGCACGAAGTCCTCGGGCATCACGGCGCCGGGCGGGTCCTGATCAAGCCTGCCCGTCCGGGTACGGGCGTGATCGCGGGCGGGCCGGTGCGTGCCGTGCTCGAGGCTGCCGGGATCACGGACGTTCTGACCAAGAGTCTCGGCTCGAACAACCCGATCAACATGGTCCGCGCGACGATGGCGGGCCTCGAGGAACTGGTCACGGCGGAGCAGGTCGCCGCCGAGCGAGGGATCACCGTGGAGGAGCTGGGGGTACGCCGTGCCTAGGAAGACGAAACCCAAGGCTCCGCTGATGCTGAAGATCACGCAGATTCGGAGCGGCATCGGCCGACCCGAGGCCCACAAGCGCACGCTCAAGGCGCTGGGGCTGCGTCATCAGCGCAGCGTGATACACAAGGACAGTCCAGCGATTCGGGGAATGATCTTCCAGGTCCGTCACCTCGTGAAGGTGGAGGAGCTGGAGGGAGGCGAAGGATAAATGGCGGAGCTGAGCAACCTGCGGCGGCCGCGAGGGGCGCACCGCGACCGGAAGCGGGTGGGTCGCGGCCCGGGCTCAGGGCTGGGCAAGACCAGCGGGCGCGGGCACAAGGGGCACAAGGCGCGCACGGGCGGCAACACGAAGGCGTGGTTCGAGGGCGGCCAGATGCCGCTCCAGCGGCGCGTGCCGAAGCGCGGCTTCAACAATCCGTTCCGGAAGAAGTACGAGATCGTCAACCTTCGTGATCTGAAGCGCATCGAGGAGGAGACGATCACGCTGGATGTGCTGGCCGCGCACCGGCTGGTGGACCTGGGGAAGGGCCTGCCGGTCAAGATCCTCGGCACGGGCGACATCGACCGCAAGATCACGGTGCAGGCGCACGCGGTGAGCGCCGGCGCGAGGTCGAAGATCGAGGCGGCTGGCGGAAGTGTCGAGCTGCTAGAGAGCTGATTCCATGGCGAACCCGATTCCCACTATCTTCCGCATCCCGGAGCTGAAGGAGAAGATCCTCTTCACGCTCCTGGCGTTGCTGATCTACCGGCTGGGCGCGCACATCACGGCGCCGGGCGTGGACGTCGGGGCGCTGCGGGAGCAGTTCGGGCAGCTCCAGGGCACGCTGTTCGGCGTGTACGACATGTTCGTCGGGGGGGCGCTGTCGCGGGCGACGGTTCTGTCCCTCGGGATCATGCCGTACATCTCGGCCAGCATCATGTTCCAGCTCCTCGCGGCGGTCATCCCGACGATCGAGAAGCTCCAGAAGGATGAAGAAGGCCGGAAGAAGCTGACGCAGTGGACGCGCTACGCGACGGTCGGCCTCGCGTTCATCCAGGCGTGGGGGTACGCGGTGTTCCTGCAGAACCCGGCCTGGGGCGCGGTGCAGAACCCCGGCTTCACGTTCATGCTGTCCACGGCGCTCGTGCTGACGACCGGCGCGATCTTCGTCATGTGGCTCGGCGAGCAGATCACGGAGCGAGGGATCGGGAACGGTGCGTCGCTCCTGATCTTCTTCTCGATCATCGAAGGGTTCCCGGGCGCCATCGGGCGGACCATCGAGGCGCTGACGACCGACGTGATCTCGGTTCTGCAGCTCGTGATCCTGCTGGCCGTCATGGTGGCCGTGGTGGCGGGCGTGGTCGCGATGACGATGGCCGCGCGCAAGATCCCGTTCCAGGTCCCGCGGAAGGTGGTCGGGCGCGGGCGGATCCGTGAGGGTCAGAAGAGCTTCATCCCGCTGCGGATCAACTCGGCCGGCGTCATGCCGATCATCTTCGCGCAGTCGCTGATCATCGTGCCGGGCACGATCGCGACGTTCAGCAACATCTCCTGGATGCAGAGGGTTGCGGACATCCTGCAGCCGGGGAGCTGGGTGTACTACGTCAGCTACTCCCTGCTGATCCTGTTCTTCACGTACTTCTACACGGCGATCATCTTCAACCCGGTGGACCTGGCGGAGAACCTGAAGAAGCAGGGCGCGTTCATCCCCGGGGTGAAGCCGGGTGCCCGGACGGCGGAGTACATCGATCACGTGTTGACCCGTGTCACGCTGCCCGGCGCGATCTATCTGGCGGTGATCGCCCTGCTGCCGTTCCTGCTCTTCGATCTGGTCGGCGTACAGAACCTCTTCTTCTTCGGCGGGACGTCGCTCCTGATCGTCGTGGGTGTGGCCCTCGACACGTTGAACCAGGTGCAGCAGCACATGCTGCTCAGGCACTACGAAGGGTTCATGAAGAAGGGGAGGGTCCGGTTCCGTGGGCGGCAGCGCTACATGTGAGTCGCGTGGCGCCGCGAGCGTGACGAGACAATGAACCTGATCTTTCTCGGGGCTCCCGGAGCCGGCAAAGGCACCCAGGGAGCCCTCCTTGCCGAAAGGCACGGGCTTCGTCGGGTGTCCACCGGCGACCTCCTGCGCGACGCCGTGCGAAAGGGTACGCCGCTGGGTCAGCGGGCCAAGGCGTACATGGATGCGGGCGAACTGGTGCCCGACGATGTGATCCTCGGCCTGGTGCGGGAGGTCCTGGCGGCGGAGGCGGATTCCCCGGGGTTGCTGTTCGATGGCTTCCCCCGGACGATTCCGCAGGCGGAGGCGCTCGACCGCCTCCTGAGGGAGGCGGGGCAGCGCCTCGATGCTGTGGTGGTCATCGACGTGCCCGACGACGAGCTGGTGAAGCGGCTGAGCGGCCGGCGGAGCTGCCCGAACTGCGGGGCGGTCTACAACATCTACTTCGACCCGCCCCGGAAGCCGGGGGTGTGCGACGCTTGCGGCGGCGCGCTGGTCGAACGTGCGGACGATGCTGCCGAGACCGTCCGGCGACGTCTCGAGGTGTACCGGGAGCAGACCGAACCGCTCATCGCGTATTACGAGGCGAGCGAGACGCCGGTGCACTACGTGGACGGGAACCGACCGGTCGAGGAAGTGCAGCGTGAGATCGAGCGGGTGACCGCGCCGTGATCCCTCTGAAGACACCTGCGGAGATCGAATCGATCCGGCGCGCGGGCGTGATCATAGGGAGGCTCTTCGAGGTTCTGCCCGAGCACATCCGGCCGGGGACGACGACGGCGGCGATCGATCGTTTCGTCGAGGACTTCATCCGGAGCCACGAGGGAGCGACACCGGCGTTCAAGGGGCTCTACGGCTTTCCCGCGAGCACGTGCATCTCGGTGAACGAGGAGGTCGTCCACGGGATCCCGACTCCGACGCGCGTGGTGAAGGAGGGCGACCTGGTCAGCGTGGACGTGGGCGTGAAGCTGGACGGCTGGTACGCCGATTCCGCGCGGACCTTCGGGGTGGGCGAAATCGACGAGAACGCCCGGCGACTGCTCGAGGTCACCGAGAGGGCGCTGTACGAGGGGATCGCCCAGGCGGTGCCCGGGAACAGGCTGGGCGACATCGGGCACGCCATCCAGTCGACGGCGGAGGCGGCGGGGTTCGGGGTGGTTCGGGACCTGGTCGGCCACGGCGTGGGTCGGGCTCCGCACGAAGAGCCGCAGGTGCCGAACTGGGGCCGGCCGGGGCGGGGTCTCCGGCTCACCCCGGGGCTGGTGCTGGCGATCGAGCCGATGATCAACGAAGGGACGCCGGAAGTTCGCACCCTTGCCGATCGGTGGACCGTGGTGACGCTGGACCGGAAGCGGAGCGCGCACTTCGAGCACACGGTGGCGATCGGCGAGAGTGGTCCGATGATTCTGACGGCCGCGTAGCGGCCGGGCTTGATCTGGGTTGGAAATACTGGTATATTTCAAAGCTGTTCGACAAACTCGACCAAGGCGGCGGGTATGAAGGTTCGCAGCAGCGTCAAACCGATCTGTGAGCACTGCAAGGTGATCAAGCGAGCCGGCGTGGTTCGGGTCATCTGCAAGAAGAATCCGCGGCACAAGCAGCGGCAGGGGTAGAGAGATGGCGCGAATCGCTGGCGTGGATCTACCGCGCAACAAGCGGATCGAGATCGCACTGACGTACATTTACGGGATCGGTCTTCCGACCTCGAAGAAGATCCTTGCGCAGACGGGGGTGAATCCGGACCGTCGCGTGTACGAGTTGTCGGACGACGAGGTGAACCGTCTGCGGCGCACGATCGAGAATCAGTACAAGGTGGAGGGTGCGCTGCGGACGGAGGTGTCCATGAACATCAAGCGTCTCATGGACATCGGCTGCTACCGCGGACAGCGGCATCGTCGTGGGCTCCCGGTGCGGGGCCAGCGCACGCACACGAACGCGCGGACGCACAAGGGGCCGCGTCGTGCGATCGCGGGGAAGAAGAAGCCGCCGAAGAAGTAAGGCCGCGCGCGTGGCGGTGTGCCGCAGGGTGGCGGCCATGGCCAGGGATTGGGGATAAGCCACAGGGGAGCGAATGGCGACTCCGAAGAAGGGCGCGCGGCCGAAGCGCGCGCGCAAGCAGGTCGACGCCGAGGGCATTGCGCACATTACCGCGACGTTCAACAACACGCTCGTGACGATCACGGACATGCAGGGGAACGTCGTGGTGTGGGGCAGCGCAGGCCGGGCCGGCTTCAAGGGCTCGAAGAAGTCGACGCCGTTCGCGGCGACGGTCGCGGCGGAGCAGGCCGGGCGCGAAGCTGTTAACCTCGGGATGAAGCGGGTTCACGTCCGGGTGCAGGGTCCGGGGAGCGGACGGGAGTCGGCGATCCAGGCGTTGGCGGCGGCGGGGTTGCAGATCCGCTCGATCCGGGATGTGACTCCGATTCCGCACAACGGCTGCCGCGCGCCGAAAAAGCGGCGCGTCTGAGGAATCTGCCGAGTGCGTCGGTTCCGGTGGGGAGCTCGGAACCGGCGTGTCGTACTTGTAGGCTGGATGGAGAGCGGCTCGGCGCTGGGGCGCGGACTGCCCCGGCGCGGCCGCTTGCGGCGCGACGAGGGGTGTGCGCGCCGAGAATTCTGGTCCGAACCGATCGTGAAGGTGTAAACCGCCAGACCGTTCGGGCGGGAAGACGCCGGACAAACCACGGAGAGAACGGGAGAAGCTGACATTCCATGGGTCGTTACACTGGGCCGGTCTGCCGGCTTTGCCGTCGTGAAGGCCAGAAGCTGTTCCTGAAGGGCACGCGCTGCTACACGGAGAAGTGTCCGATCGAGCGTCGGAACTATGCGCCGGGTCAGCATGGTCTGGCGCAGGCGCGCCGGCGGAAGGTGTCGGATTACGCGCAGCAGCTGCGTGAGAAGCAGAAGGTCAAGCGGATCTACGGCGTAGGCGAGCGGTACTTCAAGAACCTGTTCGAGAGGGCGGCGAAGCAGCCCGGCGTGACGGGCGAGAACCTCCTGGTTGCGCTGGAGAGCCGGCTGGACAACGTCGTGTACAGGCTCGCGTTCGCGTCGAGCCGGCGTCAGGCGCGTCAGCTCGTTCGGCACGGGCACATCGAGGTGAACGGGCGGGTAGTGGACATCCCGAGTTACACGGTCAAGCCCGGCGACGAGATCAGGGTACGGGAGGCCTCGCGGGATCTGCTGCCCGTTCAGGCGGCGCTGGAATCGAAGACCCGGCCCGAGATGGTGCGGTGGCTCGCACTGGACGAAGGGACGAGGACGGGCCGCATGCTCGAGCGGCCCACGCGCGCGGAGATCCCGCTCGCGGTCCAGGAGCAGCTCATCGTCGAGCTGTACTCGAAGTAGTCGGACTCGGATCGAGACGAAAGAGGGTCGCACGCAACGAACCGGCGAAAGGCCGGGGAGGTAGACCGTGGAGCTAGATCTTACCGGATTGGTGCTGCCGCAGCGCATCGAGGTCGAGTCGCGCTCGGAGGATGGGCGGATCGCGCAGTTCGTGCTCGCGCCGCTCGAGCGGGGCTTCGGCCAGACGCTGGGGAACAGCATGCGCCGCGTGCTGCTTTCGTCGCTGCGGGGCGCAGCGGTGTGGGCCTTCAGGATGGACGGCGTGGTGCACGAGCACCAGACGGTTCCGGGCGTGGTCGAGGACGTGCACCAGATCATCCAGAACCTGAAGACGCTGGTGCTCGCGCTGGATGAGGAGGCGGAAGAGGCCACGCTGGAGTTCCGGGTGACCAAGGCGGGCCCGGTGACGGCGCGGGCGATCGAGAAGACGGGGCCGGTGACGATCCTGAACCCCGACCATCACCTGTTCACGCTGCAGGACGACCAGGAGCTGAACGTGACCCTGTACGTGAACAAGGGGCGGGGATTCGTGCCGGCCGAGCAGCACGTGCTGCCGAAGGGGAGTCCTGTGGATCTGGTCCGCATCGACTCGATCTACAACCCCGTGCTGCGCGTGAACTTCACGGTCGAGGAGACGCGCGTAGGGCAGCGGACGGACTTCGACCGGCTGACGATGCTGGTCGAGACGAACGGGAGCGTGACCCCGACGGATGCGGTGGCGTACGCGGCCGAGCTGCTGCGCAAGCACCTGGAGTACATGCTCCGGTTCGGCGTGGCGACGGAGCCGCAGCCGCCGGTGCCGGGGGCCGTTCGGGTACCGCCGCCGCTGCTCGAGCTGTTCCGGCGGCCGATCGAGGAGCTGGCCGAGCTCTCGGTACGTTCGGTCAACTCCCTGAAGAAGGAGAACATCGTGACGCTGGGCGACCTGGTCCAGCGCACGGAGGCGCAGATGCTGGACATCGAGAACTTCGGCGTGAAGTCTCTCGAGGAGATCCGGCAATTCCTGAAGGAGCACAACCTGCACTTCGGCATGAAGCTCGAAGAGGGCGAGGACGGCGAGCTCTACCTGGTCGAGGAAGGCCAGCAGGGAGAGACGAAGGGTGCCGAGGTGGCGGAGGAGGAACAGGCGTCATGAGGCACCGTAGGAAGGGTCGTCATTTTTCGCGCACCGCCGAGCATCGCCGGGCGATGCTGAGGAACCTGGCGACGTCGCTCTTCCGGCACGGGCGCATAGAGACGACGGTAGCGAAGGCGAAGGAACTGCGGTCGTTCGCGGAGCCTCTCATCACGAAGGCGAAGCGTGGGGACCTGCATGCGCGCCGGCTGGTTGCGCGCACGATCCAGGACCGCGAGGTTCTGAAGAAGCTATTCGATGAGATCGGTCCGCGGTACGCGGACCGGCCGGGCGGGTATACGCGGGTGGTGCACCTGGGTCACCGTACCGGCGACGCCGCCGATATGGCGATTATCGAACTCGTGGAGTAGAGGTCTTTCCATGACGCAACAGCCGACTCAGCACCGTAAGTCGTCCGGTCAGTTCTCGTGGCTCTGGATGGTCGCGACCTTCGTGGTGGTCGGGGCGTTCATGTACTGGCTCGCGGTGACGGCCGAGCCGAGCGGGCCGCGAGTGGTCGAGGAGGACGATGAGGCCGCGGACGTTGCCGCGGCGACGGTAGCCCTCGATGACCTGGTCGCGGGGGTATCGAACTACGTGGGCACGGACGTGCGCCTCGAAGGGATTCCGGTGGCGAGTCGGCTGGGGACGCAGGCGTTCTGGACCGCGACGTCGACCGGCACACCGTTCCTGATTCGCCTCACCCCGGAGGCGCTGGCGGGAGGCGTCACGATCGACCTCGGCCAGACGGTCACGGTGGTCGGGCGCGTCTTCGCGATGAGCGACTCGGTGATTGCGTCGTGGGAGCAGGAAGGGGCGATCACCGGCGCGGGCCAGCGCGCGGAGGCGGAGTTCGCCACGGCGTTCCTGGAGGCGAACGTGGTGGAGGCCGGTGCGCCGGCCGCGGCTTCGGGGAGCTAGTTTCAGAGGGCGAGTGGATCGCGGGTCGGTCGGCGCGAGCCGGGTCGGCCGTGCGGAGCGAGCCTGTGTCGGACGCAGAGTGAGAACCGGGAAGTAGAAAGCGAGGCGGAGATGGCTCGCGTGTGCTATGTTTGCGCCAAGGGGCCGACGTTCGGCAACAACGTCAGCCATGCCAACAATCGGACCCGGCGGCGGTGGCTGCCGAATCTGCGACGGGTACACATCGTGACGGAGACGGGAGAGTCGAAGCGCGTACGCGTGTGCACTCGCTGTCTGTCCGCGGGGAAGGTCCGGAAGGCGTGATGCCGGCCGGCGCTCAGCGGTAGAGGCGCAGCCGTCGATTCGGGACTGGAACCGAGGCGGCGCCGATCATGGCGGTCAGTCATTCGACGCCCGGCACCCGTGGTGCCGGGCGTTTTTCGTTGAGGAGGGTCCATGGCGATTCCCGCATTGATGGCCGAGGGGGGCTCCGTAGGATCCGTTCCAGAGTTCCTCTCTCTGCTGATCATCATTCTCGTCTCGGCGAAGCTATTGGGCGAGCTGGCCGAAAGGATCGGCCAGCCGGCGGTGCTGGGGGAGCTGATCGCCGGGGTGCTGGTGGGCGGCTCCGTGCTGGGGCTGGTGGACCCGAGCCTGGAGTCGATCCACCTGCTGGCGGAGGTCGGCGTCATCATCCTCCTGTTCGAGATCGGGCTGGAAACGGATCTGCGGCAGTTGCTCCGGGTTGGCGGCGCCTCGGCGGTGGTGGCGCTCGTCGGCGTCGTCGTACCCTTCGTGCTCGGGTACGCGGTCGCCGTCGCGCTCGGGATCGCTGAGCTCCCCGCCATCGTGATCGGCGCGGCGCTCACGGCGACGTCGGTCGGGATTACGGCGCGCGTGCTCTCGGACCTGGGCCGGCTACAGGACCCGGAAAGCCAGATCGTGTTGGGGGCCGCAGTGATCGACGACGTCATCGGGCTGGTCATCCTGGGCGTGGTGAGCGGGCTGGTCGCTGGCGAGGCCGTGTCCTTCGGGAGCGTAGCGGAAGTAACGGCTCGGGCGTTCGGATTCATCATCGGCGCGCTGCTGGTGGGCCGGCTCATGGTGCCGCCGTTGTTCGGACTCCTGGCTCGGGTCGGGCGTCCGGAGACGGTCGGGGCGATGGCGCTCGTCCTCGCGTTTCTCCTGGCGTACATAGCGGATGCTTCGGGTTCGGCGCTGATCATCGGGGCGTTCACGGCGGGGCTGCTCCTGCAGCCGACGCCCCAGGCGGCGGAGATCGAGGAGGGCGTGTACCGGCTGGGCCAGTTTTTCGTCCCGATCTTCTTCGTCCTGGTTGGGGCGTCGGTCGACGTCCGGACCTTCGCACAGACCGAGGTCGCGGTCATCGGCGTCGCGCTCGTCGTGGTGGCGGTGATCGGGAAGTTCGTGGCCGGGTATGCCCCGGTCTGGTTCAAGGGGAAGAAGAGCGTGATCGGGGTGGGGATGGTGCCGCGTGGCGAGGTCGGGTTGATCTTCGCGCAGCTCGGTCTCGCGTCCGGCGTACTGACCGTCGGGCAGTTCAGCGCGCTGACGCTGATGGTCATCGCGACGACGTTCATGGCGCCGCCGTTGTTGAAGCTGCTCTTCCCGCCGAGGGTCGAAGGCAAGCCGCCCGCGCCGCGAGGGATCGCCGGATTGACGACGGAGGCGTGACGCGGTGTCCGGCGGCACGCTTCCGCTTCGCGGGCTTCGCGTCGTCGTGACGCGGCCCCGAGACCAGGCGGACGCTCTGGTCGGCGAGCTGGAGCGTCGTGGCGCGACGGTGCTGGTCTACCCGGCGATCAGGATCGAAGACGCGCCGGATCCGGGGCCGTTGCGTCGTGCCGCGGCGCGGGCGGCCACGTACGACTGGATCGTGTTCACGTCGGCCAACGGCGTGGAGAAGTTCTGGGGCGCATTCGTGGAGTCGGGCGGGAGAGTCGAAGAGCTGGCCGGCGTGCGATTCGGGTGCGTGGGTCCCGCGACGCGGCGGGCGCTTGCGGCCCGGGGTGTGGAGGCGCACGCGATGCCGTCGCGGTATGTGGGGGCGGCGGTGGCGGAGGCGGTGATCCGGGCCCATCGCGCGGCCACGGCCGGAGGAGAGGGCGCGCGTCCGCTGGAGGGCGTTCGGGTCCTGCTTCCTCTGGCCGCCGGAGCGGCGGACACGCTCGAGCGCGATCTGAGGGAGGCGGGAGCCGAGGTGGAGCGGGTGGAGGCGTATCGATCGGTTCCGGACTTCCAGAATGCGGCCGAGCTGCGGCGCCTCATCGATGGAGGGAGCGCGGACGTGGTGACGTTCACCTCGCCCTCGGCGGTCGACGCGTTCGTCGAAGCGGTAGGCGCGGATCTGGGTGGCGTGGAGGTGGCGGTGATCGGGCCGGTGACCGAGGAGGCGGCGCTCCGGCGGGGTCTTCCGGTCGCGATCGTCGCTGCGGAGCACACGGTCGAGGGGCTCGTGCACGCGCTGGCGAGGCGCTGGAATCCGGAGCGGGTGGAGGGCGCCGGGGTATGGGAACCGGGGCGGAGGCGGCGCACGGAGTGACGCCGGGTGTGACGCCGTAATCATGCGGGCAGTCGATTCATGTAGTGGAAGGTGGGCAGATGGACCCGACGAAGGTGGCGAGGGAGCTGGAGCGACGCATTGAATCACGGGAGGCGCTTTGCGGCGTAGTCGGACTCGGCTACGTCGGGCTTCCCCTCGCCGTGGAGCTGGCGCGGTCGGGCTACCGGGTCCTGGGCTTCGACATTCGGCAAGAGGTCGTGGCCGGGGTCAACGCGGGTCGGAGCCACGTGAGGGATGTGCCCGGCGAGGTCGTGGCGGCGTTGGTGGGAGAGGGCCTCCTGGAGGCGACGACGGATCTGGGTCGTCTCGGGGAGTGCGATGCGATCTCGATCTGTGTGCCGACCCCGCTCTCGAAG